>JACLAD010013735.1_pt1:5000-49952 | contig 49952 bp, 37 predicted proteins | sample 8027901 | NCBI WGS metagenome assembly JACLAD01 (sample SAMN15725071, study PRJNA655200) | protist metagenome | isolation source: fluorescence activated cell sorting (FACS) single amplified genomes of... | place: Spain: Blaines Bay Microbial Observatory, Mediterranean Sea | collected... | reverse complement strand
TCCCAACCTCGGTTCCGTCCGTGACCCATACTTCTCTTCCAGATCCGTCCTCCGCACCTGTCGCGGGCGTCCCACTCGAGGCACCGAAATAGAGCTGACCGTTCAGGGTCGCCCCAAGTCCGGGAAGACTGTCGCCATTCGGATTGATGTCCTTAAGGAGTTCAATACCTGTTCCATCCGGCCTGACGATATAAAGTTCGTTGCCCTGCGCTCCAGCCTTGCCGCTGATGACGAGTGTTTCAACCATGATCCTACCTTTTAAAAAGCGTGGAAAATTGGGCGATTTTAGTATGTAGGCCGCTCGCCCGGGTTGCAGGTTAGCATAGTCTAGACTCATTTGTGGCGAATTTTTGCCATTATCGCTCCGCCAGGCGGGCACTGGCCCCGCGCCGGGTTTGGCGCTAAAGCGCCACCAATGGGCTCGAAAGGACGGACGATGGGCGACAGACTTTTGATGGTGGGCGCGGGGCTGTCCGGCGCCGTGATCGGGCGCAGGCTGGCCGAGGCCGGGCACGAGGTCACGATCCTCGATGCCCGCTCCCATGTCGCCGGCAACTGCCACACCGCGCGCGACGAAGAGACCGGGGTGATGGTGCATGTCTACGGGCCGCACATCTTCCACACCGATGACGAGGGTGTGTGGGACTACGTCAACCGCTTCGCCAATTTCCTGCCCTACAAGAACCGGGTGAAATCGACCACGCAGGGGCAGGTCTTCTCGCTGCCGATCAACCTGCACACGATCAACCAGTTCTATGGGCGCACCATGCGCCCCGAGGAGGCCCGCGCCTTCATCGCCGAACAGGCCGACAAGAGCATCACCGACCCGCAGAGCTTCGAGGAGCAGGCGCTCGCCTTTGTCGGCCGCGATCTCTACGAGGCCTTTTTCAAGGGCTACACCGAGAAGCAGTGGGGCTGCTCGCCCACCGAGCTGCCCGCCTCGATCCTCAAGCGGCTGCCAGTGCGTTTCAACTACGACGACAACTACTTCTTCCACCGCTTCCAGGGCATGCCCGAAGAGGGCTACACCGCCATGGTCGAGAGCATCCTCGATCATCCGAACATCACCCTGCAGCTCGAAACCCGGTTCGACCCGGCGCAGGCGGAGCGCTGGGACCACGTCTTCTGGTCCGGCCCGCTCGACGGCTTTTACGGCTACGATCTGGGCCGGCTGGGCTACCGCACGCTCGATTTCGAACAGTTCCGCGCGCAGGGCGACTGGCAGGGCTGCGCGGTGATGAATTACGGCGATGCGGATGTGCCGCAGACCCGGATCACCGAGCACAAGCATTTCTCCCCCTGGGAGGAGCATGAAGGCTCGGTGCTCTACCGCGAAACCTCGCGCGCCTGCGGGCCCGACGACATCCCCTATTACCCGATCCGCCTCGTCGAGGAGAAGGCGCTGCTCTCGGACTATGTCGAGCGCGCCCGCGCCGAGCAGAACGTGACCTTCGTGGGCCGCCTGGGCACCTATCGCTATCTCGACATGGATGTGACGATCCGCGAGGCGATGACCGCCGCCGAGGCCTTCCTTTCGGCGCGGGCCGAAGGCCGGGCCATGCCCGCCTTCGTGGTCGATCCGAGCTGATCCCATGGCGCGCATCGCGGCGGTCGTCGTCACCTACAACCGGCTGGAAGCCCTGAAGGAGACGCTGCCGCGGCTCCTTTCCGAGCCGTTCGACCACGTGATCGTGGTCGAGAACGGCTCGACCGACGGCACCTCGGACTGGCTTGACACGCAGCACGATCCACGGCTTCTGGTGCTGCGCCCCGAGAGCAACCTGGGCGGCGCGGGCGGCTTCGAGCTGGGGCTGCGCGAGGCCAGTGCGCGGTATGACCCCGACTGGACCGCGCTGATGGACGACGACGCGCGCCCCCTGCCCGGCGCCATCCCGGCGTTTCGCAGCGAGACATTGCCCGGTCTCTCGCCCGAGACCGGCGCCGTGGCCGCGGCGGTGTTCTTGCCCGACGGCACGGTCTGCGACATGAACCGCCCCTCGCTCAACCCGTTCTGGAGCAGCGGGCTGATGTGGCGCACCCTGCGCCACGGCACCCGCGTCTTCCATCTGAGCGACGAGGAGATCGGCCAGGCCACCGCGCCGCGCGATGTCGATGTGGCGAGCTTCGTGGGCTACTTCGTCTCGCGCGCCGCGATCGCGCGCGCGGGGCTGCCCGATGGCGGCATGTTCATCTATGGCGACGATGTGAGCTATTCGCTGCGTCTGCGTCGCGCCGGGCTCGGGCTGGTCTTCGACCCGCGGGTGCATTTCGAACATGCCTGCGGCAGCCTCGGGCCGGAGCTGGCGCTGCGCCCGATGTGGAAGATCTACTACCTCGCGCGCAACAACATCGAGGTCTGCCGCCTCGCCACCGGGCCGGTGCTGTGGCCCTTCGCGGTGGCCTATTACGTCTTTGCCTGGACCCGGCGCTCGCGGCGCTACCCGGCGGCCGAGCGCGGCCTCTACCGGCGCATGCTGCGCGCCGGGCTGCGCGACGGTCTGCGCGGCCTGTCGGGCCGCAACCCGGCCGTCCACGAAGCCGTCTCACTGGAACAAGGGGCGGCGAAGGGCTAGTTTGCGCCGCAGCCAGATCAGAAGGTTACGCCGTCATGGCCTCTTCTCCGACCCGATCGACCGAGACCGCGGCCCCGCTCGCGCCCGCGCCCGAGGAGACGCCCCGGCCGCAGGCCGAGCGGCTGCGCCCCGTGCCGGACGCGCAGGAGACCGATCTGCCGGGCGGGGAGGATGACGCGGACGCGCCAGACGTGGCGCCCGCCCGCAAGAGCAAGCGCGCGCTTCGCCGCGAAGCGCGCCGGGCCCGCCGCGCGGCGGCCAAGGCCGAAGCCGCCGATGCCGCGCCGCGCGCCGGCGGCCCCAAGAGCCGGAGCGAGCTGCGCCGCGAGGCGCGCCAGGCCCGCCGCGAGGCCGAGAAGGCCCGCGCCGAGGCCGAGGCGGAGCCCGTCGTGGTGCGCCCCCTCGCCCGCCCGGCCAAGGTCAAGAAGCGGCATTGGGGGCTGGTCTTCTCCTTTCTGCTGATGGTGCTGGCGCCGGTCGGCGTGTCGAGCTGGTATCTCTACACCCGCGCGGTCGACCAATACGCCTCGACCCTGGGCTTCACCGTGCGCAGCGAGGACATCTCCAGCGCCTCGGACATATTGGGGGGGCTCGGCTCGACGCTGGGCGGCGGCGCCAACAACGATGCCGAGATCCTCTACGAATACATCCGCAGCCAGGAGATCGTGCGCCGGATCGACAACAAGCTCGACCTGCGCGCGCTCTATTCGCGCCATCACGAGATCGACCCGCTCTTGAGCTTCGACCCCGACGGCACGATCGAGGACCTGACCGATTACTGGGAGCGGATGTTGCGGATTTCCTATGACAGCGGCTCGGGGCTGATCGAGATGCGGGTGCTGGCCTTCGACCCGGTCGAGGCGCGCGACATCGCGCAGGAGATCTATCTCGAAAGCAGCGAGACGGTGAACGAGCTGTCGGCGGTGGCGCGCGAGGACGCGACCCGCTACGCCCGCGCCGATCTCGATCTCGCGCAGGACCGGCTCAAGGAAGCGCGCGAGGCGCTGACGGCGTTTCGCGTCGAAAACCAGATCGTCGATCCTTCGGCTGACATCCAGGGCCAGATGGGGCTTCTCAACACGCTGCAGGGCCAGCTCGCCGCGGCGCTGATTGACCTCGATCTTTTGGGCGACAGCGCCGGTGAGGGCGATCCGCGCGTGGCGCAGGCGCAGCGCCGGATCGAGGTGATCCGCGCGCGCATCGCGCAGGAGCGCGAGAAGTTCGGCGCCGACGGGCAGGGCCCCACGGGCGAGAACTACGCCACCACCATCTCCGAATTCGAGCGGCTCAGCGTCGAGCGCGAGTTTGCCGAGACGGCCTATACCGCGGCGCTGGCCGCCTATGACGCGGCGCAGGCCGAGGCCGAGCGCCAGAGCCGCTACCTCGCCACCTATATCCGCCCGACCCTGGCCGAGCGGGCGCAGTTTCCGCAGCGCGAGATGATGATCGGCATCGTGGCGCTGTTCGGCTTTCTCGCTTGGGCGATCGGCAGCCTCGTCTATTATTCGCTGCGCGACCGGCGCTGAGGGCGCAGCGTGATCCGGCTGGAGAACCTGAGCAAGAGCTTTCCCACGCGCTGGGGCCGCAAGGTGGTGATCGACGATGCCACCGTCACCTTTCCCACGGGCGAATCCGTGGGGCTTCTGGCGCGCAACGGCGCGGGCAAATCGACCCTGATGGGGATGATCGGCGGCACGATACAGCCCACGGCGGGCCGCATCGTCAGCACCGGCACCGTGTCATGGCCGGTCGGGTTTCGCGGCAGCTTCCACCGCGACATGACCGGCGCACAGAACACGCGCTTCGTGGCGCGGATCTACGGTGTCGATACCGAACAGCTGGTCGAGTTCGTCGAGGATTTCGCCGAGCTCGGCCCGCATTTCCACTCGCCCGTGCGGACCTATTCCTCGGGCATGATCTCGCGGCTGGCCTTCGGCGTCTCGATCGGCATCCCCTTCGACACCTATCTGGTGGACGAGGTGACCAGCGTCGGCGATGCCGATTTCAAGCGCAAGAGCCGGCTCGTGTTCCTCGAGCGGATGAAGACGGCGGGGGCGGTGGTGGTCACCCATTCGATGAACCAGATCCGCAAGCTGTGCAGCTCGGGCGTGGTGCTCGAACATGGCAAGCTGGTCTATTACGCCGATGTCGAGGAGGCGATCGCCCGGCACCAGGAGAATATGGGCTCGGACGAGGACGAGTGATGTTTCGCGCGTGAAACGGTCAATAGTGCTGACCGTTTCGCGCGCGAAACATCAGCCGCCCATTTCCTCGCGCAGCAGCGCGAGGATGCGCTCGCGCACCCCGTCGCGCTCCAGCAATTCGCCCGAGATCAAGAGCCCCTTGGGCGTCTCGCGGCAGGACAGGCCGGGCTGAAGCTCGATCGGCGCGGGCCGGGCGGGGCGGCGGGGCGCGCCGGAGGCCTCTGGCGCTTCGCTGCGAAACAGCTCCGCTTCGAGAAGCTTCGCCTCCGCCGCCGCATCCTCGGGGGCGACCTCGGCCAGATGCCGGCTCAGCTGCGCGGCCAGCTCGGGCGCGTCATCGAGGCGGCGGGCCAGTTCGAGCCCGAGCCTTTCGCCGAGCGCCGTGGGAAAGCGCAGCGCCGCGTCGAGCGCGCGCACCACCCGCACGAAGCTGCCGATCTTGGAGCGCCGCGCCCGCGGGGCCGCGCCGAACAGCGCGCGCAGGGCCTCGGCGTCATCCTCGTAGACCCCGGCATCGGCGGCGCGCGCCACGATGCGGGCGCGCTCGTAATGGCTCAGCCCGACCCGGATCTCGTTTTCCTCGATCATGGCGCAATAGGCCTCGGCGGCGTTTCGCGGCGAACGCGGAAGGGCGAGCACCCGGCCCTCCTCCCCGTCTTCCTCGGCGATCCGGCGCAGCGCCGTGAGCCGCCGCCAGCCCGAGATCAGCCCCCAGCGCGGGCTGGCCCCCTCGCCCAGGTCGGCCACCTCGATCGCCATCTGCTGGCCGCGCGCGCGCAGGCTCTCGACCAGCGTCTGCATCTCCTCTTCGTCGGCGCCCATGCGGTCGCGCATGAGATAGCCCGCGTCGATCTCGTCGAGCGGCAGCCACTGGATCAGCCGCCCCTCGGCCCGCGCCTCGCCCAAGGTCCGGCCCATCTCGTCGAGCGCGGCGCGCCCCGCCGCATCGCCCGCCACGGCGGCGATCGGCATGGTCCGGGTCGGGGCGATGCCGAGCGGGTAGGTCGGAATGGCCGACTTGGTCTCGGGGGCCGCTTCGGCCCCTGTCTCGAAGCGGGGCGGGGAGAGGCGCTTGCGCTTGGCCATGGTCAGGCTCCTTGCAGGGGTCGCGTCAGGATGGGGCGGACGGGTTGCGGCGCGGTGAAGCCCGCGCGCGCTCCGGTAGGGCGATAGGATGTTTCGCGCGCGAAACATGCGGGTGCGCTCATTGCGCGGCGGAGGCGGCGCGCGCCTCCAGCTCCTCGCGCCGCCAGACGCCCATCAGCAGTCTCTTGAAGGCGGCATAGGTCTCGTCGAAGGTCTCGCGCCCGCGGGCATAGGTCTCGCGGTTGAAGTCGCGGTAATCGGCCTCGTAGATGCCCTGCACCTGCTCGCCCGCCTGTCCGATCAGCGCGGTGAAATCCTGCCGGTGCGGGCTCATGGTGCGGCCCAGATAGGCCTGCATCAATGCTGCCAGCTCGCCCTGCTGCGCGCCGTCGTAGCGGGTGACGATGGTGCGCACTGCGTCCCACTGAAACGCCGTCTCCTCGCGCCCCAGCGCGCGGGCGGCGAGGTTCTCGCCCTCCTCGATCGAGGCGAAGGTGGTGTGCAGCATGTCGAAGAAGCGGCCCGTGGAGTCGAACTCCAGGAACGAGGCGCCCATCGGCACCAGCAGGATGTCGGCCGCAGCCAGGCCGTTGATGGTCAGGTAGCCAAGCGCCGGGGGCGTGTCGATGAACACCAGATCATAGGCGTCGAGCAGCCCGTCATGCTCCAGCACCTCGGTCAGCGCGTCCCACAGCTTCCAGCCGCGCGCCGCCATGCGCCAGACCGGGATCTGGAACTCGGCCCAGTAGAGATTGAGCTGCGCGCCGATCAGGTCGATGTTGGGCCAATGCGTCTTCTGCACGAGATCCGAGGCGCTGACCCCCAGTGCCTCGGTCAGCGTGTCATCGAGCGGCAGAGGCGTTTCGCCGCGCGACGCGCGACGCGCGTTTTCGGCCTGCAAGTGCTCGGCGTAGTGCCGCGCGATCAGCGGATAGACCGTCTGCCATTCATCCGCGACCTGCCCGCCGAAGATCGAGCTCATCGAGCCCTGGCTGTCGAGGTCGAGTATCAGCACGCGGTAGCCGTCGAGTGCGGCCGACATCGCCAGATGCGCCGCGGTCGAGGTCTTGCCGACGCCGCCCTTGAAGTTGGCCACGGCGACCATCTTGGCGGGCAGGCCCTCGGGGCGGTAGGGCAGGTAGGGCTTGGACTTCGAGCCTTCGGCGCCGAAATGCGCGCGCAGCCGCAGCACCTCGTCGAGGCTGAACCACTTCGCGCCGCCCTCGGTCTCGGACCGGCCCTGCGGCAGCTCGGGGTTGGCCTTGAGCACGCGGCGGAAATGGGCGGGTGCCACGGGGATCAGGTAGCGGGTGATCTCCCATGTCGAAAAGGGCCGCAGGCGCCGCGCCCCATCCTCGCGCAGCCCGCGCGAGGCCAGATCGGCGCGCCCGCGCGCGCAGGCTTGGGCGATCGCCGCGAAGCCTTGGGCATCGGTCGGCGCGCCCAGCTCGGCCAAGGCGGCGTCGGGGTCGATGTTGAAATAGGGTGGCAGCGGCTCGCGGCTCATGGGGCTCCCCCGATGTGCGGTGTTTTCTCATGGATAGCGAGAAAGGTGGCACATGGAAGGAAAGAGTGCATGTGGGGGGCGTTTTTATGGGGCGCTGCCCTTCGTGCCACGCGGCGAAAGGCCGAGATCAGCCGAGATCGAGCATGCGCAGCCCCGGCCATTCCCGGAAGGCCGCGATATCGGCCTCGTAGAGCGCGTCGAGTCGCGCGCGTTCCTCGACGCTCCAAGGGTCGAAACCGGGGGCACCCGGCCCGCGGGGGTGGGCCTGCGCCAGCTGCTTGGCCCGCTCCGGCCCGACCGGCTGCACTGCTTGCTCGGCGGTCATCATGTCGATCGCGCGGTGCGAAAATCCGGGCCGTTCGTCGTGATCGGCCCGGTGCAGGGCCTCGGGCGGAAGGTCGAGCAATCGCGCCAGCAGCTCGATTTCGTGGCCGCGCAGATCCTCGGCCCGGTAGAGGGTCACTGTTGCGCCGCGAAACGCGCGTTGCAGGCCCGCGACGAGCGGTTGCCATGACAGCTTTTCCAGCGGGGTGCGCTGGAAGGCTTCGAAACCCTGGAACGGCATGGATTTCAGGCTCTCGCAATAAAGGGAGGGCAGGAAATCGGCGAAGCCGCGCAGCCCGAGGACGATCTGCGGTGCCGTGAGGCCAAGATGATCGGCCATCTCGTCGGCGCGCCAAGCCCCGGCGGGATAGAGCCCCTCCGGCGTGGCGACATCCTGCACGAGACCGAGGATATTCTCGTCGAAGATCAGCCGCCGGCCTTCGCCGGGCGGCGAAGGCGGCGGCAGGGCCTCGGCCCGGTCGAGCAGGGGCCGGGTATGGGCCGCGCGGAAATCGGCGAGCGGGGTATAGGCGATGCCGTGCCGCTCGAGCGCCGGGCGCGAGGCGTCGAGGCAGGCCTGCAGGAAGGTCGTGCCGGTCTTGTGGACGCCCAGCCAGTAGATCTCGGCGCGGCTCATGTGGCCGGTCCCGAGGCGTGGCGCAGGCGCTCGAACTCCTGCAGCAGCCGATCGGTCTCGTCCGGGTCGGTCGCGGTCGCGTTGCCCCGGATCTCGGCCAGATCAGCGCGCAACCGGTCGATCTCGCCTTGCAGGCTCTGAAGTTGCTGTTCGGCCTGCCGCGCGTTCCGGGCGCAGGCGATGGCCATGATCCGCCGCTCGGCCAGATCGAGGCGGTCCTCGCGGATGGCCTGCAGGATCTCGCGCGCCCAGACGTCGTAATGCGGCAGCACCTCGCGGCGCCACAGCCGGGCGGGCACGTCGGCGAGGGCCTCGCGGGCGGCATCGATCCAGGGGATGATCGTGTCGAGCCGCATGCGCTCCATGTGCCAGGACATGTTCTGCGCCAGCCAGCGCAGCGCCAGGATCCGAGCATGGTGCTCGCGCCTGCCGATCCCGGCCATGATGGTCCGGAAATGGGTGAAGAAGGCCAGCAGCTCGGGCCCGGAGGAGGCCATGGTCTGGCCGGGCCGGGCAATGCGGTGGCGGCACAGCACGCGGTCGTGGAAGGCGATCCGGGTCGCGGCGCGGCAGACCGCCCAGTGAAAGGGATTGTCCTCGAAGAAGAAGTCGCCCTCGGGAAAGCGCAGGCCGTGGGTCTCTATGAAATCGCGCCGGTAGAGCTTGCGCCAGGGCACGGCGATCATCTCGAGCGCGCGGCTGCGCGCGTCCTCGCCTTCGAGCGTTTCGACACCGTGCCACAGCCTCGCGTCGGCGGGCAGGCGCGGCGCGTTCAGCCCTTCGTGCCATTCGGTGTAATTGGCGATCAGCAGATCGAGGGGGGCGGGACCGGAGAGCGCCTCTTCGAAGCGATCGCGCACGGCATCGAAGCCCTCGGGATCGAGCCAGTCGTCACCATCGAGAAAGGCCAGGACCTCGCCTTGGGCGAGACTCATGCCGATGTTGGCGGCGGGGCCGACGCCGCCGGGGGTGTTGCAGCCCAGAAGCACCGGGCGGAAGGCCACGCCGGGCGCGAGATGCCCCGACTGCCCGAAGGCGCGGATCCGGGCGGGGCTGTCGTCGCGCGAGGCATCGTCGACGACGATCAGCTCGTCGCCCGGGCGCAGAACCCGCGCGGCACCTTGCAGCGCCGCCTCGATCCAGGGGCCCACGTCGAAGCTGGTGACGATCAGGCTGAGCCGGCTCATGCCGCCTCCGCCACGTCACGCCATGCCAGCCGCGCGTTGATCCGCCGCGCCAGATCGGGGTCGGCATCGGCGATGCGCGCGAAGGCCTCGGGCGTCAGCGCCTCGGCGAGAAAGGCCCTGATCCGGGTCGCGAAGGCGGGGCGCAGCTCGGGCGCGATCTGCGCGCCGGCCCAGTGGAACAGCGCCATCGCGAAACGCGCGAAGGGCAGGGTGTAATCAGGCCCCGCCTGTGCGACGGCGCGCGCCACCGGGTCGAGCGCGCGGAACATCTCCAGCCGCTCCGCGCCGCTGCGGTTGGTCAGGCGGCTGCCGTGCTGATCCACCACATGCACCGCCGCGACCCGGTCGGAGACGAGAATGCGCTCGGTCCGCAGGAAGCTCAACCAGTGCAGCTCGATGTCGTTGTGGACCATGATCTCGGTGCAGCGGGTGCCGGTCTCGCGCAGGAAACCCGTGCGATAGACCTTGTTCCAGGGATAGGCGGAGAGCTGGATCAGCTCGGGCCTCGCGGCGTCGGGCATCTCGTTCAGCGCGCCCAGTATCCCGGCGCGCTCCCACAGGCGCTCGTCGCCCGGCAGCGGCCCCCAGCCGCCCGCCCCGGCGACGCGGCTGTCGGCATGGGCGAAGAGGCAGAAGTCGAACCCCTCGCGCGGCAGCTCGGCCATCAGATGCGGGAATTCGGGCGTGAAACGATCGTCGCTGTCGAAAAAGAGGACCCGGTTCGCGGTGACTTTGGCGAGCCCGCGGTTGCGCGCGTAGCCCGCGCCGCGCTGCTGGGCATTGCGCGCAAAGACGAGATCGGCACCAAGCCGCTCGGCGCTCCAGCCCATGGCCTCGGGGTCGGCGGGGCGTTCGGAAGCATCATCGACCACCACCACTTGGCTGATCGCCGAGATGCGCGAGATCTGATCGAGCAGCCGCGCCAGGCCCTCGGCGTCGTTCCAGACCGGGATCACCACCGCGAGATCGGCGGGCGAGCTCATGCCGCAAAGACCCGCAGGTCGTGCAGGTCGAGCCGGAAATTCCCCGTGGGCAGAAACAGCACCAGCTCGCGCCAAGGCGCGGGGGCCGCGAGCGCAGGGTGGGGACCCCGGGTCTCGATCACGTCGAGATGCAAGAGCGGGCGCGGCAGGGCGGCGATGGTCTTGTCGAAGAAGCTGTCGACGAAGCCGGTCTCGCTGCCCGAGCGGATACAGGGCCGGACGGGCAGGGCCTGTCTCGCGGCGAAACGCGCGGCGAGACCGATCAGGGCGATGTTTTCGGCCGCATCGAGGTCGAGCCGCAGATGCAGCCCGAACCAGCGTGCCGGCGCGGCGTGGGTCACCTCTAGTTCCAGCAGCCGACCCGCGGGGCTGGCGTAATGGCCCTGCATCCCGGCCTCGGGGTCGGGCACGAAGCGCAGGCCCGGCAGGATCTCCTGCTCGGGCAGGATCTCGCCGGCGAGATCGCCGTCGCGCAGGCTCTGCAGAAGGCCTTGGGTCGTGGCGAGGGGCGGGATCATGCGGGCTCCGGAAGGACAGGGCTCTTGGGGTGCGGGACAATCGCGCCGGATGCCGCGGATGAGAGATCAGACAGTGAAAACCCTCAGATCATGCAAAGACAGATGAAGGGACTGGGTCGGCAGGAACAGCACCTCGTCTCGTCCGTGCCACGCATCACCACCCCCGTCCTCGTCGCTCAGAGAGTGAATTATGCTCATCAAACCGGGTCGAGGGCCGACTTCTTCAGCACCCTGCTAAAACTTTAGGGTTTCCCCTCAAGGTTAACCATCCTATTCGAAAGATCGAAGCATGCAAGACTGTTGAGGCCTAATCATGAGCAGAACCAATCCTCACGGCACAGAGACTAGAATGGACGTGGATGTTTCACAGGCCATCGGCGAACTGTCCACCTCTCACGATGAAAATCCTAACGTCTCGCTGTCAAGCCAAGCAATATTCTGGCCGGTTCGCCACCCAACTGCCTCGCCCTTTCTTGCGAAGCTGCCGTTTCTGTTCTGGATCATGGAAGCCTCACGTCCGCGGAAAGTTGTACAACTCGGTATTGGAGATGGGCTAATTTACATGGCTCTTTGCCAAGCGGCAGAACGACTGGGAGGACAGACATTATGCATGGGAATCGACTCCAGTGACAGTCCCTTGCCGACCGATTTTCAAGTGTCGCACGACACGCAATACCGAGATATTTCCGTACTTTTTTCGGAATTTCCAGCGGAGGGCGCAAGTCTCGTTCGTGATGCCGACGTCCTAGTATTGAACAGCCCTCTGGAAGATGAACGATCTCGTATAATTCTGGAGAGCTGGTTACCACAACTGTCTAAGAATGCTGTTGTTCTAGTTTGCAAGCCAACCCAAGTGTTCAAATCGCAAGATCTGCGTCGTGCACTTCTAGATGAATCAGAGCATCTAGTGATGAGCGGAATGATGTCGCCAGGGGGAGAACTGCTGGACGTCATACTGTACGGTGATGATCAACCCGAACGTTTGCGTCGACTGGCAAGTTCTGACTATACTTCGGCTTTGCATATGGCTGCGCGCCAAGTGTTCGGTCGACTCGGGCAAGGCATAGAAAACGCTTTTCATATTTCAGCCGCGAAGGCCGAGATCACAAATCTTGAGCAACAAATCGAAACATTGCAGGTTCATCTCAAGCAACGCGAATTTAACCTGTCGACGGCTCGGTCGCCGATAGAGCTGCTGCAACCGCCACTCGAGGCCAACCGCGTCCAAACAGAAGCTGCAGTCAGTACAGAGTTGGTGCGCAGCTCACAATGGCAGGAAGAGAGATCCAAGCTGACCGCTCGCCTAGCCGAACTTGAAACGTCCCGAGATGATGTCGAAGCAGTGCGTAGCGAAAGCCAGCGTGAGTTGGAAGCCCTGCGTAAACAAAAGGCCGAAATCGAGGCGGAGCACGCCGCAAGAATTGAGGATATCTCAGTTTTGATGCGAGAGCATGAGAATCAGTTGAGCGACCTACAGAAATCGCATCAGCAGGAGCTGGAAAACGTCAGGAACCAACAGGCGAAAACACAGGCCGAGGTTGAGGCGCTTCGGGAAGAGAAGAACGTCATGCAGGTGCAACACGATGAAATCGTAAAAGGGCTGTATGACAGTACGTCATGGAGAATTACCAAGCCCCTGCGAACCCTGAAACTGACTTTTACCCGATAATGGCGTTGATGATGTGACCACCCCCCGACGGTGACCTGCTTCCGAGAAACTGGACCGCCGGATCTGGGAAAGGTCTCGTAAACTGCCGGGCAGGCAACGCGAGGAAGACCGATGCGGACATCTCGGTGCAGCGAACAGCAGATCGCCTTCGTCCTGAAGCAGGCGGATGACGGGCTCAGCGTCGAGGAGGTCTGCCGGAAGGCCGGCATCTCCCAGCAGACCTACTATCTATGGCGCAAGAAGTATGGCGGGCTGATGCCCTCCGAGGTGAAGCGGCTGAAGATGCTCGAGGACGAGAACAGCCGCCTGAAGCGGATGGTGGCGGGCCTGTCGCTCGACAAGGCGATGGCGAACCTTTGTCCGCCATGGGTCCGAGGAGAATGGCGAGCGGACGTGCTGCAAAAAAAGCTGTAGCGCCTGCGCGGGGCCAGCAGTTGGTCGACTACCTTCAGGGTGCGTTCCGGGTCTCGATCCGGCGCGGCTGCGCGCTCCTGGGCTTGCAGAAATCGACCTATTACTACCGGGCACGCCGGCCCTCGCAGGCGGCATCGAGACTGCGCATTCGCGAGATCGCGGAAACGCGGGTGCGCTACGGTTACCGGCGCATCCATGTGTTGCTGAGGCGGGAGGGCTGGGCCGTGAATGCCAAGCGCGTCTACAGGTTATATGTCGAGGAAGGCTTGCAGATCCGCAACAGTGAGGCGCGAGCCGCCACCGGTTCGAGGCCGCGCCGAACCCGAAGCGCAAGGTCGCCGCGAAGCTGCGGGAGGACCGGCGCCCGGCCAGTGGGCCGAACGATGTCTGGGCGATGGACTTCCTGTCGGACCAGCTCTTCAACGGCTCGAAGATCCGGGTGCTGACCATCGTCGATGCCTTCACGAAGCTGTCTCCGGCCATCGACGTGCGGCGCCGCTACACAGGTGCGGACATGGTCGCCACGCTCGAACGTGTCACGCGCGAGCATGGCATCCCCCGCTCGATCCGGGTCGACCAAGGGCCGGAGTTCATTTCCAAGGACCTCGATCTCTGGGCCTGGATGAACGGCGTCATCCTCGACTTCAGTCGGCCTGGAAAGCCAACCGACAACGCATTCGCCGAGGCGTTCAACGGGAAGGTCAGGGCCGAGTGCATCGATCAGAACTGGTTCTTGCCCGTCGAGGACGCCCGGCCAAAATGCGAGGCATACCGCCACGAGTATAATCACGAACGACCGCACAGCTCGATCGGCAACAAGACCCCGATCGAGTTCATGAAAGCCATCAGCACCACCTGCCCATTGATGGCTTGGAAGACGGGAAAGACCTCAGGGCAGCGGTCCAGCGTTCGGGGCAAGTCTACCCCCCCCCCTCTCTCCGCCGCCTTGAGCTTCATGGCGGCGGTCATGAGCAGACGGCCCTTCGTCACAGAATCCAATGTCATCTCTAGAATTGCACAACCGTCGCCTTCAGGGGTCTACCGCGCCCACACTCCGCGGGTGTCGATCACCTTCAGATCGGCACGCGCCGGAACCGGCATCGTCTTGAAGTCGTCATGATCGACGAGAAGCACCACGATATCGCAGTTCTCCAGGGCCTGCGATGGCTTGACCAGATTGGCCTTGCCGACCAGCCCGGCGGGCATCTCCTCGGCGAAGGGTTCGACGACATCGAGCCTGTCGGGGTAGATCTCGGCCAGCCGCGTCGCGATCTGCAGGGCGGGGCTTTCGCGCAGGTCGTCGATGTTCGGCTTGAAGGCCAAGCCGAAGCAGGCAATGCGCGGGGCCTTCCCCGTCTCTGCGGTGCTTTCGGCCACCGCCTGGTGGATCTTGGCGAGCACCCATTCGGGCTTGCCATCGTTCACCTCGCGCGCGGTGCGAATGATCCGAGCCTCTTCCGGGGCCTGGCTCACGATGAACCACGGATCGACCGCGATGCAATGGCCTCCGACGCCGGGCCCGGGCTGCAGGATGTTCACGCGCGGGTGGTGGTTGGCCAAGCGGATCAGCTCCCACACGTTGATGTCCAGCTTGTCGCAAATCAGCGACAGCTCGTTGGCAAAGGCGATGTTCACGTCGCGAAAGCTGTTCTCGGTCAGCTTGGCCATTTCCGCGGTGCGACAGTCGGTCTCGATACAATCGCCGTCGACGACCATCTTGTAGAGCTGGCGCGCCCGGGAGGAACAGGCCTTGGTCGCGCCACCGATGATGCGATCGTTGGTGACCAGCTCGGTCAGCGCATGACCGGGCAGGATCCGCTCCGGGCAATGGGCGATCCGGATATCCGAATCTTCCCCATGGGTGGCGGGGAAGGTCAGGTCGGGCCGCTCCTGGGCCAGCCAGTCGGCCATTTGCTCAGTGGCGCCCACCGGGCTGGTCGATTCCAGAACGACGAGGTCGCCGGGCTTCAGCACCGGCGCGATCGCCCGGCTGGCCGTCTCGACATAGGACAGGTCGGGTACGTTCTCCGCGCTGTCTTCCTTGAAGGGGGTCGGAACGGCGATCAGAAAGGCATCGGCGGCCTCCGGCTTGGTCGTGGCCCGCAGATATCCCGCATCGACCGAGCGGCGCAGCGCGTCGTCGAGCCCGGGCTCGATGATATGCGTCTCGCCTTTGTTGATCTTTTCGACCGCGGCGACGTTGACGTCGAGCCCGACTACGTCGATGCCGCGAAGGGCGAAGACCACCGCGGTGGGCAGGCCGATATAGCCGAGGCCGACGAGGCAGACGGTATCGATGGGGGTGGTCATCGGGCAGCTCCAAATTTCGCAAGCGCGTCCAGAATGCGCGCGGTCGCCTTGCCGTCCCCATAGGGGTTGTGAGCGACACTCATTTCTTCATAGGCGGAAGGATCGGACAGCAGCTTCGAGGTCCAGTCGACGATCATGTCCGTGTCGGTTCCCACCAGCCGCACCGTGCCGGCATCGACCGCCTCGGGACGTTCCGTCGTATCGCGCATCACCAGAACGGGTTTGCCCAAGGAGGGGGCTTCCTCTTGGATGCCGCCCGAGTCCGTCACGATGATATGCGAGCGGCTCATCAGGTGAACGAAAGGCAGGTAGTCCAGCGGCTCGATCAGGTGGATGTTGTCCAGGTTGCTCAGGATGCGCTGCACGGGTTCGCGGACATTCGGGTTGAGATGCATCGGGTAGACCACGTCGACGTCGTCGAACCTTTCGGCGATCTGCCTGAGCGCGTGGCAGATCTGCTCGAAGCCGCCCCCGAAGCTTTCACGGCGATGGCCGGTCACCAGCACGACGCGCCGCTCGGGCGACAGGAAATCGAAACGGGCGTCCAAGCTGGCCTTCAAGTCCGCATCCGCCTCGATTCGCGACACGACTTCGAACAGGGCGTCGATGACGGTATTGCCGGTCACCACGATCTGCTCGTCGGAAACGTTCTCGCGCGCGAGGCTCTGGCGGGATGTGTCCGTCGGCGCGAAATGCAGGGCGGCAAGCGCGCCGCACACCCGGCGGTTTCCCTCTTCCGGCCAGGGGGAATAGAGATTTCCAGTGCGCAGCCCGGCTTCCACATGGCCTACCGGAATACGGGCATAATAGGCGGCAAGGGTGGTGGCCAGCGTCGTGACGGTGTCGCCATGCACCAGCACCATGTCAGGCGCTTCCTGCTCGAGAACGGGCTTCAGGCCCTGCAAGATCGAGGCCGTCACGCCATAGAGATCCTGCCCCGAGCGCATGACGTTCAGATCGTGATCCGGGCGAATGCCGAACAGCCCCGTCACTTGGTCGAGCATTTCCCGGTGTTGTCCCGTAACACAGACCCTGCAGTCGAAGCGAGGATCCGACTGCAAACCCAGAACGAGGGGCGCCATCTTGATGGCCTCCGGCCTGGTTCCAAAAACCGTTATTATTTTCAATGCTTTACACCGACCTGAGAAACGTCTACAACTCCGCTTAGGCATTTATCAAAGCTGTTTGCAATATTCTAGGGTAGATGTTCCATCCCGGAGGATCACATAAACCCTCGGCGATCCGCGCTGTTCATGACAAGATTGGTTTTGGAGATATCCCAGGGCGGAGCACGATCATGCTGATCTATCTTTACAAGCAAGCCACGACGACGCCTAGGTTCAGGACTTCGGTAACGGGGGCGTCCCAGTCAAGGCGCATTGCACAAGACCGGCGGCCCCGCAGCCGCGAGAGATTGTAGCATTAGTCATACCGCTCCCGGCTTTGAGGGGGCCTTCGCTTGAGGTCCTTGGGGCACATGCTTCGGTCCGTGGTCAGCGCGATGGCTGCCAACAAGATGCTGGTTCGGTGCAATTCCGATGTGCCCATCTCATTAGCGTGCTTGGTCATTACCAGCGACAGTCCTGAGCACGGCATCATCGGAACCACGTCCCTGCGGGACCTCGAAGGCCTGCAATCAAGCAGGCAACGGGTAGGGCCTCGGCTGGTCAGGTCATCCTCGGAGCGGCCTCTGTCTGGAAGGTTGTGCCGTCGACCCAGATCCGATGCAGGATGACTGCAATGCGACGCGCCAAGGCGACCATGGCGCGCTTACGGCCCCGGCGTTTGGCAAGCTGAGCTCCCCAGCTTCTCAGCCATGTCGACCGGCCACGGTTCATCATGACGGTGGCCGCCTGGCACAGCGCTCGTCTGAGGTTTACGTCACCGGCTTTAGTGATGCCGCCTGAAACATCCCGTTCGCCGGACTGGCTGCGCGAAGGCGTCAGGCCAACCCAAGGTCCGACCCTCTTCGAGGATACGAAGCGAGCGGGGTCATCGACTGCCGACCTGTCGGTCAGCGCCACCACCGCCCCGATCCCCGGCATCGTCATCAGGCGACGACAAACCGGATCGTCCTGAGCGAACTGGCGCACCTGCTTTTCGAGACCGGCCAGTTCTTGGCGCAGCGCAGTTCTGGCGCGCAGCATGGACTCTGTTGCCGTTATCAGCATGGCGTTTCCATCCGCCAATTCTCGGATGCGGCTCTCGAACTTGCCGCGAGAAATCGCGCCAACCTTCAGGCCGAAGTTTCGGAGCAGTCCGCGCAATGACATCTCCAAAGAGATCATGGTCTGCTGTATGGCCCTTCGGGCGCTGAGAACGGCTCTGACCTCTTGAGCCGAAACGGATTTGCAATGAACCGGCCGGAACCAGCCAAGGTGAAGCAGGCGTGCAATCCCCTCGGCATCGCGGCGGTCCGTCTTGATCGGCATGGCCTTGAGCGCGCCCTTGACCTGCCGCGTCTCCATGAGGACAGGATCCAGCCCCGCTTCGTTCAGAGCACGGTGCAGTCACTGCGACAAAGGGCCTGCTTCCAAGCCGATTGCGGCAATGCCGCCGTCGAGGTCCCTCAGCCAGCGGATCAGGGGATCCGGCTCGCAGGCCACTTCGGCCTCCCTGCTGATCTTGCCATGCTCGCTGACCACGCAGATCGCGACTTTAGCCAGCGACACATCCAGTCTAACAAACAGTTTCATCCCGTAATCCTCCGCGTTGAACGAATACGGGAACGGCAACAGCCTCGTCTTGATCAAGCAAGCGGTAACTACGATGCATGACGCAGACCCCGTTACGGCATCTCATAGCCAATAAATGACGATCGCGGCGAGAGCGATGGCGGAGAGGAAGACCTTCGGGCATCGGTCGTAGCGCGTGGCGACGCGTCGCCAGTCCTTGAGCCTGCCGAACATGATCTCGATCCGGTTCCGGCGCTTGTAGCGGCGCTTGTCATACTTCATTGGCGTCTTGCGCTGTTTCCGTCCGGGGATGCAGGCGCGTATCCCCCTGTCTTTCAACAGTTCCCGGAGCCAATCGGCGTCGTAACCGCGATCCCCGAGCAGCCAACCGACATCCGGCAAGCTGCTCAGCAGAGCCCGCGCGCCGATGTAGTCGCTGACCTGCCCGGCGGTAACGAACAGGCTCAAAGGTCGCCCCTGGCTGTCGCAAATGGCGTGCAGCTTGGTATTCATGCCGCCCTTTGTCCGCCCGATCACGTCCCCCTTTATGGATGGCCCGCCCCTCCCGCCGGCGCTGTAGACTACCGGCAGTCAGAGGACGGAGCGAACCATGAATATCGTGATCCTTGGAATTGATCTGGGCAAGACCACTTGCAGCGTCGTCGGTCTCGACGCGGACGGCAGGGTCGTCCTGCGGCGGCGGCTACGGCGCGATGGGGTGGTGGCATTCGCCGCCAAGCTGGCTCCCTGTGCTATGGCCATGGAGGCGTGCTGTGGCGCCCATCACATGGGACGAGCGTTGGCAGCGTTGGACCACGACGTCCGTCTGATGTCGCCGGAATATGTGCGCCCCTACGTCAAAGCGCAGAAGAATGATGATCGCGACGCCGAGGCGATCGCAGAAGCGGCGACGCGGCCGACCATGCGTTTTGTCGAGCTCAAGAGCGAGGAGCAACTCGACGTCCAGACGCTGCATCGCGTGCGTGATCGTCTGGTGGGCGAACGCACCTCCCTTACCAACCAGATCAGAAGCTTGCTTTTGGAGCGCGGACACACCGTGGCGCAGGGCCATGCCCGGCTGCGCGGTCTGCTGCGCGAGCTTCTGGATGCCGACACAGATGCGCTGAGCCCGCGCATGGCATTCCTGCTGAGGGACATGCGCACTCGATGGGAAGAGCTGGACCGCCGCATTGCCGCCTTCGACGCCGAGTTTGCAGCTATGGCCCGGACAGACGAGCGCGCTCGACGATTGACAGCCATCCCGGGCATCGGCGCGCTGAACGCTACAGCGCTGGTCGCCGCAGTAGGCAATGCAGCAACTTTCTCGAAGGGGCGCGATCTGGCTGCGTGGCCGGGTCTTGTTCCTCGCCAGATCACGACCGGCGGTAAGCCAAAGCTCCTTGGCATCACGAAGCGAGGGAGCCGCTATTTGCGAAAGATGCTCATCCAAGGGGCGCGAGCTGCCATGCCCGTGGTGTCACGGGAAGATACCGCAATCGGGAAATGGCTGCGGGCGCTCTTGGTCCGCGCGCATCCCAACGTCGCCGTTGTCGTGTTGGCTGCGAAGATGGCACGCATCGTCTGGGCGCTGCTCCATCATGCACGCAGCTTTCGGGTCGTCCTCTGATGGTGCGTTGAAAACATTGAACCGGTACTCGGCGTAAGCATTGCCGGGTGCCTCGAGCTGCGAGTGGTGAGAGGAAGATGGCCTGACAGTCGACCGGTGTCCCGAGAACCTCCGGCGCAAAATGGCCCGACGAGGCCGGCCCCTTTATGAGGATCGGGACGCGCGGATCTCCATCTTGGCAGCGGCCGACGAGCCGACATGCCGGATACGTTTGTGCAGACTGATCACACCATCACCCAATCGGCGCTTGCACCCGGGGCGGGCCATACGTTTTGGCGCCCAGACTGGACGCCGTTCGGTGAGCCTTCAGGTAGGTTGCATCGATCATCACGGTCTTCGTCTCGCCGTGCTCGGCGGCCAGTCCCGTCATCATCGCCGCGAAGATGCCTTTGTCGCTCCAACGCTTCCAGCGGTTGTAGAGCGTCTTGTGAAGGCCGTATTCCTTGTTCGGGCATTCTCTCGGACCGTTGGCGTTCATGCCCTCACCATCTCGCCAGCGCAACTCATTGCGATTGATGAAGATAATCCCGCTTAAGACGCGCCGGTCATCGACGCGTGGCTTGCCATGGGACTTCGGGAAGTAGGGCTCCAGACGAGCCATCTGCTCATCGCTTAGCCAGAAGAGATCAGACATATCACCGCTCTGTTTTCGCGCGGTGAATCATGCCTTTCCACTCCAATCAATGGGTCCTGACCCTAGGAGCTCGGCTTCCGGCACTGTGGGGCGGGGTGCGTCACGGTGGGCTGCCACCGCCAGCTGATAAAAATTCAGCAGCCGCTGGTGGAAATCGCGGGCGTTGAAGAATTGACGCACCACCTGTTGGCCAAAGCCCCCCAGCCGGCGACGCTCAGCGCGGGAGGCTATCAGGCGGTCGAGATCCCGCTCCACCGAGCCCTCTACGTAACTATCGCCCACCCCGCCAAAATTGCTGAATACCGCCTGTTGCCAAATCATGCCGTCCACCAAGCCGTTGTATCCCTTGCTGCCAAGGGCAATAGTTGCCACGCCACAGCTCATGGCCTCTAGCGCACAGCGCCCAGGTGCGATCACCGCGTCGCTCTTGCAGTAAGCGTCGCGCAACGCTTCGCCCTGCAGCCAACCAGTGTAGCTCGCCGTGTTCTCGCCGCGACGCGCCTCCATCTGCTCGGCGAACGACTCCTGCAGTGTGCCTTGGCCCACTACCTGCCAATGGATGCGACTAGGGTAATACACCGCTGCATGCTCCAGTGCTTTGTAGAACACCTCTAGGATAAAGGCCTTGTCCTGATCCAACCGAGTGACCAGTGAGATCACCACCCGCCCCTCAGCTTCTTCCAGCGGCGTAACCTTCACTGCATTGAACAGTTGACAATCTGGCGTATTAGGCACTACGTGGAGCTTTTCCGGATACGCCACGCCGCCCTCGGTGAGCAGGTAATGGCGAACCCCTTCGGAAACGGTGAACACCGCATCCAGCTTACCGACAGTATGCGGCAGCGCATCTAGGTACTTGCCGTGCATAGTGACCACGCACGGCAGCCCAAGCACTTGTGCAGCGATCAGCCCTAACCGCCGGGAAGCGAAGGGATGAGCGTGGATCAGATCAATGGAATGCCGCTCGTGTAGAGCACGTATCTCCGTCAACGCCGCAGCAAATGCCTCCTCGGCGTAGTCCGTTTCGATGATACCTACACCCTGCTCGCGCAGCTGCTCGGCAAAAGGACCCGGCCGGCATACCACCGTGGCATGGTGCTGGCGTGAGAGCATGAATTGCACGGTGGCACGCACGTTTTCATGCAAGCCGCCTTGGTGGGAATTGAAGAAGACCGGTATCAGAAGGTGCATGTACGCGTCCGCATCCGACGATTGCTGCAATAGACGTCTGCCAACGCCTCGCCCCTATGGTCTAACATCTAGCAGCTTACTGCCTCGAAATAGCGCTGAAAACTCTTTCCCTTTATTAGGTCACTAAACAAACGCGCCTCAGCCTTGATGAATTCAATTCCTAAACGTCTGTTTTCATGCCCATTAAAGAGATGAAAGCTGCCAGGATTTGCAGTGATCTCGCCCCCAAAAATGCCATCGTCAGACATCAAGAAGTCCAGCCGAACAAAGGGTGAGGGAATATTTCGACTTACACGCTCTGCAACCTTGACAACCTCATTAGAAAAAACGCTACCCAGAAAACGATCCTCAGTATATCTTCCAGTCTCCAAGATGGAGCCGTCACGATTGAATTCACAGTACTTCGCACGACCCGACGATCTATCTACTTCCAGAACCAACCCTACGACCCCATAGAAGCAATAGGCCTTTATATCCCTAGCAGGGCCTCCTTTATAGCTAACCAGTTCCTCGACTATGTAGTCCTTAGAGCTATTTTTTAGCCACTCATCGTAGAAATCTATCTGACTAAACGTTTTTCCGTCGAAAACATGATAAAGGTCGTCGTTCTTTTTAATGAATACCCCTCTTGCCGAACTCCCCTCTTGCGACTTCACAACACATTCGGGGAACTTTTTGATTTCATCAAGGCTATTGGTGAGGCACAAAACAGACGGAGACTTGACCCCAAACGTCTGATAAACTCTAGAGTCTTTTATTTTGCTATTCGCGTCAGGGGTCACTTCAACCCCCATTGAGCTTATATACTTCTTCTTTATCTTATGGTTTGAGAGAAGGCATCTGAAAGACACGCCCGCATCATAATGCTTCGCAAGCTTAATGACATTCCCTCTGTGGTGTATGTGATCGGGATTAAGGGAACTTAGAAGATACCGTAATTTATTTTTCCGCTCCTCATCAGTAGAAGAATTGATTCTCTGAATGAGCGGCAGATACGCGTCCCTTGCCACCTGCATTTTCTTTATATAGGAGTCCACACTTTCCTTTAGGGACTCCCATGATAGGCCTTTGTCCACTCCAAGTCCTCTCAACTATTACCACAAATGGAGAAACCCACAGATGAAATCCGAGCACCGCTACAGGAAATCTATTTCCCAGCCCAAGAAATCACCGACTTCAGCAACAGCCTCGAAAACCCAAGCCGGATCCAGTTTGCCGTATTCTTTAGACAGGCCAAAATCCGGATAAGTCAATTCCGCCCCGTCAGGAGTGCGCAACGAAATAGAAGCTTCAAGTGTAGGCTCTGTCAGAATGTAACAGCCATCCCGTTCTTCGACAGTAAGCTCTCCATTGAACTTAAGTCTCGATGCGTAGACGCCCTGATCTTTATAAGCAACGTCCCTAATTATTACTTTACGCCCTGGATGGTAGGTCACGTGACGCGCGAAGGCGCTGCCACTCCTGTTAAAAAACGTAAGAAAAAGAGAAAGTCTATCTTCTAAGAAACTTATTCCCGTTTTGTAGGTGCCAGAATCCGGAAGCCTTATATCCGTCGGGTGCAATGTCTCGGGGTAAGTGTCAATTACACCGTGCGATATTGCCGAGACTACTTTGTCCCGATCTTCCGATTTCCCGTATGTATACTTCCCGGGGTCACCGAGAAACAAAGCGCCTTTATGCCAGAGAATGATTTGGCCGACATCGGCATGTTTATGTACGTAGCTATGCCCGCCAAACGTCGTTGCAAAATACTCTGGCGTCTCATTGTTATTTCTAACAACAAGCAATCCATCATCCGACATGTCTTTGACAAAGTACTCAGCATCACCAACCTTAATCGATACTCGGGACCTGACGGCCTTGATCCACTTAAATCTTGATGATGTGTCCCCAAATGTAGCCAGCCGACTATCAGGCATTGCCAGCCAATCTTTTATGTTGTTGGCCCTTTCCAACACTTGCGAAGGCAGGGATTGCGAAAAAAGCTCGTCCAACTTGAGCTTTTCTATCATGTTCATAACAAAGAAGTGGTATTCCGGTGAGTTCTCGGTGTGTAACCCTCTTTCCGTGAACTGGGCGCCCATGATTCCATCAAACCGGTCGCTTGCATACTCCATTGCTTGATTGTCTTGAAGGCAAGAAGCAAGCAGCGCCAGTCCATGCAGCTGGAAAATGCCATGGTTACCTTTGTGCAGGTTTTTATCCTTTGTCAGGAAGCTAACATGCGCTCTTGCCAGTTCCTCTAACAAGAACGCCATCCTCCTTAGCTCGTCAGCATCAAATTCGCCCTTTGCCTCATTTATCATCGACAGATAGAAGGCGATCCGCGCAGCTCTAATGCCAACGGACATATCATACCACGAGTATTCTGAGCTGCGATGCTCTGTGAAGTGAAATCTATACCAATCTTCAACTATAGGAATCGTGCGCCTTAAGGCGTCAAACCTTCCCGTTTCGAAATACTCACGGAGCCACTTGTCGCCCATTCTCCAACAATGCAGTTGAAAGCACCAATTAGGATCCTTGTAGGGATCTTGCGACCAGTCGAAAGGCATCGCAAGCTTGAAAACCGGGGTCCCTTTTCTTAAGCAAGCCTCGTCATCAGAAAGAGAGCTGAACAGCTTCGTGTCGGCTCCGGACAACAGATCATAATTATAGAAGCTCAAGCTTTTCATATCAGAACCTTAGCCGACTCGTGTCAAGCCCATCCGCTTCAATTTTAACCTGGGGGTTGGAGAGAAAGTATTCATCATCTTCCCCCCAAGTGTGGCCACCTCTAGATGCTCGATACTGAACGAAGTTAAACGGGTCAGCTGCATAAATTTTATGTTTCTTCTCGATAACTCTCTTGATGAAAGAGCTGTCCTCACCCGTGTTTCGGTCCTCAAAAAGGATCTCATTGAAAATCGTCTTTTTTATAACAAAAGTTGGCCCTGCTACGAAATTAAATTCCATGTGCCTCTGGCCTGGAAACCTCCTTATAAGCTTCTTGCTTCCCGAAAGATACATAAACACCTCGCGCTTACCGACCATGGCATAGTCCCCAAACGAGAACGGAATCAGCATGTCAGAAAGGTAGTTTTCAAAATAAAAGTCATCGTCATCCATCTTCGCGATGTAGTCACCACAGGCCAGCTTGGCAGCGGCATTGAAGCGTTCCCCGAGTGTCTTATCGGAGCTATCCTCAACCAACTCTACTCTACTAATGTTTCTGCAATTTTCGGCGAGGCATGTTCTTAGCTTATCAACGTCACCTTCCTTAAAGTCCTGCAGCCAGAGAATTAACTCTAAGTTCTTGTGGTTTTGTCGTGACACGTTGGCTATCAAGCGCTCTATCATATGCGGCCGCTTGGTGCATGTCACAATACTCACGAGAGGGTCTTGTAAAGTACTAGCGTGCCCTAGTGACTTCCTTATCTCCTGATATCTATGAGCGTAGGTGTGCTTTGTCATAACTTCTCGGTAGCCGATGTGAGATGTTTTATCCCAGTAATGATCATCTGTGAGTAGCTTACCAATGATCGCATTGGCTTCCTCGGCATCTTTGGCAGTATGAACGATCCCCGCGAACTGGTCCTCGATAGCCTTGGATGGTGTCGACACAACAGGCGTGCCACAAGCTAGCAGCTCGTATACACGACGCGACATCATGGTCGGCGAGTCGACAATGGTATTGACGTTGAGGAACACCTTAAATCGTTTATATATATTCACCACCTCGTCGAAAGGAACGGCATCCCTAATGTAGGGCTGGAATTCCTTGGGGAACTTGTATCTGTCATTGCCAAGCTTAGAGAACCTGTCGTAAATAGCCCCTTTAAATTCAATAACAGAAGGAAGAAGCGCGTGCATTTGCCGCTTACGCTCATCGTGACCCACGCTATAATAGGATCCGGCGAAACAAACCGTCTCGGGCTCGACACGGAAGCGGCCTGATGGGTTGCAAATTGTCTGCTGAGCAGCAAATGGCACTGCATAGACATCGGCCGCAGGCACATCTTTCTTGTACTTAGGAACCTTGTTTGAGTCAGTGGTAAAGATCACGTCTGCACATTGGGCAATGGGCAAAAACGTATCATAGTGCATTGGGTCCTCCTTGTTCCAGAAGAGAACCGGCATTTTGGCTCTTACTTTCGGAAGAAGATCCAGTAGCGCCTTGGAGTTTTTATGTTTTAAGCCCGGCGACGTAAAGGCATACTGCCACGCCCCCCGATTTCCATTCCAGCAGCTCTCTATAAAGCAGAAGTCTGCCTTAGATGTGGCAACCTGCTCTTCATATTTGTTCCGGCTGATCAAGTATTGCTGGAACTCGTACTTCCAACATTCTTCGGATATCTCATCCAGAATAGACAGAGCCATAAGTCTCTTTTCTGAATTTTTACCTTGCTTCGGCCGTTTGGAAGTGCATTCTATGGCTTCAACTGAGTCATGTACGAGACCTTCGATCGATTCCGCATAGCGATTGGTCACATGCTGCCAGGTACGCTGACTTTCGACCCAATCACGCGCAGCGTGGCCCAAGCGGTTACGCTCTTCAGGATTGTCGATCAGTGTTTGAAGTGCCTCGACCAAGGCATTGCGGCTGTCTTTCTCGAACAATCGTGCTCGCTCGCCGTTTGGACCAGCCATGGTTATGTGAGGGGAAACGTCCGAGAGCACCAGAGCCTTGCCCATGGCCATGGCTTCCAGCGGCTTGAGGGCAGAGACCATTTCTGTCACCGCCGACGAGAGGCGCGGGATGGGCAGGATGTCCATGCAAGAGAGGTAGCGCGGCACCTCCTCGAAGGGGACCCGCCCTGGGAAGCGGCACTCCCCTTCAATGCCGAGGGCGGCGGCCTTGGCCTTGACGGTATCGATGACCTTGCCGCTACCCACCAACACGAAGATAAAGGCTTGGCCGCACTGCTTAAGCTTGGCCATTGCCTCCATCAGCAGCTCCAGGCCTTCGTAGGCCACGGCACTGCCCGCGTAGCCAATCACCGGCACACCGGGCTGGAGGTTGAGCTTCTGGGCGATGGTGGCATCCGCTGCCATAGGTTTGAAGCGCTTAGCATCGACCGCGTTAGGCACCACCTTGATGCGCTCGCGGGGCAGGCCCCAGCCGACCAGCTCATCGGCGAGCTCTTCGGTGAGAGTTATGACTAGTTCTGCTTCTCGTGCTGCCTGCTGCTCCAGCTTACGCATCAGGTGATAGTGTTCGGAGCCCGCCCACTGTGGCTGAATAGAGGCGTGGGTGACTTCCCAAAGGCCCCGCACTTCATAAACGAAGGGTAAACCCAGACGGCGTGCTGCAATCAGTGCCGGTAAAGCCGTGATGTGATTCGATGCGGCAACAATAACTTCAGCTCCACACATCTTGGCTTCATGAGCAAAATGCTCAGCCGTATTGTTCAAATATTCATTCAGTGGGGACTCTGTTAGTCGCGACCCATCAGCTGCTACGTAGGTGATGCCCTCTATCTCAGCTTCACAGTAGCCCTTGTCGAGGTCAACTCTTGCATCCCAAGGAAATCCTAAGCGTGTTGCAACCCGCATCTTGAACCCCAATTGTTGCAAGCCAACGGCGATACCATGTGAGCGAGTAGAGTAACCATTCGTGGTGTGTGGTAATGATTGGTGAAGGCAATATAGGACGTGCTTTTTCTGAGTCACAATGCCAACTGGTGCTTTGCGCCGAGGCACGTTGCAGCCACCCTGCAGTTGCGAAAGGCCTTGCAGCTTTGTCAGCAAATTGAACTGGCTTTTGCCGACAAGCTCCCCACTTCCCTCTAGTCTCTCCATTAAACGCAGCGGATCTTTTAGCCTTCCTTCATCGTCATACAGCTTCCTAGCTGCGGCATACCCTATTCGGTTAACGTTTTTTGAATTATTGCCTTCTGTTGAAGTGGGGGTGGCAGGCTGAACGACAATTTCTTTGACAAGAATTTGTTCTCCGGCGTATTTTTTGAAGCAGCACAACCCCAATTGGATGCTGGAAACACCTTCAGGCACCGTAAAAGACTGCAGTTCCTTGAGACTCTTATCGGTATCCGGAAGATACTTGTAAGAGGCGCCGAAATATATAGATTCAAACATTCCATCGAAAGGCTTATCAACCGGCTCGCTCCTACTATCGAAACCTCTGAGGAGCAAAACCGCTTTACGTCTGTCTGCTATCTTAATGTTGCGAAGCTCAGTTGCGACTTTAATCACTAGCTTCTGGCCTGGCTGCGCAGGGATGTGGTACCAGATAGGAGAACCACGCTCCGGCAGTTCAAAAGTTGTAGTGTGCCGGAATTCTCCAACCCCCTGTTGAGCGTTTGATGCTGAGGAAGTTTTCGATGCTACTATCGATTTGAGCGGTCCCACGGGCGCTAGCTTAGCAGCCGACGCTATCACTGGCTGAGCAACAGGTTCACTTCCCCCTCCCTTAAATGCCCGCGCCATCGGCTCGGTATGCGCTGAGAGCAGCAGCTTGGTACTCGGCTCGGGCGCCGGCAGCTTCAGAGACCTCTGAAGGGCTGTCACCAAGCTTGCGGCGTTACCGGCCTCGAACGCCATTATGCCCTTATACGTCTGAGTATACTCGGCCAGTGGCGCCACATTTGATACCACTAGCCGATTGCCGTAGGCGAGAGCCTCGGCGGCCTTCAGTAGTGGTGCGGATTTATATAGCGGCAGGGGTTTGCGTGGAATCACTACCGCATCGATTAGCGCATAGTAGTCGCCTACCTGATCATGCGGCACACGGTTGACCTGGATCAGCCAGGGTTTGTCCGAAGCGGCTATAAGCGCAGCTGAAGATTCCATGAGGGGCGGATCATTGCTCACCAACAAGAGTTTGAGCTTTTCGCCCTTTTGCACCAGTTGGGTACAGGCTTGGAGCAGGCTGTCCAGGTCTTCATAGGGGCTGAACGGCCCTACGCAGCCGATTACGCGGTCATCGTCATGGATCTTGAGTTGCGCAGCCAAGTTGCGGTTCTTCGGCCGTGTGCGAAAGTGTTTCGGACTCATAGGTACATTTGCAAGAGCGATTATAGCCTGCTCCAGCCACTTCGGGCTTATCTCCGTGCCCTCGAAGATTGTCTCGATGCGTACCAGTAAGCGCAATGCACCCTCGAGATGTTGCCCTTTTCTGGCAGTCTCAAAAGCCGCCTTATACAAAGCTGCGGAGCCGTTGAACTCCGCGGCTTTGTATAGCAACGTCATTTCTGACGCGGGTCGCCCCAACTCTCCTAAGAGCCGCGCGGCGCGCAGTAGGCGCCCGGCATCTGACTGTGATAACATTTTCTGGGGCAAATGCTCCATGCTCCGTCCTTCGGGTCAACAAGCTAATGAGAAGTTTGGCACGACCGGGCTATTGAGAACCATAATCCTCTTCCAGGGCCATTGATGATGTCGGCCATTCAAGTGACGGCTCTGCGAATGCGTTGCGCTGCAGGCTCAATGTAGGAAAGATAGGGCACATGCTCGTCTTTGAAGGACGTCGACAATGTGATCACATGGACCTCCGTCGGCTCTGGCTCCAGCGCTGCGCGAAGCTTACCCGCCTCGACGACACGTTGTAGCGCCGCATCAAGGCCCGGCTTCACAATATGCGGGCGGTAGGCGTTGATGCTGTCGACCGCCTTTGCGTTGACGTCGAGCCCCGCCTCGACGAACATTGCCGCCGCCGGCAATCCCACATAGCTGAGGCCGTGAACCGCTAGTTGTCGTGCTGTCATGATTGTTCTTCCTGTAAGATCTTTGTGATGCGTTGCCACACCGCCTGCTGCCTCAAGCGCTCGCACTACAGGGGCCATCTTGATCGCTTCTAGGCGAGTTCCAAAGACGCTTAGCACGCGCATCGGTGTCTTCCTTTTCATTGAGCCGCCGTGGCGGCCATAGTATCGTGGGGGTCGTAGTTGCCTCGCGGCAAGAAGGCCAGACTGTAAAAAAACGTGTGGGTCTGAATAGCCCCGCGTTTTTGAATAGCCCCGCGTTTCTTAGGCGCCTTCGCGCCTCAGTTTCGAGAAACGCGCGAAAGTTGGTGATGCCTTGAGGGGAGGCATATCATGGCGGTGTTCAGACGCCGTCAGTTCTCAGACGAGAAAGGGATATGCCACATACAAGAGAATACCATCAGCCAGCTGCCTGATCCATCGGGATTTGGCTCTAACGCATTCAACGATGTCATCCGCGAGGGCGCGCAAGCTGATCGAGCAGGCTATCCACGCCGAGCTGGCTGCGCTCATGGCCGCGTTTTCCAAGGACACGCTCGAGGAGGGGCGGGCGCGCCTGGTCCGTCATGGTCACCTGCCGGAACGCGAGGTGATGACCGGCATTGGCCCAGTGTCCGTGAAGGTGCCGCGCGTGCGGGATTGGGGTGCCGGCGAGGACAGGGTCATCGAGACCCGGAACGCGCCTTGGAGGTAATCGACCAACTGCCGGCCCCTCGCAGGCGCTACAGCTTTTTTGCAGCACGTCCTGCGGCATCGCTTTGCCGAGCGACAGGTCCGCCACCATCCGCTTCAGGCGGCTGTTCTCGTCCTCGAGCATCTTCAGCCGCTTCACTTCGGAGGGCATCAGCCCGCCATACTTCTTGCGCCATCGATAGTAGGTCTGCTGGGAGATACCGGCCTTCCGGCAGACCTCCTCGACGCTGAGCCCGTCATCAGCCTGCTTTAAGATGAAGGCGATCTGCTGTTCGCTGAACCGGGGTGTTCGCATCGGTCTTCCTCGCGTTGCCCGCCTGGCAGTTTACGAGACTTTTCCCAGATCCGGCGGTCCAGTTTCCCGGAGGCAGGTCACGTGGCTGGGTCTCGTTCCGCGGCAGCATTCCTCGGGTGGCAGGGAACGCCTCGGCCGGTTTTCTAATTCTGACCAGTCTAAAATACGGTCGTTTGAGAACACATAAAAGAGGCACGGCCTCAGTCGTGCTGACCGGGGAGGGGAGGCGGCATGCTCCGATTTTCTTATTCATATGGATAAGGAAGGAGGCTGAGGCTGCCGTTCCAGCTGTAGTGCGTAAGCGGACTGGATGGGATCACCCTTCCGGACCCTTCATGCAAAGGGCTTGCTGAAACATGTTTGCAGTTCGTCCCAAAAACTGAAGATCTAGTCTTTCACCCTCACATGGATTAGAATTATAACGATATATCAGAAGCTTGATGGATTCCGTTTCATGGCCCTGAAATCGCTCGAAACGCCGTGTCTATATTCCTGCAGACTGAGATTCTGGCCGCACCCGGCCGGATCCGCGTTGTGCCTGCCTACGACGAGTGCGCCCGGGAGCTGAACCGCGACATCGTGGGCGCTATGCGCAGCCGCCGAGCTTGCCGGGTTGGGCAATCACGACCCATCCCAGCCAAGGCATGACGCTGCCCGACCTGCATCTGGATCCCGCGGGGATCTTCGCCCCCGGTCAGCTCAATGTCGGGCTCAGCCGGGCACCCAGTCTCACGGGCCTCAGCCTCGCCGCGCCGGTCACACCGGACTATGTCCTGCATGATCGCCGGGTCCGCCAATACCAGTCGCAGATCTTCAGCCTGACCCAGACAGCGGCCGACGAGACCCCGGTTCCGGCTTGATGACGTAGCTGGTCGGGCCGTTCGACGGCCCGACCGGCTGTAACACCGATCTGGCGCGGGCCGGATCACACCCCACCTTGACGCTCTCCCTGTTACACTCCCCAAGACCAAATCATCTCTAGGTTTATCCCTAATTGGGATTTGCTCCCAAGGGTAGTCCCTGCTGCGGGTGCTCGCTCTGGCTGAGCCCTGCACTGAAGGTCGCTTGGCCGGGGCCAAACTGCCCCGTCACATGAAAATTCGGACTTTATCTCGGGCTATCGACGCCACCGGCACGCCTGCCGAACAACCCAAAAACCAATAACTTACAAAGCGTTACAAGGTTGTCCTGATGCTTCTCCGGGGTGTTACGCTGTTACAGGCTGTTACGGCTCTGTAACACCTCTTGTAACACCTGCAAGATACTGAAAACACTCACCTATTCTTATATTATATGTATATGTTACAGTAAAAAGAGATAAATATATATAGGAGGAGAGGTGTAGCCTTAGAGAGAGAGGAGAGAGGAGGAGTATATATATATATATATTCCCCCCAGAGCGTAACACTGTCACACCCCCTAAGCTAAGTGCATGATATAATACAGGAAAGTGACGATTTTAGGTGTTACAAAGGCCGTTACAGGGCTGTAACGCTGTAACAGGCGCGCTTCTTCCCGAATTCCATGCGACTGACCACGGCGCCGGCAAGGATCGCGCTGGCCGCGAAGATGGGGATGGGCCAGTCGAGGCTGTGGCGCGGCGCATAGTTCACGAAGGCCAGCCCGCGCGCCTGATCGACAGCGTGGAACAGCGGGTTCCAAATCACCCAGTCGAGGAACGAGGCGGGCAGGACGTTGCCGAGGAACATTGCGCCCGATGTCAGCATGCCGATCCGCCTCCAGCCGGTGGCCGCGAGAGTGGCAAGGGCAGGCCGGCGCAGGCGCAGTCGCGCAGCAGCTCGAGGCCGAGACCCAGGCTAGGAGTGGCAGAGGTGCAAGCAGGGCGGCTTCGATCGGATCGACCAGCGCATGGCAGGCGAGGATCAGAACGGTTGCCGAGACCAACTGCCGGTAGGCCCCGCCCGTCGCGCTGCCCATAGTCTGGACCAGCGGCTGGACTTGATAGAGCCGTCCCAGGGGAAGCGCAGATGCCGCTATGCGCCGATCGGCACTGGGCTACCTGCAAAAATCCCCAAGGAGGCCCGTACAGGCGCAGCCCCTGTCAATTGGCCCCCATCCCGCCGGGACGCAGAGATGGCGCTCCAGCACCCCACCCAGCGCCTGCCAGGGGCATTCTAGGCCTGTGGGGTGGCCGTGGCGGCTCGACGATGCCGGGCGCCGCGACAAGCCCGTACGAGGCGGGAGCAGGCCATGGCAGGTGGTGGTCGTCCTTCGGCCTGCCGGCGGCCCCAGGCCTCCCGAAGGGCAAGCGCCTCGAACGTCCTGCCGGATGGGAGCGTTTAACCCCTTTCGCATCCCACCATGAGGCATTTCGAGAACGGTTCTCCGGGGAGGTTTTCCACATAAATCGGAGTGTGGCACCTCTGACCCCCATTGCCGGGTCGAGGGCGGGCATGGGATTATCGAGCACTGGCCGGCTGCGGCCTGAGAACGAGCCGGGTGGCGGCGACTCCAACCCCCATCCACCCGACTCTCAGCTCTGTTCGCACCGTCTCATACGCAACCACCGCGGACAAGATTCCGCGAAGGATGACTTATGCGACATGAAAGGACTGTGCGCATGAACGACAGTACCGAACCCTTGGGTGCCAGCCGCGCCGAACTCACGGCAAGTGCTGCGGCCCTGCCGGGCCAGCAGCAGGCCGCGTCCCACCCGGCGCTCTGCGCAGCAATGGACGACGACGGGATGGGGCGGTTCAACCCCGACCACCTGTGGCTGCTGGAGGGCGCGAACGCAGCCCTCGTCCGTGAGAGCCTGCGCATCGACCCGGCCCATCTGGACCTCCAGCCCTGCATCCGGTTCTGGTCTCATGTCTGCATCTCACATGGCGATCTGATCGCGGAGGCGTTCGCGTGCGACATCCCCGCCCGCACCATCGTCGTGGCGCTGCACGAGGCGCAAGCCCGGTCGGAGGCGGCGCCCGGCATGGCGGAAATCGCGGCGCAGAGCCCGGAGCTGGCCGAGCGGCTTCGCGCGGCCGTCACCCACCCGGACATGACGCTGATCTGGAGCCCGGAAGAGCTTGAGAGCCGCGCTTGCGATTTCCGCCTGGGTGACCTCGCCTCGGACGTGGAAGGCTGGGACATGGAGGCGGTGCAGGACCTGTTCGGCCCGCTCATGGAGATGGTCGATCTGTGCGACATCGCGGGAACGACCTTGGCCGACCATATCGACATCGACGACCTGCCGTCGGTCGAACTCCCGGCCGGATGCACGGGAGAGGCCATCTGGGCCCTCGATCGCCGCGGGCAGGTGATCGCCGGGACCGCCCTGGCGCGGGGCGAGGCCCGTGTGATGGCGCTCGAGGCCTGTCACTGGGCGTTTCCCACGCCGCACTAGGAGGCAGCGAGCCCGCCGGTCGACTGCGACCGGTGGGCTCGCTCTTCGGGCCTTCAGGGCGCGTGTCCTCTCGCCTCCCAGGAAGTCTCGCCCGGCATCACGCGCTGCTGCCACCAGACAGCTATCGATGACGGGTCTGGGCCTGCCCTTCGAACTGGTCGCCCGCGCTGCCTTGGGAGCCACGTAGGGACATGGCATTCGACCCGGGCCGAGCGGCGCTGCGCTGGTGCCGGACGCGTCCCTTCCGATCCAGAGGCCCGGGACAGGCGGCACTCAGAGCCCTGACGCCGGGAGGGACGGGAGCGCGGTCTCGCCGTCGGGCTCCGGAGAGGCAATGCTGTCCGCAGGCTTCATGACCTCGGAGATCTCCGGGTGTCCAGGATCACGGAGGTGCGGGAGGACCTCGGGCATGGGAGGTGCCTGCCTGCACGCCGCGACGAGGTCCAGCACCGCCTCGCTGCCGATGGCCTCATGCTGGAGCAGCTCGAAGGCGGCCATGAGGCCATCCGCGGCCGCCCGGCTTTGCGGCGGGTGATCGGCGCAGAGCCGCAGCAGGTCCGTGGCCTGCGCGATGGCAGTGGTGCTGACCTCAGGCGGACACAGCATCGATTGCGCTTGAACTACGCTCTGCAGCAAACGGCGCGGGGACCAACCGCAGTCCGCGGCCTCCGCCTCCCATGCCGCCTGCGCATCACGCAATGTGCCGCGCTGTTTCATGGACCGGGTCCCATAGGCGGCGAACTGGGCCGCCCGCCGGTCCTGGGCGGTGCTGCGACCGGTGGCGGACATCCGTGCAATGATCGCCGCGCGCCGCTTCGAGAACAGCTCCAGCAGCGGCTCGGGCACGCCGATGACCTCATAGCTCCGGCCCACGGGGCGGGTCCGCAGCCCGAGCCGCTCGCGCAGCAGAAACACCTCCTCACAGCGCGCCAGCGCCGCGATCGCGCCCGCATGGGTGAGGACCAGATAGTTGTCGAGCTGGCGCAGCCGTCCGTCCCGCCCGATCGTTGTTTTGGACAGCACGACATGGCTGTGCAGCTGCGGGTCCCCCGCCCGGCTGGCGGCGTGATCGAACCGGGCTCCGATCACGCGCTGGACCGGAACACGGCGGCCCCGGCTGCGGCTGGCAATGAGACCGAGATCGAACGCCCACTGCAGGGCCCGGGATATCGCCTGCGCATGGATGGCCCGGATGGCCGCCAGCAGCCCCGGCCGGGCCATGCCCCCCAGCAGACCGAGCACGCTGACACTCTTGGGCAGGCTGAACTGCACATCGTAGCCGCCCGAGGGCGGCACGGGCGCGTCTGCTGCCGGGCGCCGCCGCCGGGCCGCCAGCCGCCCGGTGGCCGGATCGCACCCGGCCACGAGATCGCGCAGCACCTGAGGTGCGACCGGAGCGCCGGGGCGCAGCCCGTCGAGGATGTTCGGCACCCCCGGCCTCAGCAGCAGCGGGGCAGGGGGCTCGGGCCGCAGCACGATCCAGCGGCCCGCGCCATTGCAGGGATCGGCATCCTGCCGATAGCGGCCCTCGTCTCGTGGCGGTTCCGATGCGGCATCCTCTGCCTCATGACCCTCGGGTGTCGCGGATACGAGGTAGTACTCGGCATCGTAGATCCTGGTGCAGCTGATCACCTCATCATCCTCCCACAGGTCGGCAAGAGCCGCGCTCCTTTCGACTGCCTCGCCGGGGACAGGTTCGGATCGGGCGACAGTGATGCGGGCCGACAGCTGTCGCGATGCACCGAGAGGCGGTCACGCTGCGGATAGGTTGCGCCGGCATGCGGCCTCGCCCGGACCCGAGGAGGGGCGGCGGCAAGGGGCGAGCCGAGAGGGGCTGTGAAAGGCATGGACTTCTCCTTCGATGCAGGGCGTCGAAGTCGATATTTCCCGCAGGCCCTGAAAATTCCAAACATCCCATCGCCGAAATCAGGATCCGATATGCGTAGTGTGTCGTGGGAAAGAAAAGGCGACGATCCGCATGGGTCTGTTGTGAATGAGATGCCAGATGAATGGCGAATGCCAAGGGATAGCAGGGAAGGTGATGCGAGATGCATGCGGACGCATATGAAAAAGTATTGTATAAAGAAAATCTATACAAACCATGGTCATGAACGACAGAGACGGCCTCAGGGGGGGGGGCTCGCATTAAAAAATGAGAGGCGAAATAGAATATGCCGGTATTCTTTTCGGCGTCGCCTGATGCCTCGGAACGGCTTTGTCTCCTGATGTGGAAAAATGTGGATAACCTCGACGTCGCGCGATCCGGAGGTGAAGAGGTGCCGTATGGAAATGGGGACAGCAACGAAAACAGGATCAGAAAATGTCCGACACCACCCCTCCCTCCCTGGCCGAGCGCCTTGAGCAGCGCGCAGCCAACCACCCCGTGCCGCCCCGTGCCTCCTGCCTGCAGGAGATTATCACGGCACGCGGGACCCTCCGCCGCTTGCGCGACCAGGGCTACAGCTCGGCTCAGCTCGCGGCATGGCTCGGCGAGTGCGGCGTTCCGGTCCGCGCCGGCACGGTGCGGGCCTATCTCGCCCGCATCGACCGGGCGGAGAAGGCACTCGAAGCCCGGAACCCGACGACGGAGCCCAGCGACCGCGAGATCCTGACCGAATGCCGGCGGGCGTTCGTACGCGATGCCGCCGCGAGCCGTGCTCCTGCCTCACCGAAGCTGGGCGCGCACCGTCCGTCTGTCGCAACGCCAGCGGTTTCCAGGGACCCGATCGGTGCTCTCAACCACAACCCCCATCGTGATCTGTAAGGAGCACCGCAACATGACGCATTCGAAGCGCCGGACCGTCTTGGCGATGACCACCTCTCTCAAGGGCGGGACCGGCAAGTCATTCCTGGCCTCCGCCTTCCTCGATGTCCTGCGCCACCGGCAGGTGCCCGTGGCGGCCTTCGACGCCGACGGCGCGATTGGCGCTCTCTCGGCCATGCACGCCGAAAGGGATGACAAGGGCCGCGTGCTGGACCAGCAGGATGCCGGCACCGGCGTTGTCGCCTACAACATCCGCGACGAAAGCCGCACCAGCTTGATCGACTCGCTCTCACGCGACGAGCCGCTGATCCTGCACGATCTGGCAGGAGGATCGCTCGCAGACATGCAGCGTGTGTTCGATGACCGGGACGGGTTGCACAACTTCCTGCGCACGGCCGAGCGGCTGGGGATCACCCTGGCGTTCCTGCACATGATCACGCCGGATCGCGGCAGCGTGGAGTCGCTCGCGATCCACATGGATCTGAGGGCGCGCGCTACTCCCAACTGCGATTCTTGTTTTAAAACAATGCCCTATCAAGCAGGAGTTTTCCAGTATGGGACGTGTTTACGCGCAGCTGACGCTCGAGGAGCGCCGCAAGATCGAGCGTTGGCGTCATGCCAGAGTATCCGTGAACGAGATGGCGCGGGTGCTGCGCCGCCACCGCTCGACCATCTTCCGCGAGCTCCGACGCAACCATTTCCAAGATCCCTGCATGCCCAAGGTCGTGGGCTACTTTGCGATGGCCGCTCAGCTGAGAACCAGCGATCGCCGCGCCCGCCAGCGCAAGCTGATCCGGCATCCGCAGCTGTGCGATCAGGTCGTCGAGCGGATCAAGGATGGTTGGACGCCGGAGCAGATCGCCGGTCGAATGCGCATGGAGCGCGCGCCGCTGCGGGTCTGCCAGGAAACCATCTACCGCTACATCTACGCCAAGGAAGGCATGCGCGAAGAGTTGTGGTGGTATCTGCCGACCCACCGCAAGGCCCGGCGTCCGAGACGCGCCCGCAAGCGTCGTGCGCCGAAATTCCATCGCGATGTCAGCATCCTGTTCCGGCCCGAGGCGGTGGCGCAGCGTTCGCAATTCGGCCATTGGGAAGCAGATTTGATGTTGTTTCGTCAGCGGTTCGGTTCCGCCAACGTGACCTCGCTCGTCGAACGCGTCAGCCGGTTCACCGTGCTGCTGAAGAACGCCGACAAGCGAACCCGGCCGGTCATGGACAAGGTCATCGCGGCGATCCGTGGGCTGCCCTAGCCGGCGCGCCAGTCGATCACCTTCGACCGTGGCACCGAGTTCGTCTCGTGGCCGCATCTCCAGGCCGAGATCGGCACGAACAGCTGGTTCTGCGACCCCTCCGCGCCCTGGCAGAAGGGTACAGTCGAGAACACCAATCGCCGCGCCCGCCGATGGTTGCCCCGGGAGCGCGACATCGGCCAACTCTCGGACAATGACATCCGCGAGATATGCGACCGGCTGAATGCCACGCCGCGCAAGTGCCTCGGATGGAAGACCCCCGCCGAGGTGTTCCGAGCCAAGATGCTGGAGAAGAGGCCGTGAGCGCCCTACCTTCAGACCACCGCGGAGTCGCGGTTCAAGTATCGCTCACACCGGTGAAACGGGGCAAAACCACATAATTGTTCCATCCCGGATGATCACATAAGCCCTCGGCGATCTGCACTGTTCATGGCAAGATCGGCTCTGAGGGATGTCCAGGGCGGAGCACGATCATGCTGATCCATCTTCACAAGCAAGCCACGACGACGCCCAGGATACGGGCCCTGATCCAGGCGAGCACGGAGCCTGCGCCGGTTCTGGCGGAGCGCTTCGGCATCTCGGAGCAGACCGTCTACAAGTGGCGCAAGCGCGACAGCGTCGAGGATCTCAGCCACACACCGCATCGGCTTCAGACGACGTTGACGCCCGCGCAGGAAGCCGTCGCGGTGGCCTTGCGCAAGACGCTGCTGGTCTCGCTCGATGACTTGCTGGCGGTGGTGCGAGAGTTTCTCAATCCGAATGCGTCACGCTCGGGTCTCGACCGCTGCCTGCGTCGGCATGGCGTGGGCAACCTGCGCGATCTGAAGGCTGAGGTCCCCCGACCGAAACACAGCGCCTTCAAGGCCTATGAGCCCGGCTACATCCACATCGACGTAAAATACCTGCCCCAGATGGCGGATGAAACAGCACGGCGCTACCTCTTCGTGGCGATCGACCGGGCAACCCGCTGGGTCTTCATCCGCATCTTCGAAGCAAGGACTGCGGCCAACGCTCGCCGCTTCCTGCGGGATCTGGAACGCGCATGCCCCCTCCGCATCCGCACCATTCTCACCGATAATGGCAAGGAGTTCACCGACCGCCTGTTCGGCCTGCGCAAGCGCGCCGCAACGGGCGCGCATGAGTTCGACACGCTCTGTGAAGCCCTCGATATCGAGCACCGTCTGACACCGCCGAAGTCACCGCAGACCAACGGCATGGTGGAACGGTTTAACGGACGCATCGAGGAGGTGCTGCAAAGCCACCACTTCAGGTCAGGCGAGGAACTGGAGGCAACGCTTTACCGCTATGTCTGGCTCTACAATCAGCAGCTTCCTCAATCAGCCTTGGGCAGCAAGACGCCATTGCAGGCGATGAAAGACTGGCACAATCTCAAGCCGAAGTTGTTCAAGAAGAAGCCATACTACCTGCCGGGATGTAACACATAATGACTAAATTTCGGAAGTGTAGCTGTCGACCAATTAAAAAAATAAGAGAATACAGTTAATGGAAGAGACGCCGGAAATTTTTCCAAATCTAACGCCAGACTTGGCGTCATCTCTGTTCGGTGCTATATATATATTGGACAATTTAGAGCGGCATAAATCTCGGCGCATTCTGCTACAGGCCATAGCTTCCCAGTCTTTCGGGCTACAACATCTAAGAAACCTTTTTTGCGAAGCAGTAGATGCATCTCTTGTGAATCTTGCACGCGAATGCTTGGAAATTATTGAATCTAAGGAATTGACGTATACTCAAGACGAGTGGATAAGAAAAGCCCATCTAAGGCTGGGAGATATTACACCATTCACTGCTGAATTACTTCGAAGCCGACTGCAGGGAATTCCAAAAAAGATTCAGTCGAACCACTCCGGCCCAATATGTTATATATTGCATATGAGTCTACCTCATAACACAACAGGATACTCGATGCGAACTCAAGAGTTCGTCAAGGCGATGATGTCTTCTGGTCAACAAATATACTGTATGACTCGCCCTGGATTTCCAGTTGATATCGGTCAAGAAAATTTTTTCGAATATGATACAGTCGACGGTGTTACGTATTACCGAGCTGCCGAACCTAGCAGGATTCGCTCACGGCAAACGTCCTATATAGATCAGGCCGCGGACGTCCTTGTGAAGAAGTTCGAAGAACTTCGACCGGCTATTGTAATGGCTGCGTCAAACCACGAGAACTCAGCTCCAGCTCTTCTAGCAGCGCGGCGCCTTGGCATTCCTTTTGTATATGAAATGCGAGGACTTTGGGAGCTAACCAAACTCTCAGTAAATTCTAGGTATAAGGAAAACCCACAGTTTCAGAGGTCCTTCGATTTGGAAGCTCAGATTGCAGAATCTTCTGACCAAGTTTTTACTTTAACAGAGGGAATGGCAAAAGAACTGCGGTTGCGGGGCGTTTCAAACGCTCGCATCGATATTCTTCCCAATGCAGCGGATCCCGAGAGATTCAAGCCTAGGAAACGAGACGAAAAAATTGCGAGCAAACTCAATATAAGCCCCAAAACCGTAGTTATAGGTTATGTTGGATCTTTCACACCCTATGAGGGGCTGGATGACCTTATCCGGGCTTGCGGAATACTTCACCGACGCGGGCGAGATTTTCACATTCTTCTTATAGGCGATGAAGCTCTACATCTCAAAGATCAAGTTATACCAGAACTTAGATACCTTGTTTCCCAAGAGGACCTAGAAAAGAAAACAACAATGACAGGGCGCATTCCAGCTTCTGAGGTCGAAAGATTTTACTCTCTTGTAGATATATCTCCGATACCTCGTAAGCTTACTCCTGTCACAGAGCTAGTTTCGCCTCTCAAACCTTTTGAAGCTATGTCTATGGAAAAGTCCGTTATTTTACCAGACTTGCAGGCGATGCTAGATATTGTCCAAGACGGAAAAACCGGAGCCTTCTATAAGAAGGGAAATTTTCTATCCCTTGCGGAGGCTTTGGATGACTTGTTGCTGAACCCTAAAAAGCGAAAAGATTTGGGCCAGTCTGCGCGCCGCTGGATAGTACGAAAAGGAAATTGGAAGGCTGTTGCAGATAGATGCATCTTAGCCTTTGAGAGCATCAGGGTTTAATAGGTGTTCCATCCCGGATGATCACATAAGCCCTCGGAGATCCGCGCTGTTCATGGCAAGATTGGTTTGGGGGATATCCAAGGCGGAGCAGTTTTCGGGAGTAGGCTTCGCCCCTGCGCCTAGGCTGTCGCCCGTCTAGACCTTTACCTGCCCCCCGCCGGTCCCTCGGTCATAGCGAGAGTTTGCGGGTTTGAAGTTGGTAGTTGGACTGGTCGTTTCGGGCAACCCAAGTTCGACAGTTAATCGCGTAAGTCATTGATACTTCTTACGCCGGATCGGCATTTGTGTGACTACACGGGGCATCAGGCCGGTTTTGGCAGGTTCAGGGCGGCAAAAAGGTCGAGTTGCTCCGGAGTGGTCTTGCTGGTTCCATGGAAGGACTTTGCCCCGATATGGGCGGTATGTTTCTGGATGCGCGCGAGTAGATCGAGCGCGGTGCGCGGGCTGGCGCTGTGGCCTCCGGCCTTCAGGCGCATGCGCATCACGCGGTAGAGCACGAGCGCCAGGAAGCAGATCATCGCATGGGCTCGGATGCGCTCTGGCAGGCGGTGGTGGACCGGCGCGATCTCTATGTCGGATTTGAGGACGCGGAAGCCTCGCTCGATGTCGGCAAGCGCCTTGTAACGCGCAATGGCCTCGGCAGGCGCGATGTCCGGGGCATTTGTCAGTACCGCCAACTTGCCGTCGAAGAGTTCGGCATTGCGGACTGCCGCCTCGCCGATGGTGTAGCTGAACCTGTCGGAGTGCAGGTCGGGCTTGATGAAGCGGGTGAGTTCCGCATCGGCCACGGCGCGGGCGAACCGGCTATAGGCGCCACGATCAGAGGCGCGGCGGCCACGCGTCGTCTGCCCGTCGTCCTGGGCATCGAGCCGTGCCACCAACTTGTCCGCCATCGCCTCGAGTTCACCGATACGCGCCCGGCGCTTGTGGGACTGCTCCTCGGCCCGCAGGGGATCATGCGCCACGATCAGCCGGTGACCGGCGAACGCGGCTTCTGCCAGGTCGTTGCGGAACGCAAGGTTCTCGAAGGTCTCCACCAGTTCGGCGTAGCGACGGGCCGGCACGGCCAGGATGAACTCCAGCTTGCGGTCCGACCGCTCAGCGACCGAGGTGAGTTCGGCGATGTTGTCGAGACTGAGCAGGCCCCGGTCGGCCACCAGCACCACTCGCTGGATCGGGAAGCGCGCGAGCACCTTCTCCAGCATGCCTTGCAAGGTCTTGGTCTCGGCGATGTTGCCGGGGTGGACCGTGTGCAAGAGCGGCAATCCCTCGGCCGTCTGCACCACGCCGAGGACGAACTGACGGGCGATGCCGCCGCGCTCCTTGTTCATGCCGAAGGCACGCAGATCGTCGGCCACCTCCGCCTCGCCGTGGATGCGCACGGTCGTCAGGTCGTAGAACACGATCGACAGGTTTCGATCGACCAGGGGGCGGAACTGGCGGCTCAGCGCGGCCTCGACGGGGGCGAGGTTGTCCATCAGCGCGTCCATGGCGCGCAAGAGCTGCTGGTGTGTCGGGGTCTGCGGCAGGCCCGGCATCGCGACCGTCTCCAGCCAGCGTAGGCAGCCCAGTTTCGACTCCGGCGCGCAGAGCCGATTGAACACCATCGCCCGGATCAGCGCCTCGGCGTCGAAGCCACGCCGCGAGGAGCGCAGGGCCCGCTGCAATGCCTTGTCGATCCCGAGCTCGCGCCAGAGCTCGTGGAGAGCGAAGACGTCGCCATAGCTGCGGCCCGGCTCCTGGATGACTTCCGAGGCCGTGTTCTCAGCCCGGCCCACAGCGCGGTTGAGGCCGTTGATCAAGGGATCGAGCGCCGAAGGGGTGAGCTTGTCGAGGCGTCCGAGGTTGGCAATCACCCGCACGCGGGACTGCCCATGGTCGTTGCGATAGGCCTCCACGAGCTGGAGATACTGGCGGTCGCCGGTCTTGGTAATGCGCGTGTACATTGTGTAGCGAGCCTACATACGCATCGGGCCGTCTTTCAATACTTATCATCGGCATAGCGTGTGACTACAGAGGTCGCGGATTTTGGGGCCATTCCCTTCGCTAAGCCATTGAAACTACGTCACCGGCACACACCAACCACGGCAAATTCGCTTCTGAAGTGTCGAACTTGGGGTCGAGACCTGAAACGCTCCACTGGAGCGTTTCCGAGACGGTCTCGACCCTTCAGGTTATGAGCCTGACGAGCGCGGTGTCGATGTGGGGGTATTTGGTTGCGGGAGCAGGATTTGAACCTGCGACCTTCAGGTTATGAGCCTGACGAGCTACCGGGCTGCTCCATCCCGCGACAGGATGTTTTGCATCGTTTTCGAGAGAATATGGTGATGTTCTTTACTAGGTCTGGCGGTGACTTACTCTCCCACGTCTTGAGACGCAGTACCATCAGCGCGACGGCGCTTAACGGCCGAGTTCGGAATGGGATCGGGTGTTTCGCTCGTGCTATGGCCACCAGACCGAGAAAAGAACATCTTAGTGGCCTATCGCGCGGAGCGCTACTTGAGGCCATTGTTCCAGGTCGTACACCGTGTTGTTTGTGTATGCTTTCGGATCCAGCCTTGCTGTTTCTGGATCGGATCAAGCCTATCGGACCATTAGTATCGGTCAACTGAACGCATTGCTGCGCTTACATCTCCGACCTATCGACGTGGTGGTCTACCACGGTCCTCGGGGATACCTTGTTTTGAGGGGGGCTTCCCGCTTAGATGCCTTCAGCGGTTATCCTGTCCGATCATAGCTACCCTGCACTGCCGTTGGCACGACAACAGGTCCACCAGTGGATCGTTCACCCCGGTCCTCTCGTACTAGGGGCAACTCCTCTCAAGTATCCTACACCCACGGAAGATAGGGACCGAACTGTCTCACGACGTTCTAAACCCAGCTCACGTACCTCTTTAAATGGCGAACAGCCATACCCTTGGGACCTGCTCCAGCCCCAGGATGAGATGAGCCGACATCGAGGTGCCAAACACTGCCGTCGATATGGACTCTTGGGCAGTATCAGCCTGTTATCCCCAGCGTACCTTTTATCCGTTGAGCGATGGCCCTTCCACTCGGGACCACCGGATCACTATGGCCGTCTTTCGACTCTGCTCGACTTGTCAGTCTTGCAGTCAGGCTGGCTTATGCCATTGCACTCGACGAACGATTTCCGACCGTTCTGAGCCAACCTTCGCGCGCCTCCGTTACTGTTTGGGAGGCGACCGCCCCAGTCAAACTACCCGCCACACAGGGTCCCGGAACCGGATGACGGTCCGCGGTTAGACATCAAGAGTGCGAAGGGTGGTATCTCAAGGAAGGCTCCACGGGAACTGGCGTTCCCGCTTCGAAGCCTACCACCTATCCTGCACATCGCAGTCCTGATGCCAGTGTGAAGCTGTAGTAAAGGTGCATGGGGTCTTTCCGTCTAACCGCGGGAAGCCGGCATCTTGACCGGCAATTCAATTTCGCTGAGTCGATGTTGGAGACAGCGGGGAAGTCGTTACGCCATTCGTGCAGGTCGGAACTTACCCGACAAGGAATTTCGCTACCTTAGGACCGTTATAGTTACGGCCGCCGTTTACCGGGGCTTCAATTCAAGGCTTGCACCTCTCCTTTTAACCTTCCGGCACCGGGCAGGCGTCAGACCCTATACGTCGTCTTGCGACTTCGCAGAGCCCTGTGTTTTTAGTAAACAGTCGCCACCCCCTGGTTTGTGCCCCCGGCCCCCACTTGCGTGAAAACCGGGCCTCCTTCTCGCGAACTTACGGAGGTATTTTGCCGAGTTCCTTCAACATCGTTCTCTCAAGCGCCTTGGTATTCTCTACCAGTCCACCTGTGTCGGTTTAGGGTACGATCTCATGATGGAGCTATTTCCAGGGACCACCTGGCTGCCCAGCCAATCCGATAAGGCTGAACAACGTCCGTGATCCGTCACTTCCATCTGGCCCAGGAATATTAACCTGGTTCCCATCGACTACGCCTTTCGGCCTCGCCTTAGGGGTCGGCTTACCCTGCTCAGATTAACTTTAAGCAGGAACCCTTGGACTTTCGGCGACAGGGTCTCTCACCCTGTTTATCGCTACTCATGTCATCATTCTCGCTGGTGATCTCTCCACCGGATGGCTCACGCCCCGGCTTCACAGAAAACCCCGCGTGTCCAATAGCCCCGAAGGGCATAAGGACACATGGGATTATGTCACACCACGCTCTGCTACCATGCACTATGTGCATCCTAAGCTTCGGCTCATGGCTTGAGCCCCGTTACATCTTCGC
>JACLAD010010660.1_pt1 | contig 50149 bp, 46 predicted proteins | sample 8027901 | NCBI WGS metagenome assembly JACLAD01 (sample SAMN15725071, study PRJNA655200) | protist metagenome | isolation source: fluorescence activated cell sorting (FACS) single amplified genomes of... | place: Spain: Blaines Bay Microbial Observatory, Mediterranean Sea | collected 2016-07-05 | reverse complement strand
ACTTCTACACTTGAGTTTTCTATTGTAGATATCCATATCTATATCCTTCTTATCGTATTAGTTGATATTTGCCAAATAGAGGTGCTTAACAGAGGAACTTCTACCGATCAATACTAGGGGGGTATCCACGTTGGAACTGCTGCGCTTTTTGCTTGCGCTATTCACACTCCATATTCATAAGATAGCAGGAAATTAGACAAAGTAATGTGACAAATTTCACAGAATGGATAATTTTTTTGCAAATTAACATTGGGAAGAGGCTTTAACCTCTATGGAACCACATATATAGAACGCCCCCATCGCCAGACGCTATCCCCCCCTCTTCTCGATGTAGGAGTTTTGTAGGGATCTCAGGTGATCTTGTAGGACTTCAAGGAGTTTAAACTGGCTACAGATGCCCTAAATAGTTAATAAAAACAGTTACTTAAATATTGCTATACAGCATTCATAATGCTGGGATCGGTGGTTCAAGTCCACCCGTAGCTACCATCTCGATCAATGATACCCTTGACTCCCAGAATATTTTCAACGGCAGTAGATGGTTCAGCCGCGAACTAGCTAGAAAGTCCATTTATGAAGGTCTACAGACTGACTATTTTAGAAGTTTCCCCAAATTCAATTTACCATACCCATAGTACTTATTATGGCCATCTACATACTCAATACTGCCGATTTTATCCGATCTATCCTTGAGTAGTTGCTGAATCTGTTGTCTTGTTAATTCAGGGGTTTTTTCAAGCAGAAGCGCTATCGCACCGCTTACCAGGGGGACTGAAGCGGATGTACCTTGAAATTTGCCGTGATCCTCTGCTCTTATAAAATCACTGGGATGATTCTCATCTTCACTGTTATAGGTCGTGGTAATACCTAGTTGATAACCCCCTGGTGCAACAATGTCGAGGCCACTTCCAACGTTACTGTATATGGCCCTGAGATTTTCTTCATCGGTAGACCCCACGCCTATTACAGCATCGAGCATTGATTCGTCATTGGTTAGCTCTTTGCCGTCATTGCCACTGGCAAAAATAAAAATTATGCCTTTGCCATTTCTACCATTGGTTGCCATGGCATCTATTTTTTCTTGTACTACAGGCGATACATCCTCAGTACCCCAACTATTACTGACAATATCTACATCAAATCTTTCCGCATAGTCGAGAGCATTTAATATCTCATCGTCACCTATATAGCCTGCTAGGTCTAGCTTAATAAAAGTAATCTGAGAATCTGGCGCAATGCCCCGTAATCCAAGCTCATTGATATTGGCAGCAATAATGCCAGTGACCGCAGTACCGTGATAACAGTCGCTTGAATGGGAACAGCTTGTATCATCAGACCCATCGGCACTGTTTATAGCATGGGTAATATTTTGTTTAAACTCGGGATGATGTTTGTCTAGGCCAATATCAATAACCGCCACTTTTACACCTTTGCCGGTATAGGTATTCAACACATGATCACCATGAATATGGGCATCCACATCAATCTCATAGGCCTCATAGAAGGCTTGATCATAATGAAGCGCCCATTGCTCTTGGTATAAGGGTTCAGGCGCGATACTTTTATTTTTGTGGCAACCCAATAAAAGTAAACAACCGAGTATTAAGAACCTCATCTTAATTCGATTTTTTTAAGGAAGTTGGGGTAGGCATAGAGCGTCAGTGCATCAGCATCAATTGTTTCAATTAATGCCAATAGGTCGGCGACTGTAGACTTGGCTTGCACCTGATATAACTGATTAGAATATTCCTTGAGCAACTCTAAATCATAGGTTTGCAAAAGGGATGTAATAGGTGCATTGCTATCTAGCTTAATAAAAAAACTACTGCTTAAACCAACCACATTACCTTTGTCGTTGAGGTAGCGATTATCTTCAGGCAATGGTTGCAAATAAATATCCTGCCCCTTATAGGAGTAGACTTCCGCTAAGGGGACAGGAATAACGATGGCAAGAACCAGGAAGCTTGCAAGGCGAAGCATAAGCTAGTCCCAATAAATCTTCTGTTTATGTTGAGCTACAGTTGGGTTATCGGGTTTATACATTTCAAAATAAAAGTATTCGCCCTTTGCCTCTTCAGTGTTGTTGTGCAACACATACATATTTTGGTTTTCATCAAAGAAAACTCTTGAGTCTGCTGGCGAGGAAAATTCGCTTTTTTCGTATAATCCTTGAAGAACATCAGAGTACTGCACAGGCAGTATCTCCCCATAGAGTTTTTGTAGGGAAACCTCACCGTTTTCATACTTAACCAAGCATTTGATTGATTTATCATAAATAAGACTAGCAGTACCATCTTTCAGCCAACTCTGGCATAGGGAAATGTTTGAATCCACAAAAAATCTATTTTCCCAAGAATTACTACTGCTAAATGAGTAGAAACTACTGGCATGATTGATTTTTAAATTATCCGAATAAAACCGATCACCAAGTATTTCTCCTGAGTGCTGAATATTCCATAGACTATTTATTTTATCGTACTCGGCTAAAAAGCTATGAATGCCAGCAAAAGAATTGTCACCTCTATCTTCAGTTTTTTTGCTAATTCCAACATTAATAATAATTGTTTTTCTATCCCAGCGATAATCATTCCCCGTTCTAAAGTAATTGTAATAGGCTTCTGCATCGGGAAGTGATATATCGGCTTGAATTGCAATTTCAGAAATACTGGGAATAGACTGTTCAAATATCACAGCATTATCGGAATTCTTAATAATGGTTTTGCCAAATGTAGTTATCTGTTCATCAGTTAAGATCTTTCCCGTCACCGTAGACGTTTCCCATTTATAAGTATCTGTATTTAACTTGGCAAACTTTTTAACATTTTCTGGATTATCCTGATTCGCCTTATAACTGATAGTAATAGCGTCTTGATCATCATAAAAGAACTCATCAAAATAAATCTGATATAGCGGAGGGCCACAACCACAGCAAGCTGCAGCCAAGCATAGAGCCATAATAATTACTGATAACTTAATAAACTTTGACATAGGTAAGCACTCCATTGCTACCGGTAAATTTTTTGTTTATGTTGAGTTACTGTTGGGTTATCGGGTTTGTACATTTCAAAATAGAAGTATTCACCCTTTGCCTCTTCAGTGTGGTTATACAACACATACATATTTAAGTTTTCGTCAAAAAAAACTCTTGAGGGTGCAGGCCCTCTAAGCCTGCCTTTATCATCTAAGCCACTAAGCACATCAGCGTACTGCACAGGCAATATCTCACCGTAAAGTTTTTGTAGTGAAACCTCACCATTGTCATACTTAACTACGCATTTGATTGATTTATCAAAAATAAGACCAGCAGTATCATCTTCCAGCCAACTCTGGCATAGGGTAATATTTGAATCCACAAAAAATCCATTTCCCCATGATTTAATGCCGGCATAGTCAATTTCTAAATTATCCGAATAAAGCCTATCATCAGGAAATTCTCCTAAATGCTGAATATTCCATAGACTATTTATTTTATCGTACTCGGCTAAAAAACTATGCTTTCCAGCAAAATAGTTGTCACCTCTATCATCAGTTTTTTTGTTAACGCCAACATTAATGATGATTGTCTTTCTATCCCAGCGATAATCATTCCCCGTTCTAAAGTAACTGTAATAGGCCTCTGCATTGGGAAGTGAGATGCCCGTTTGGCTTTCAATATCAGAAATGCTGGGAATCGACTGTTCAAATATCACAGCATTATCGGAGTTCTTAATAATGGTTTTGCCGAATGTGGCTATTTGTTCATCAGCTAGATACCTACCAGTGGATGTAGATGTTTCCCACTGATAGGTATCAGTATTTAACTTGATATACTTTTTAACAGCATCTGGATAGTAAACCCGATTTGCCTCATAGCTAATGGTAAGAGCGTCTGTGTCATCATAAAAAAACTCATCAAAACTAAAGTGTTTGTATCTGTGTCCACTCGGACCACAGGCCGACACTAGACACGTCACTAAAAAAACAGGAAATAACTTAATAAACTTTGACATAGGTCACCGAACCAAATCTTCCGTAGTTAGATCTTGAATCAAAACGCATATAGCCCCTTGTATTATATTCTGTATCCACCAACAACCATCTCCTTTTCGGCAATGCTTTTTTCCAGCATGAGCCACTATATCTCTGCTTTTTATAGCCTATTACTGGCATACTATGCTTCCTAATTGCCCCACGGTTACCAGACACCCTAGCTTTATCAACATTGACCATGACGGGTTGATTTTTTCTAACATAATCGGAGATACGTCTATGATGATAAGACCTATTCCAAAAGGCGTGATACCTGGTAAAAGCATGGCCTCTCATACTATATTCACCCATGGTTTTTTTGGTTTCGCGGGGAACCCTATAGAAGTAGTGATACCAGGCAGTTCCCCCATTTATATCTGTTTTAAATCTGCCAGCCAAGTTGTTCACCAAACGATTATGTACACTCCATCTGTCTCTTACGTCTTTAATATCGTCCACATTTTTAGTATAAAGATGACCTTTCTTTTTTCTAATGTGATGATGATAGTTAAGAATCATTGCGATACCCGCAGGCGTACAATAATCCGCACCAGTGTTATAGATTGATATATCTTTGTACCATTGGTCTCCTTTATACTTAGAATAATCGTTCCAAACACCACTAATCATTCGTTTTTCCGTTTTCTTTTTACAATCTCTAAAGGTTACTTTTCTAAAGAACCTTTTAAATTTTCGCCTTAATTTTTTAAACCAACCCCTAGTTTGGCTCTGCCCTTCGATAACAATATCTTCAAACTCTACTTCCTTGTTTTCAACGGCTAGGTCTTTATACTCAACCCACTCGTAGACCCTGTCCTCTGTGGCTTCTTTTTCAAGGACAACTCTATCCACTGATTCGTCAGCAGCGATACTGTTATCCATTTCACTTAATAATTCAGATTTTGTCTCTTTATCATAGTCCTCACTGGCAGTAATTTCCTGTTTGGCAGCGGCAAATTGTTCTTTTGCCTGCTCCTCTTGCTGTTGTTCAATGTCTGCTTTGTTATCTATGTTGTAGATGGCATCATCTCTTTCCTCTTGCGTGAGCATTACTGGATTGTCTTTATTAAAGGGGTCTGAGAGAGAATAAATCTGATAGGTGCCAATTAGCGTGTCATTTTCGTCTTTAAATGTGTGATAAAGATCAGATGGCACTAAATCGATGCTTTCACTGATTTTCACACCTGTGTATCCAGCATCAGATAGGCTGTTTAAAATGGCCTGTTTATTGGCAAAATAAGGGCTTAGACCATCAAATTTCTGAAGCTGCGCGCCATAATCAATACTGGCACCGTACAGGTATGATTTAAATTTAAAGTCATCGATCTGGTTATTCTCAATAAGATGATTGATAACATTTTCATTGAGGATATAGTCACCTTCAACAAAGGTAAAAAGCACTACACTGTTTTTACCCTTCACATCTGAGAATAGCTGGGAGTGAACCAAGGTCATTGAGATGCCTTCTTCGCTTGCCTCTTCCTGCGCTTCATAAAGGGCTGCTTTAAAGATATTGTCTAGGAAGTTGATTTTGGCATCACCGTATAGGCTGACATCGCCATCAATTTCTGCATTACCCAAAATATTGACTTCGCCATAGGAGGTAAACGAGCCACTTCCATGGACTCTACCAATGGTTACTAATTTTTCGACACTAATATTGCTATCAACGATTAATGCTTTTTCAAAGGGTGTGCCTGTATTGATATTTAATTCACCACGCGCATCTAAGTCACCCTGAACCATCAAGGTACCAGCAACAAATAATGAAGTGGCCTGAATGGTTAAATTTGATTCCACTACAAGAGGGCTTCGCAAGGTGGCTTGGTTGGCAGTGATTGTCCAGGCGTTATCTTCAAATGAGAATTCTATATCGGTGTTAGCTATTTCAGCATCAGTGCCATCTTGTCTGTGTACAGCTTTACCATCTGCGGTAAGTAGGTAGTATTCGTCAATAGTATTTGTATTGAGGTACTCATTGACTTTTAAGGCTCTTATATCAATAAAACCCTGATTATCGAGGGGGCTGCTGTAATCGAATGAGCGAACAACAGCGCCATCGAGATTGTTCGATGCCGTGATTCTGCCGGAAATATCCAGTGATAGGCTCCGTGCATTGATAAAGCCATTACTGTGAATATCTGCTAGGGGACCATCTGTAGTGAACTTTGTCTCAACATTGATATTGCCACTGGAGACAAGGGCGTATTTTCTAAATGATGCCGGCTCGCTTTCAATAGCGAGCGTTTGATTGCGTTTTTGATAGGTTGTTTGTTGTGTGTCTGTTGATGTGTCTTTGCATCCTGCAAGACTTAAAAAAACTATTAGCATTAAAACCAGAAGTTTTATTTGGTTTGCACTGCTACTATGAACATCCATATTCATGGTATTTGCTCCCTTTTTAATTAATCTTGAAGCCACTTAAAGGTGGCACTTAGAAGCGTTTAACAAAGGAAAATCTACCGATCAATACTGGGGGGGGTATCCACGTTGGAACTGCTGCGCTTTTTGCTTGCGCTATTCACATTCCATACCTATAAGATAGCAGGAAATTAGACAAAGTTCACAGAGTGGATAGTCTTTTTACAAACCAACATCGAGAAGGGGCTTTAACCCCTATGGAACCGCATATATAGAATGCGCCCATCGCCAGATGCCATCCCCCCCCCTTTATTGTGTTCGCTATTAGCATTTTGAAACAATAAGGTTAGCAAATGTAAACAGTTGGTTAACAGATATTATCTTTGAAAGAAATAAATGATTCTTTATCTTTTCCTAAACGCCAACCTGGCATACCGACAGAATTGTTAACGTGTTTAGTCCTATTTTATTCGTAAGTAACAAGGCATTTTAGTGTACAAAATGGTGTACAAAATAAAACATGGCATAAAAAATGCCAAATAAATATATATAAATCAATCAGTTAAAAAGTAGTTTGAGGGACGTCCGGTCCGCCATTTACTATCTAGGCTACTTCCCAAGAAGTAGCCTTTTTTATTGGCCCGATAAAACTAAAAAACGCCACTTAGTCTGAAAAACTAGGGCTCAATAGTAATCGCCGTACCGACCTTTACCGCCAACTCAATTTCTTCCATAGCTGTGTTGGAAACCGCAATACAGCCCTGAGTCCAGTCGATCTTCGCCAAGATTGGATAAAGCCAGCCAAATCCATTGGGCATACCGTGGGTCATAATATCTCTTCCTGGAGCTACCCCTTTTTCCTCTGCATTGCGCCTGTCTGCAGCATTTGGATATGAAATCCGAACCGCCTTATGGTAGGAACTGTCTGGATGTACCCAGTCGATGGCATAATTTACCTCGGGGGTTTTCCCATCTCCCTCCTGACTTTTGTGCCCGATGGGATCTGCGCCCAAAGATATAGGGTAGGACTTAATCAACTTGCCCTGTTTGTAAACAGCGATTGTGCGCTGTTGTTTATGTACAATAATTTTATCTATTGGACCAATATCTTGGTGCACAAGGCTGGGATGGATTTTGTCAAAGTAAAAGGCTACCGCAATAATGGATAAAGTTAGGCTCAGTATTGCTCTCGCCTTCAACCATCTGCCAGTAGGACTTGCTGTCATTGGCGATTTAATCGTCGACGGATTCTGACTGTCACCATAATTGCAGCGGCAAAAACCACAGGTGTCGCCAATGCCAGCAGCGTACCATGAGATATCGGCAGATAATCTTGGATGGGCAGGGGTTGAATTAGCAATTTAATAATGCTGATGCTGTAGTAGGTCATAGCGATCACCGACAGCCCCTCAACCGTTTTTTGCAAGCGCAGCTGAAGCCCGCTGCGCCGATCCATTGAGGTCAGCAATTCCTGGTTTTGCGTCTCCAGCGAGAGCTGCAATCGCAGATGGAGTAGCTCACTGGTGCGACTGATACGCTTGGAAAGGTTTTCCTTGCGTTTAACCACTGACATACAGGTGTTAAAGGCCGGTATAAAGCGGCGCACATGGAACTGTTTTAGGGTTCTGATGGCGGGCATTTTCTGTTCCCGCAGCATATCTAGCCGACTCTCAGTCAGTTTGTAGTAGGCCTCTGTGGCGGAGAAACGAAAATTGTGGTCAGCGACAATTTTCTCCAGTTGCGTGGCCTCTGCTATCAATTCATTCATCAGATTCTGTTCATCATCCATGGATACCAAGCTGTTGAGTTTATTATTCGTCTCCACCAGCTGCTGTTCTAGACTTCGCACCTCGGGCATCAACCTACGGGCAATGGGCAGGGCCAACAATGTCATGGATCTGTAGGCGGCAATTTCCAATAAATTGCGGATCACCCTGCCGGCCTGAGAAAGATCCATACCGTCATCAATGACTAGAGTGCGGATAAAATTATCTTCACCAACTTGCAGGGGTGTCCAAATAGTGGCCAGACCATCATAGATTTTGCTGCCTATCAGGCGTTGACCAGCAAACAGTTGTTCAGCTTCTGCTCGTGTAATTGACTGCTCAGTACCAGCGCGCAATTCGATATGGTTAGCCGCAATAATTTCGCCCTCCACAGCCTCAATCCAGTCCTCATCCAGAAGGGAGAAAAGGTTTTCACAGAACTTTTGGGTCGGATGGTTTTGACGGATAACGCTATAGGTGGAAAACTCATTATGCCGCTCCCAGCGCAACTCGAAGTCTCCAAAACTCTGGTAGTAGCAATCGGCATCGTCCACCGGTAGCTGCACATTTCGGCGTTCAGCAAGTCTTTTGAGATGACTTAGTTCATCCCGATGGCTGGTGGAGTGAAGTACGACTAAACTGGAAACTTGAGCTGGGACCTTGACCACGGGGAAGGGCCGATTGTGCAGCTCATTGATAAGTGATTCTTGCAGTGGGTGAAATTTCATGGTTTATATCCTATATATTGCTGAAAGCAATCCGCTGCTTCAGTTGTTTGTTGCCAATATCGGCAACACAATTGTTATTTGCCCTGTGGTTTAACCGCCCTCGAGGCTGTAATTGCCATGATTAAATGGTTTAACTTTCAATACCACCAATACAAATATACTTAATTTCCAGGTAATCATCCAAACCGTATTTGGAACCCTCGCGACCGTTGCCAGATTCTTTAACCCCGCCAAATGGCGCCATCTCATTGGAAACCACACCTTCGTTAATGCCGACAATACCAAATTCCAGCTGTTCTGCCACCCGGTAGATGCGCCCTATATCCCGTGAGTAAAAATAGGCCGCCAAGCCGAACTCTGTGTCATTGGCCAGCTGGATCACCTGATCTTCAGTTGAAAATTTGAAGATGGGGGCGACTGGACCGAAAATCTCTTCGGAAAACACACGCATGGACGGATTTACCTCGGTCAATAACGTCGGCGCAACAAAGCAGTCACCCAGCTCGCTGGAGCCTCCGCCTGTTCTAATTGTGGCGCCTTTGGCTACTGCATCATCGATAAATTCACAGACAGTTTTCACCGCCTTTTGATCAATCAATGGACCGAGATTAACCCCCTGCTCCATACCATTACCAAGTTTTAACTTTTCAACTGCAGCGGCAAACTTGTTCACGAATTGGTCGTAGACCTGCTCATGGACAAAAAATCGGTTACTGCAAACACAGGTCTGACCGGCATTGCGAAACTTGGAAATCAACGCACCCTGAACAGCCGCATCAATGTTGGCATCTTCAAACACAATAAACGGCGCATTGCCTCCCAGTTCCATGGAAGTGCGTTTCACTGTGGCGGCACATTCAGCCATCAGCTGTTTGCCCACTGGTGTAGAGCCGGTAAAAGTCAGTTTGCGAACAGCTGGATTAGCCGTCATTTCAGCGCCTATTTCCGCGGTGCGCCCAGTCACTATATTGATTAATCCCTTGGGGAATCCTGCTCTATCAGCAAGTTCTGTCAGCGCTAGGGCCGAGAGCGGTGTCGCGTTGGCCGGCTTGCAGACTACCGCACAACCAGCGGCGATCGCAGGGGCAATCTTGCGCGTCAACATCGCGATGGGGAAGTTCCAAGGGGTAATACAGGCCACCACCCCTACCGGCTGTTTGATCACCATAATCCGCTTGTCGTTTGATGGCTGTGGAATGGTATCGCCGTAGATGCGCTTTGACTCTTCACTAAACCACTCTATGTAATTGGCACCATAGGCAATTTCTGCCTGGGCCTCGGCAAGCGGCTTACCCTGTTCAGCTGTGAGAATTTGTGCCAGATCTGCTTGATTTTCATTAATTAAATCAAACCAGCGGCGCAATAGGGTTGCGCGCTGTTTAGCCGTTGATTTGGCCCAGCGCTGCTGTGCCAGCTCAGCGGCTGAAACTGTGCGGCGGGTTTCTGCGGTACCACAATTGGCCACTCTGGCTACAACCTCTCCAGTGGCAGGATTGATAACCGGCAAGGTTTCACCGGAGTCTGCATCGACCCAATGTCCATCGATAAAGGCGGCAGTTTTAAGCAGGTTACTATCAGTCAAATTGATGCTCATAAATGATGATTTCCTTAAACAGGGCTAGAGGCTTTTTTCTCTTTAAAATGAGGATAATATCTAGCCATCAGCAAAACAATACCCAGACTTTGATAGTAATAACTATTGAGGTCAATAATAGTCCCTGTAAAATGTTTCAAAATAACGGTTGCATGTAACGGCGAGGGGTTGGGAAATCAACAAGCCAGACTTTAGATTACACCTAATTTTCGAGGGCATTCACACTTATCTGGTACTGCCTGGCGCCGGCTTGTTAGATCGAATGCCTCAGCTGAATCAAACCATCAATCTTGGCAGTCTGATAAAGGTTGGTTGGGGTGATTATCATTATTATGGCGCCGCGCATCAGCCCCTCTGGCTAGCTGCAAAGGCGCTGTTAACACCCACGCCTGCGGTGATATCTGTCCAGCAACTCGATAGCATCCGCCATGCCAGTAAAGATGCAAATTCCATTTACTCGATTGATATCAGTGGTTCAATACTGAATTCTATTACTCAATTTATTAGCTGGCACTTCAATGTAGATAGCACTGGTCAACCTAATTTGGTTAGAAAAAATCCCTGTGGCACGCAGTTCTTTAGATCCCGTGGAACATACTCTCTATTGTATACCTGCAATAACTGGACATCCCAGAGCCTCAAACTCGCCGGCCTGCCAGTAAGACCCCAACTATTCATGCTCTCAGGACAAATTGAGCAATTTCTACAAAGGCATGGATACCAGTCCATTAAAATTTGACCAATTTTTTCCTATATACCCTTCCACTATTGATTTTTAATCCAATAGACCCCACCTAATAACCAAATAATTTGAGGTATACAAAAATGGATCAATATCGTGGCACCACTATCCTGTCGGTGCGCCGCAATGGCAAAGTTGTTATCGGTGGCGATGGTCAAGTGAGTATGGGCAATACCATTATGAAGGGCAATGCCAAAAAAGTGCGGCGCCTCTGTAAAGATCAAGTAATTGCCGGTTTCGCCGGAGGCACAGCTGATGCATTTACCCTGTTTGAGCGCTTCGAGGCCAAGCTGGAGAAGCATCAGGGACAATTGACTCGCGCCGCTGTGGAATTGGCCAAAGATTGGCGTACTGATCGCATATTAAGGCGACTGGAAGCGCTGCTAGCGGTGGCAGATGCCGAAGCCTCGCTGATTATCACTGGCAACGGCGATGTGATCCAACCTGAGGACGATTTAATCGCCATAGGCTCGGGCGGCCCATTTGCCCAGTCTGCGGCGCGGGCACTGCTGGACAACACGCAAATGGAAGCTCGCGATATTGTCCAGCAGGGTCTTAAAATTGCCGGCGATATTTGCATCTACACCAATCACAATCACAGTATTGAAGAGCTCAGCGCGAAACGCTAAGAATCAACCAGAGTAATACCAAGGAATTACCATGTCTCAGATGACACCCAGAGAAATCGTTCACGAACTCAACCGCCATATTATTGGTCAAGATGATGCCAAGCGCGCTGTCGCCATTGCTCTGCGCAACCGCTGGCGTCGCTCCCAGTTAGACGAGGAGCTGCGCAATGAAGTCACTCCTAAAAATATTTTGATGATCGGCCCCACCGGAGTGGGTAAAACCGAGATTGCCCGGCGCCTTGCACGGCTCGCCAACGCACCCTTCGTCAAAGTAGAGGCAACCAAATTTACCGAGGTTGGCTATGTGGGCAAGGATGTTGAGTCAATTATTCGCGATCTGGTTGAAACTTCAGTGAAGCAGCGCCGTGAACAAGCGATGGTCAAGGTGGAGCAGCGTGCAATTGATGCCGCAGAGGAGCGGGTGCTGGATGCACTGTTACCGCCAGCCAGAGGTACAGAGAGCCAACAGGAAAGAAGTAACTCGACTAGACAGATCTTCCGCAAAAAACTGCGCGAGGGGGTGCTGGATGAGAAAGAGATTGAAATTGAACTGAGCCAGATCAAGGCCGGCGTTGAAATCATGGCGCCTCCGGGGATGGAGGAGATGACTTCACAGCTACAAAATATGTTTAGCAAAATGCAGCAGGGCAATACCGTCAAGCGCAAGATCAGTGTAGCTGATGCCATGAAGCAACTGAGAGATGAGGAAGCGGCGAAACTAATCAATGATGAAGAGATTAAACTGAGCGCGGTTGAGGCAGCAGAACAGAATGGCATCGTCTTTTTGGATGAAATTGATAAGGTTTGTCGCCGCGAGGGCGGCAGTGGTGGCGATGTGTCCCGCGAGGGAGTGCAGCGCGATCTCCTGCCACTAATCGAGGGCAGCACGGTCTCAACCAAGTATGGGATGATCAAAACTGATCATATTCTATTTATTGCCTCGGGTGCCTTTCATCTGTCCAAGCCCTCGGATTTGATCCCTGAACTCCAGGGCCGGCTTCCTATTCGGGTGGAACTCAACTCATTGGAAGTTGGTGATCTGGAGAGGATTCTCAGCGAACCCAACGCCTCTCTGACCAAACAGTACAGCGAGTTGATGGCCACTGAAAACCTGCAGCTGGCGTTTACCCAAGAGGGCATACGGCGCATTGCTGAAATTGCCTATGAGGTCAATGAGCGTACCGAAAATATAGGCGCACGCCGATTGCATACCATTCTTGAGCGCCTGCTGGAGGAAATTTCCTATGAAGCTTCAGACCTCGGTGCCGATGGCAAATCGATCAGCGTAGATGGCTCTTTTGTCGACAAGCATCTGAGTGAACTCGCCAGCGATGAAGATCTCACTCGATTTATACTTTAAGGGGCTTGAATCCACTGTCGTCTATGTCACTACCCACTCAAATTCTAGTCTCCCCGAGCAGAGATACCCTGACTCTGGCGTATTCAGATAACTTGAGCTATACCCTCAGCGCAGAGTATTTGCGGGTATTCTCGCCCAGCGCTGAGGTAAGAGGCCATGGTCGGGGCAATGAGGTATTGCAGTATGGCAAACGGGAAGTATTGATCAGCTCTCTGCAAAAATCCGGCAATTACGCCCTGCAAATTATTTTCGATGATGGGCATGATTCAGGCATCTATAGCTGGGACTATCTCAATGATCTGGTCGCCAACTACCAATCCCATTGGACCCAGTATCTGGATCAGCTCAATCAGGCCGGAAAAAGTCGTCAGCCGGACACACAAATTATTCAAATTCACTAGCTTTTAATGGTTTGGGAATCCCTCAATTTGCCTAGCGGCAATACCCTATTCAACCAACACAGGCTACAATAGTCATTACCTGTATTGGGAATGCTACCAATGTCCAAAAAAACCACCCACTTTGGCTATCAAACAGTTAATGCCGAAGATAAGGCCGACAAAGTGGCCGAGGTCTTCCACTCGGTCGCCGACAAATACGATTTGATGAATGATCTAATGTCTGGAGGCATTCACCGCCTGTGGAAGCGCATCACCATTGAAATGTCGGGCGTGCGCCCCGGTCACAAGGTATTGGATATTGCGGGTGGCACCGGCGATTTAGCAGCCAAATTTTCCCCTATTGTCGGCGCCGATGGCACAGTGGTATTGGCAGATATCAATCAGTCTATGCTTGCAGTGGGTCGAGATCGATTGATAGATCGAGGCATCTGCGGCAATGTAGGCTTCTCCCAGGCCGATGCACAATATCTCCCTTTTCCGGACAATACCTTTAATGTGGTAACCATCGCCTTTGGGCTGCGCAATGTTACTGACAAGGATATGGCGCTGCGCTCGATGTTGCGGGTACTAAAACCCGGTGGGCGATTGCTGGTGCTTGAATTTTCCAAGCCCACCAGTCCAGTGCTGTCCAAGCTTTACGACAGCTATTCGTTTAATGTATTACCGAAACTGGGCAATTTGTTTGCCAAGGACGCCGGCAGCTATCAATATCTGGCGGAATCAATCCGCATGCATCCCGATCAACTGACTCTGCAATCTATGATGGACAGTGCGGGATTTGCCAACACTGACTTTCACAATATGACCGGCGGCATTGTCGCTCTGCACCGCGGAGTGAAACCCTAGTGATCTGGTCATCACTGCAATCCAGCGCCCTGCAAGCGGTCGAAACCCTGATAAATGGCGCGCTGAGTTATGACAGTGCCAGTCGGGAAAAACTTAGCAGTATCGAACACCAGGTGCTGTTAGTGGACTGCCCACTGCCGCCATTAAAGGTTGCTATAGAAGCCAGCCGCGACCGCATCTGTCTGCACCAACACTGGCAGGGCGAGGCCGCAGTGACAGTCAGCGGCTCTCTGGTTGCCCTGACCAATTTGGCCATCAGCAGCAAGGAGTCGAGTGCCTTTGCCGACTCTGGAGTTCAGGTGTCTGGCAATCTGCAAACGCTGCATCAGCTAAACCATATCCTGGCTAACTTGGATATAGATTGGGAGGCGGCGCTGGCGGATTTACTGGGCGATATTCCAGCCCATATTATCGGCGAAACTGTGCGTAAATCGGCCCGCTACAGAGCCAAAAGCAAGCAGCGTATAAGATCGGCACTGACCGAAGTGGCGCAGGAGGAATTCAAACTGACACCCAACCCCTCTGAATTGCAACAGTTTAAAACCGAGGTGCGACAACTGGCGGCGGATACCGATCGACTGGTAGCCCGCGCCCAGAAACTGTTTGATAGCATTAATCAGAAAACCACAGGAAATTCGCCATAGTGTTGCCACTGCGCCGTCTCAGCAAAATCCTCTGGGTGATTGGCAGATATCGACTGGATAACCTAGTGGATAAAACCCGACTACCCAGATCGGCGCGCCTGGTATTGGCCACTGCGATGCTATTTGGTGCCAATAGAGCGCCCCGCGGAGAGCGCTTGCGTCGCGCACTGGAGGATTTGGGGCCAATTTTTATCAAGTTTGGTCAATTGCTATCAACCCGACCGGATCTCATTCCCGAGGATATCTGCGAGCAGATGGCCCAGCTTCAGGACAATGTGCCACCCTTCTCTCCCGCGGTTTTCCAGGCCTCTGTGGAGGCCGCATTGGGTGCCGATGTAACGGATGTTTTTGCCGAATTTGAAACCCAACCCCTGGCCTCAGCCTCTATCGCTCAGGTCCATCAGGCAACCCTAAAAGATGGCAGCCCAGTGGTGGTCAAGGCTGTACGACCAGATATAGAACAGACTATCGCAGAAGATATTCAACTGCTGTACGTCTTGGCACGACTGGTTGCCAAGTACAATGTAGATGGCACGCGACTGAGACCTGTGGATGTAGTGCGCGACTATGAGAGCGTGATCACCGGTGAGCTCAATTTACAGGCCGAGGGTGCCAATACCTCCTTGTTGCGCCATAATTTTAATGCCTCACCCCTGCTCTACGTGCCGGAGGTCTACTGGCCCTACTCCAATGAAAAAGTCTTGGTGATGGAGCGCATTCAAGGTATTACAGTGACCGATATCCCCGCACTGGAGGCCGCAGGTGTGAACTTTAAATGCCTAGCGGAGCGCGGTGTAGAGATATTTTTTACCCAGGTGTTTGAACACAACTTTTTCCACGCCGATATGCATCCCGGCAATATCTTTGTAGATGCTTCAGTCCCCGAAAAACCCAGCTATGTGGCCATCGACTGCGCCATTATGGGCTCCCTCTCCCGGGAGGATCAGTTTTATATGGCGCGCAATCTACTGGCTATTTTTCAGCGCGACTACCGCCAAGTGGCCGAGCTGCATGTGCGCTCTGGCTGGGTACCCAAAGATACCTCTATTGCCGAATTTACCGGCGCTATACGCGCGGTTTGCGAGCCGATATTTGAGCGCCCTCTCAAGGACATTTCCCTCGGGCATATGCTAATTAATCTGTTTAGCACCGCCAGACGCTTCAATATGGAGGTGCAGCCATCGCTGGTGCTGCTGCAAAAAACCCTGCTGAATATTGAGGGGCTGGGTCGACAGTTGTATCCCGATCTTGATCTGTGGAACACAGCGCGACCCTTCTTAGAAAAATGGCTGCGAGATCGCTACTCCGCCAAAACTATCTATCGACAGTTTAAACAGCATCTGCCCGATCTGTTGGAACATCTGCCACAGATACCACCAATGCTGTTTCAAGCCCTGCAAGATTTACAAAATAAGCCACCCGAAGAACAGGTCGAGCCCCAAAGCATGCGCCGTGGGATTGGTATCCAAGGAGTGGGCGCCACGATCGCCGGGATAGGTTGTGGCCTATTTGCTTCCAAATGGCTTGGCAGCTTGGCGGTTAGCACCAGTGTCAGTGGGCTATTGGTAGCCATTGGTCTAGTAATTATACTATTGCGCTAACTTAGCGACTCACAATAACTGTTGTTGCGCTGAAAGTACTGCCATAATCGCACTTATACTATCTAAGGCTGAATACTTGGAGGCCGCTTTGGATGCCTATCTCGATAAAATAACTTGGAACCCTGAAGGCTTGGTTCCAGTCATTGCCCAGGACTGCCAATCTGGGCTGGTGTTGATGATGGCCTGGATGAATGCCGAAGCACTGGCGCTGACAGTTGAAGAGGGGCGCGCTGTCTACTGGTCGCGCTCACGACAAAAACTGTGGCGCAAAGGCGAGCAATCCGGTCATGTGCAACAGATTGAGGAAATCCGGTTAGACTGTGATAGCGATGTTATTATATTGCAGGTAGAGCAAGTGGGCGGCATTGCCTGTCACACCGGACGCAAGTCCTGCTTTTATCGAGTATTGAAAGATGGACAGTGGCAAACTGTGGATTCTGTGGTTAAAGATCCGGGGGAAATTTATTTATGACTGTGGACATTATTCAACAGTTGACCGAGGTTATCACCGCGCGCAGACAGGCATCTCCAGAGGATTCCTATGTGGCGGCACTGCACCAACAAGGGTTGGACAAAATTCTTGAGAAGGTGGGCGAGGAAGCTATAGAGACCATATTGGCGGCAAAAGCTGCCGAGAGCACTGGCAGCAGCGAAAAACTTATATACGAAACTGCAGACCTCTGGTTTCACAGCCTCGTTATGCTCTCCCATATGGGTGAGGACGCAAGCTCGGTGCTCAATGAACTGCAGCGCAGGTTTGGCTTATCCGGCCTGCAGGAAAAGGCCAACCGGTAGCTAATTTTAGGTAAAAAAACGAGGGCAAAAAAATGGGATTTGGCTGGCAAGAATTACTGATCATTTTAGTGATCGTAGCATTGATATTTGGCACCAAGAAACTGCGCAATATAGGTTCCGATTTAGGGGGTGCCGTCAAGGGCTTTAAGGATTCAGTCTCCGACGCGAAGGCGGATGATCCAGTCATCACAGAGAGCACTGACGATGGCAACCCACTAAAAGAGTCTGAAAAATAATCCATGTTCGATATCGGCCTGTCCGAGCTGCTGGTTATCGCACTTATCACGCTGGTAGTGATGGGCCCCGAGCGCCTTCCTGAGACTGTACGCACTATCAGTCTTTGGCTTGGAAGACTCAAACAGGCGTTTAATCGTGCCCGCCGTGAATTGGAAGCCGAAGTGGGCATGGATGAAGTGCGAGAGCAACTACACAACGAAAAGGTGCTGCGCGATCTAGAAGACACTCAAGTTGATCTTGAGGCATCCTTAGAACAAGTCGGCTCGGCTGATAAATCGGTTAGTGCCCCTCTAGCGGGCTCTGAAACTGCCTCCGAGAACAGTAAAAATGCCTGACAACGAAACACGGGTTAGTCAGTCTTTTATGGACCACTTGCTGGAGTTACGCAATCGACTATTGCGCACTTTTATCGCGATCCTGATTGTCTTTGCCTGCTTATTTCCCTTTAGTGAACCACTCTATCTGTATATTTCAGAACCTCTGCGGCAGTTTTTGCCGGGCTCTACTACCATGATCGCCACCGAGGTCGCCTCACCCTTTCTCACACCCTTTAAACTGACCTTGATTGCAGCAGTTTTTGTCAGTATGCCCTATATCCTCTATCAACTTTGGGCGTTTTTGGCACCCGCTCTCTATCAGCGGGAAAAACGCATAGCTCTGCCTCTATTTATATCCAGTGTACTGCTATTTTATGCCGGCATAGCATTCGCCTATTACCTTGTCTTTCCCCTGGTATTTATGTTTTTCACTGGCATAGCCCTAGAGGGCATCAGCGTAATGCCGGATATTCGCACCTATCTGGATTTTGCGCTCAAGTTGCTGATTGCCTTTGGGCTGAGCTTTGAGATACCCATAGCGGTAGTTATTCTGTCTTGGCTGGGGACTGTGGATCCCGACGCGCTGGCAAAAAAAAGGCCCTACATATTTGTGCTGTGCTTTATTGCAGGAATGTTGCTGACGCCACCGGATATTATCTCTCAGACCCTGTTAGCCATACCCATGTGGTTACTGTTTGAAATCGGCGTGTTTTTTGGCCGCTTAATCAGGCCTCGGGGATAAAGGTTAACGCCAGAGAATTGACACAGTGGCGGGTATTTTTGGCGGTCAACTGCTCACCCACAAACACATGCCCCAAATGTCCATCACAGTTGAGACAGAGTATTTCAATGCGCCTGCCATCGGCATCTATCTCGCGCTTCACTGCCCCCGCAATCTCATCATCAAAGCTCGGCCAACCACAGTGAGATGCAAACTTACTCTCAGATTTATACAGAGCCGTATTGCAGCGCTTGCAGGCATAGACACCAGGCTCGAATAGATCATTGTATTCCCCAGTAAAAGGCATTTCGGTGCCCTTGTGCTCGATAATACGCTGTTCTTCAGCAGTTAATTGATTATATTCACTCATGACTTAACCCCCACTGTGTCAATAATCTTTACAAGTTTGTGTTGCACTGTTCCTCTGAGCTCAGGATAGCGAATGGCATACCATAGATGGATCAAACTGGCCTGAAGCGCTTGTAATTCACAAATATTTGGTGGCACATCCATAATATGATGGCTGTTGGTTAAACGCAGATAATCAAATTGCGGATGACCCACAGCGGCGTATTCCCAGTCAATAATCCTCAATCCACAGGAACTTAAAATAATATTTTCTGGTATTAGGTCATGATGACAAATTACGGGATTCCAATCTCGTGCGTCTATATCGCGAGCTATTTGAAGAAGCGACTGCCTAATGGATTTATCCAGATACTGTGAACTCAGTTGATCGCAGTATCCATGCAAATAGACCTGGTAGTTTCGCACTTCAAGATCAGCAATAGCCTGATTCTGGATAACCGCAATAGCCTGTTCAATCTGCTTGCTTACACTGGGATCAGTAACTTTTCCATCGTCCAAAACCACGCCATCAATATATTCACTAACCAAAAAATGGCTATCCGCAAAATATAGCCTTGGCACCAGCTCGGTAGACTGTAATTGCTTAAAGATAGTGATTTCTGTTTGGCGATTTACCCCAAGCTTGTCAGCCTCAGGATTGTTGACTCTCAGAACTGCCCGCTGGGAACCCGACGCAATAACAAAACTGCTGTTGGTAAGACCGCCCTCGAGTTGCTCGACAATTTTTGGCCGCGAGTGAAAAGGCAGCTGCCATTGACGCCAATCATTAAGGCTATGCTTAGCTAGATTCTGTGCTTTGCTTGAGATAGGCAGTTCTCCAGGTAACATATCCAACCACCGCTAAAATAAGATAAAGGCAGAATAGCCCTGCGGTTTGATAGAGCTCGCGGTCGATATACAAAAAGATTGAGACTGAATCTATCACAATCCAATAAATCCAATTTTCCACAACCTTTCGCGCCACCATGTAAGTGGTGATAACACTGCCCCAGGTGGTAAATGAATCAATATAGGGCATTCTGGCATCAGTGCTTTGGGACAGTAAATAGCCAGAGATAGCCGACAAAACCAATACCAGCCCAATGGCAGCTATATGATTGCTTAACCCCCAACAGCTTAATTGAATTCCCTCAGAGCCAGAACCTCCCCGCTGCCACTGATACCAACCATAGACTGCCATCAGCATATAATAGCCATTTAGGGCTGATTCCATATACAGGTTTACATCGCCAAATATCCAGATATAGATACCGGTACTGATAAAAGCACAGTACCAGCAGAGGCTATTTTCACGCATAGCAAACAACAGATAGGCGACACCTAAAACCACCGCAACTGTTTCTAAACCAAGCCAATCAGGCATTATTTAAGTGCCTCATACCCGGGGATGACTTTCATAACATACACGGCCATATTAAATTCCTTATAGCAGGCAGCGATGGTCTTTTGTACCGCTTGCATAGCGTGATTGTATTCACCCTGAACCACCGTGCTGGTTGGAAAGGTAGTGATTTTAAGGTCATCGAATTGATTAATTCTTAAAATAAACCCGTCAATGGGAGGAATAAAATCCTCCCGGTTAGGATACATACTAATATCAATAGTTATCTGCATACAAAACTTCCTCTAGGGCGATCAGTGCAGATGCACACTACCGTTGCACACTAAAAGTTCAACTGAACAGACAGTCCAAATGTTCTCGGTGCACCCAGCTGTTGAAATTCAGTTTCATCAAAGCCAGCACCACTGCGCGGATCGGCATCCCAGCCGGCAAAGCCCCGCACACCAAACTCTTTATCAGTCAAATTATTACCATAAAGGGCTAATTTATAACCTTGGTTAAGATAGGTCAGACGGGCGTTCAATAGACTATAGGCCTGAGACTGATAGCTGTGTGAATCAGAGTAATAAAATTTATCTTTACCCTGCACTTCCAAAGCGGCAGAAAGTTGTTCGGTCAGCGCATAGTCCACTGATGTCGAAAACATAAACTCAGGGGCATGAGCAGCAGCTCGACCCTGCAAATTATACGCATCTGCATTGGAGTTGCTGTGTTTAGTAATTTTTGTTTTTAGCAACCCAACACTTGTGGCAATTTTTAAGCTCTCCACAGGTTGCCATGTCATTTCCCACTCTAAGCCGTAGCTATAGCCCTTGCCCGCATTGGTGGTGAAATCAACAAAACTAGTATCACCATTTTTATTGCTCACTGGTGTGGATGATTTCAACTGCAAATCTTGGCGATCGGTATAGAACAGATTGATGTAATTAGTTAGACGGCCATCTGGGCTGCGAAACTTTCCACCCAACTCATAATTCCACTGATACTCAGTATCAAATCGCCGAAAAGATTCACTGGGCAAGTTTACCTCACCGTTATAGCCTCCCGCCTTGTATCCCCGAGTCAGACTGGCATATAGCAAGTCACCAGTGTCACTGATAAATTGCAGAGAAACCTTAGCGCCTAGCAGGTTTGCATCATTTCCACCGCTGATATAATTACTATCGGCATAATCTGATTGCCAGTTTTCATAGCGCAGACCGGAGGTCAAAACCAAGCTGTCATTTAACTGGGTATTCACTTCAGTAAAGAGTGATAAGGACTCGGTTTCATACTGGCTTGTAAACAGTTCCGAATAGGTATATTCGCGGATTAAATCAATAGTTGATTGCTGAATATAAACCCCCATCAACCAGTCGCTGTTGGCAACTTTTCCCTCAGGTCCCGAAAACCATCGAATTTCAGCAGAGTCGCGGGAAATATCGCGGCGGTAATTGTCAAAGGCTTGGTAGCTGGGTTGAAAGGCTGTAAATGTCCAATCCTCATCATAACCGTATTCAGCATCGGTGCGGTTGGTGGTGATAATGCTGTGCATACTAAGTGCATTGGATATAACCCAATCAGCATTAACTGCATAAGCTTTGGACTGTTGCCGATCATGTCCTGGCTCATTAGACCTAGTGTTTCGATCAGCGTCTAGAGAAAAGGCATCGTAACCGTTATCAATATCTAACAGCAACATAGAAAGGTCTAGCGTTAAATCCTCTGATGCCAACCAACGCAATTTGATGCGCGATGTTAACTCATCAATATTATTGGTGTTGTCGCGATTCAATGCGGTGTTATGGATAAACCCATCAGATATTGTTTGACCTATAGCTGCTCGATACAAAACTGTATCGGTCAACTGACCCCCTCGAGCAGCCTCTAAACCATAGCTGTCATAGGATGACACCTGGGCCTTGAGGTAACCTTCACTTACCTCACTGGGCTCACGGGTTTTGATATTCACCACACCAGCCAGAGCATTGGCACCAAAGCGTGTACCTTGGGAGCCACGAAGAAACTCAATTTGCTGCCCATCCAGCAAGGTGGCCGCACCGCCAAAACCGGTAAAATCTACTCCATCCACATAGGTTCCCACAGAGGGATTAAGGGGTGCAACAAATTGACTGCGCTCACCAATACCACGAATCTGAAAATAACGCCCGCGCGAAGCCCCAGCAGCGTAATTGATATTGGGAACCAAAGCTAAAATCTCCTCGATATGCTGACTTCCGCGCTGATTTAGGGTCTGTGCATTTACAATAGAGATGCTAGCTGGCATCGTTTTCAGTTCTGAACCTCGAAAATCCGCATTGACAACCACTTCATTGATAACAGCTTGATTAGGGGCGCCATTGGCATAAGCACTTGAAATACACGGGACAGTTATCGCCAACAGAATTGCACAACTAAGAGGAGGCCATAATCTGTTGGTAGAGTATATTGGGAGACAACTTAGGGAAAAAATTTTGCTGCTAAAGATCATACTGAGCCTCAATAACGAATAATGGTTGTGAGACCCGGAATCAAAGTGCGAGGTAAAAAGGTGACCTAACGTCCTATTCCTACGCCGGCATAATCCGGATCAGGTTCAAAGGGTGCTTCTCAGGCCAAATAGGCCGCCCCTTAGGCATTAATATCTTAGCATTTGCAGATTGAGGCAGGCAACTCACTGGGTATAATGGAATGGAATAAGTGCCTTGGAAAAAGTGCTTTGGAAAAATTGCCGATGCTTTTGGTTGCTGAGAATTAGTTAACTCAATAGCAATTGATTGAAGACCTATTAGGATACTCAGATAATCTTATATCCCTCGAAACTAAACAGGTAATTGATGCAGATCAGCAGTAATAGACCCCCCAAAACCCTATCGAAAACCCAGATCCTGTTATGCAATCGCTCAGCTAAGGCAAAATGACTGACTACTAACACCAGCAGCAGGTACCAAAGCGCATCGATCAGAGCGACCACTATCACCAGAGCTACCCTGTCGTAGATTGGGGTAGTTTGCTGTATAAATTGACTAAAAATTGCAATAAAAAACAGCATCACCTTGGGATTGACCCAGGCCACTAAAAATCCATCACGTACTGCTGACCAATGGGAGTCTCGCAACTGACTGCTGTTAATCGATAACGCAGTAGCCCTAGTCGCAAGTAACTTGATCGATAGCGCCATCAGTAGAGCCAACCCCAGAAACCTGACCATATCGGCAAAAATCGGGCTTACTTGCAGGGCAGAGGATAGCCCGAATACCGCAATCAGGGCGTATATTCCAATGGCCAATCCATGGGACAGAGCAGAGAAAATACCTGAGCGCTTATTAGAACCAAGAGCATAGTTTGAAACCACCAGGGTACTTGGCCCAGGAGACATGGCAGCCAACAGACAGGTTGCTGCAATGGCCAACCATTGAACCGTATCCAGTGATGACAAATCTCTGCTCCAATATCCAAATATGATCAAGCGCCAATTATAGACATGGTGCCCCTGTAGAACTAGCGTCTATGACAAGAGGTTCTAAATGGCCAACTGTAGAGGAATTATGTCCATCTTGCCGTTTGCAAGCGTTGGTTAAAAATTAACTCAGATTGGCCTTTCAGGGGGAATTACTGCTAAATGCCTGAAAAATTTGGGCCTGAAGCAGGATTTATGCATCGCGCTCGAGCACTTTTGCAACGAGTTTTTTTCGTTGGTCTGGTCTTAGCGCCATGATTTGTTGGTAGGTGCGGGACAGAATATCTGTACCCTCTTCAGCTTCATCAGTTTCTTTGTAAAGTGACTCCACTGGTACGTCAAAAAATTTTGCAATACGCGTCACTGAATCTCTTCGAGGCTCTCGCGTCTTCTCATTTAATATACGATTAATCGTGGGTTGAGGGACCCCACAGCCCCTTGAAAGACCACTCTGTGACACTCCATGATCTCTCATCAGTTGTACTAACTGTTTGCTGATACTTAATTTGCTCACCGCGTACTCCCTATAACTACTCTCTTTTATTGCCTACAAATTAAAATTGCACTGGACTGTTATGTTTTTAGACTATGGAGAGGGATATTTCCAGTTATCGCTTAAAAATAACGAAGATATTCTAGGGTGGCCATATGGATGATGCAACTATTTAAATTTGGATGCCCAGAAAAGTTTTTTTTCAACCAGAATCAAGTGATTTGGGGATATTTTTATAGGTCTGTCAAATACTAATTTAAGCTCCCATTGGGGGCAATTTGAAGAGGTATTTTAAATCTATAAACTCACAATAAATCTAGATAACAGATTTACAGCTGTGTCGGTTAAGCCATAGTGTAACTGGCAAATTAAACAAATTGCCAGACATTAGCTATCTCACATTTTGTCTTGCCTCAATCAACTGCTGGACCACAGCCGGATCGGCAAGGGTGGAGGTATCACCGAGATTTTCCAGCTCATTGGCGGCAATTTTGCGCAAGATCCTTCGCATAATTTTTCCCGAGCGAGTCTTTGGCAATCCCGGAGCCCACTGAATAATATCGGGTTTGGCAATGGGTCCAATCTCACACGAGCAAAGTTGAATGAGTGCCTCCTTCAACGCCTCATCAGGTTGCACATTATCCATTGGCGTGACATAGCAGTAGATCCCCTGCCCTTTGATTTCATGGGGGTAACCCACTACAGCTGCCTCGGCCACTTGCGGATGGAGCACTAGGGCACTCTCCACCTCGGCAGTACCCATGCGGTGCCCAGAGACATTCAATACATCATCAACTCGACCGGTAATCCAATAGTAACCCTCAGTATCTCGACGCGCGCCATCCCCAGTGAAATAGTAATTGGGAAAGGCACTGAAGTAGGTGTCGATACAGCGCTGATGATCACCAAAAACTGTCCTTATCTGACTGGGCCACGAGGATTTAATCATCAACAATCCCTCACCCGGGCCTTCAATTTCTAGGCCCTGCTCATCCAGCAAGACCGGTTGCACACCAAAAAATGGCTTTGCCGCCGACCCGGGTTTCAATGCAGTCGCACCGGGAAGTGGCGTTAACATATGTGCACCAGTCTCGGTCTGCCACCAGGTGTCGACAATTGGACAGCGGGAATCGCCCACCACCTGATAATACCATTCCCAGGCCTCGGGATTGATCGGTTCACCCACGGTTCCCAGCAGCTTTAGGGTGCTGCGGGAAGTCCGTTTAACCCAATCATCACCGGCGCCCATCAGTGCTCTAATTGCGGTGGGGGCAGTATAAAATTGGGTGACTTTATGTTTATCTACCACCTGCCAGAAGCGCGAGGCATCGGGGTAGGTGGGCACACCCTCGAACATCAGGGTAATCGCACCATTACATAGCGGGCCATAGACTATATAGCTATGACCGGTAATCCAGCCAACATCCGCTGAACACCAGTAGATATCACCATCTTTGTAGTCAAAGGTATATTTGTGGGTCATGGCAGCCATCAGCAAATAGCCACTGGTACTGTGGACCACCCCCTTTGGCTTGCCCGTGGACCCCGAGGTATACAGGATAAATAGCGGATCTTCTGAATCCATCTGCTCTGGCTGACAGTTGGCGCCTACAGACTCTGTGCCCTGGTGATACCAAATATCGCGCTGTTGATGCCAGTCAATTTCATCACCAGTTCGCCGAACCACAATACAGCTATGAACATTGGGACAACTTTCCAATGCCTTATCAGTATTTTGCTTCAGAGGGATTATCCGACCACCGCGAATACCCTGATCGGCGGTGATAACAGCACGACAATCGGAATCCAGGATACGGTCTTTGAGCGCCTCGGAGGAGAAGCCGCCAAATACCACCGAATGCACTGCACCTATACGGGCACAGGCGAGCATGGCATAGGCCGCCTCGGGAATCATTGGCATATAGATACAGACCCGATCACCTCTGTTAACGCCCCGCTGGCGCAATAGATTTCCCAGTCGCGAGACCTGATCATGCAGTTCTGCGAAGGTGATTGTGGCCTGATCTGCGGGATCATCACCCTCCCAAATAATCGCTGTCTGTTGCGCCCTATCGGGCAAATGACGATCGATGCAGTTGACTGTTACATTAAGCTTGCCACCAGCAAACCAATTGGTCTCACCTGCGTTAAAGTCACTGTGGGTTAATGTCTGCCAAGGCTTATCCCAAGTGAGGAATTGATTGGCCTGCTCGGTCCAAAATCCCCTAGGATCTTCAACTGATTGGCGATACATTTGCTGATATTTTTGTTGGTCAATCCACGCGTTATCGGCGAATTGACTATCGACCTTATATACCTTGGAAGCTGACATTTGGCACTCCCGCAAAAATCTATGTTTTTATAAAGTTTGTGTTCTAGGGTTAGGCATGTGGTATACCCAGAACGCCCTATTGTAGATCATAAAACACTGGAATCTAATCTTTACCCAAATAATTAGGCTTGCTTTCCATCAGAGTAAGCCGAATCGGAAACCTAAATTAGCATAGACTATTATTACCCCAACAAACTGGACTGGATTAATTTATTTTGTGTTTTCGGTCTTATATCTAGTGGGCTTTAGACTACCTTTAATTCGCTCCAGATGAGGAAGAAAATCGGCTCCGCGGCGCAGAGTCACCCCAGTAGCAAGCACATCGAGAATAACCAAATGGACAATACGCGATGACATAGGCATATATTCATCCGTGTTTTCAGGCACATCTACATCCAAGGCCACACTGCTAAACTCTGCTAAGGGCGAGTTGGCAGCAGTCAATCCGATAACTGTCGAGCCATTCTCGCGAGCAATTCTAGCGATCTCAACAATTTCCTTAGTGCGTCCAGTATGAGAGATAATAAAAAACACATCACCGGTGGTTCCAGTGGATGCCAACATCCGTTGCATTAACACATCCTCATGGCTGGAAACTGGAAGATTGAACCTAAAAAACTTATTCTCAGCATCCCTGGCAACAGCGCCAGAGGCACCCAGCCCAAAGAAATAAATCCTCTTCGCTTGAATCAGTTTATCGACAACTTTATCGACTTGACTATGACTGATGCTATCGCGCACTAGAGCCAGGTTGCTAATTGTGCTTTCAATAATTTTTGGGGTGTAGCTGAAGACATCATCTTGAGGGTCAACATTGCGACTGACAAAGCGCACTCCACTGGCCAATGACATCGCCAACTTAAGTTTGAAGTCGGGAAATCCTGATGCGTTAAAGCGCTTACAAAATCGATTGACACTGGGTTCACTGACACCTGCTCTGGCGGCCAAGTTGGCGATACTCGATTGCGTGGCAGCTTTGGGATCGGAGAGAATGACGCCTGCTACTTTACTCTCCGATTTATTCAAATTCGGCAGTTCTTCAGTAATTACATTAATCAGGTTTTGGCTGTGCATGTCATGTACTCACTTAACGCTGTGCCTATTATAGGGTTAGCAACTGTGCAGCGGGAAATCTTATTTGTAAACCGATCGACCGACAGAAAATTTTTCAACAATTTTTAAAGTGACTCAGAATCGGTGATATTTATGTAATTTTAACAAATAATAAGTATTATAATTGAAATTAAAGTGCAATATACCTATAATTTACGTAAGTTTACTATATATTAGGTCGCACTCCCATGTACAAGATTGCAATTAATGGCTTTGGCCGAATCGGCCGAAATATTGTTAGAGCCTACTATGAGAGGCCCGAATTGCAGAAGAAAATGCAAATTGTGGCTATCAATGATCTTGGGGACGTCAATATCAGTGCCCATCTACTGCAATATGACACAGTACATGGACGATTTGCACATCAGGTCGAAGTAGACACTGACCGATTGATTGTTAACGGGCAGTCGATTAAGTGGTTTAGCGAACGAGACCCCTCCAATTTACCGTGGGGAGAAATGGGCGTGGATTTGGTCTGTGAGTGCACTGGTGTATTTACCAGCCGCGATAAGGCCGCCCTGCATATCGCCGGCGGGGCCAACAAGGTTATTATCTCCGCGCCAGGTTCTAATGTCGATGCGACTGTAGTTTATGGCATCAATCACCACCAACTGGATGCCTCTCATCAAGTTATATCTAATGCCTCATGCACCACCAATTGCCTGGCACCTTTGGTCAAACCATTGGATGAAACCCTAGGCATTTTAAGTGGCTATATGACCACTGTTCACGCCTACACCAATGATCAACAGCTCAGTGATGTGTACCACTCAGATGTCTACCGAGCGCGCTCAGCTACCCAGTCGATGATCCCGACAAAAACCGGGGCGGCAGTAGCAATTGGCGATGTACTTCCACAACTCGCAGGTAAATTGGACGGTCTGGCGGTTCGGGTACCAACCATCAACGTGTCACTGGTGGACCTGACTTTTAATGCTGCTCGTGAAACATCCACTGCCGAGGTCAATGAAATTCTCAAACAGGCCGGTGAAAGTGAACTCTCCGCAGTTTTGAGTTACTGCACACTACCGCTAGTCTCGGCTGACTATAATCACATCCCCTACTCCTGCAATTTTGACTCCCTGCAGACCAGAGTAAATGGCTCGCTGGTTAAGGTTATGGCCTGGTATGACAATGAGTGGGGCTTCTCCAATCGCATGCTCGATAACAGCTTAGTATTGTTAGCAGCGGGTTGATCACTGATGCCGCGCAGAACCAAGATTCTTGCCACATTGGGACCTCAGAGTAGTGATCCCGACAGCTTAACCAAACTGATTGGCGCTGGCGTCAATGTGTTCCGCTTGAACTTTTCCCACGGCAGTGCTGAGGAACATACCCAGCGAGCCAAGCTCATCCGCAGTCTAAGCCAGTCATTAAATACCCCTGTGGGAATCCTCTGTGATATGCAGGGCCCAAAGATACGCATTGGCAGCTTCATCAATGGTGAAAATATTTTGCTGGCGCCGGGGGATACCTTTGTCCTAGACAGCACTATAGATCCTCAGCTTGGCAATCAACAGGGGGTCTACCTAGAACGTGAACTATTGGAAGATATCAACACAGGGGATACATTACTGCTTGATGACGGGCGGTTAACCCTGAGAGTTGAGAAAAAATCTCCCCGAACTGCACACTGCGTCACAATTCAAGGCGGTCTGCTGTCCAGCAAGAAAGGGGTCAATAAATTTGGTGGCGGCTTATCTGCCAATGCGCTTACAGACAAAGATAAAGCTGATATTAAAACTGCCGCCGCGCTCAACACTGACTACTTGGCAATCTCTTTTGTGCGCTCCGCCCAGGATGTTATCGAGGCCAAAAAGCTCCTTGCAGAAGCCGGTAGCAATGCCCACATTATCGCCAAAATTGAGCGAGCTGAGGCGATAACCGATGAATATCTTCCAAGTATTGTCGACCATTCAGACGGCATTATGGTGGCTCGCGGCGATCTCGGTGTAGAAATCGGTGATGCCAACTTGGTCGCGGTGCAAAAACAGTTAATCGAGACTGCCAATTCAGCCAACAAAATTGTTATCACTGCGACTCAGATGATGGAGTCAATGATCAATGCGCCCACTCCGACGCGCGCCGAGGTTTTTGATGTCGCCAATGCAGTGCTCGACGGCACTGATGCGGTAATGCTCTCCGCGGAAACCGCTGTAGGCCAGTATCCAGTTGAGACTGTCAAAGCCATGGGCAGGGTGATCGAAGGCGCGGAAAAACACCCTCTAGCCCAGCGCTCTCAACACCGCATCAATGAAATTTTTCAACGGATTGATGAATCCCTAGCGCTATCAGCAATGTATGTTGCCAACCACCTGCAGGGGGTCAAGGCAATTATCTGTATGACTGAAACCGGCTACACGCCGCTGTTGATGTCGCGCATATCCTCATCACTACCTATTTATGCCATGGCAGAAAAACCGGGGACCTGTGAAATCGCTACGCTCTATCGAGGTGTCGTACCGATCCCATTTAAAGCCTCAGTGCTTGACCCCTCTGAGGTCAACCACTCAGCGGTGAAGAAACTGCGGGAGCTCGAGGTGGTGTCTGATGGTGATTTGGTGCTGATAACCAAAGGGGATTTTGTCAATGTGCATGGTGGCACCAATACTTTAAAAATTGTTCGAGTTGGCGAAACCATCCGCTAACTTGAGAAACCGTCTCTTCCCTGGCTAGGGACGGCCAACTTCAAACCTTGCTCAGCCCGCAAAATATACTGCTACTGGACACTGCTTTTGCTGAATCACTGCGCGTATTGGCAACTCAGTGAGATCACTTCCCCCCAGCGCATCCTCTAAAACCTTTTGCTTATCGGCACCACAAATATGAATGACTAATAGCTCGGTATGCAGAAGACGCGGCAGGGTCAAACTAATGCGCTCATGGGGTGCCTCTAACGGCGTTACCGCCAAGCAACTGCGTCCCGAGGTCATATCTAATCCCTCACTAAGGGTCTCTGATCCTGGAAACAAGGATGCCGTATGACCATCATTGCCCATACCCAGAATCACCATAGTAAACTCATTCAATGTGGCCAGACGGGTTTCAGTATGCGCCTGACCTAAACAGGCCGATATCGCACTATTTTTCAACGGCAAAAATTCTGCCTCTGAGGCCTTATTGATAAGGAGATTCTCGCGCACAAGTTTTTCATTGCTATCACTGTGGCTGTTGTCCACCCAGCGCTCATCGGCCAGCGTCACCAACACATTAGACCAATCGAGACTGCGCTGAGACAATTGATGGAAAAATCCCAGAGGGGTTCGACCACCGGATACTACTAGAGATGCAGATCCACGAGACGCTATAGCAGCTTCCAGTCGAGTGGCTACCTGATCGGCCAGTGTGGCGTCCAGAGCTGTCGGGGTATCAAATTTTACCGTTTCCACATTGGGTCTCCTCAATTAACCGACCGCTCTACATTTCGTACCAGCTGCGGTCATCACTCTCAATCAACAGCTCAGCCTTTGATGGCCCCCGGGAACCGGCACTGTAGGGCTTGGTGGCAACTTTATTATCTGCCCAGGCCTTCAGCAAGTTGTCGCACCATTGCCATGAAGCTTCAATTTCTTCACGGCTGACAAACAGCCACTGATCGCCGTTAATCACTTCCAGGAACAAGCGCTCATAGGCATCGGGAATTCGGGAATCTCCCGTTGCATCGTGAAAATCGAGGTTTAGGGTGCGCTTCTCAAGGCTTAATCGCTCTTCCATACTCTGCTTTTTGGAAACCATTTCCAACTGAATACCTTCGTTGGGCTGCAGGCGAATTACCAGACGATTATTGGCTTCCTGATCATCATCAGTGAAGATCCCATGGGGATTATCTTTATAGGTAATCACCACCTGAGTCACTTTCTCTTTCATTCTCTTGCCAGTGCGCAGATAGAAGGGAACTCCAGCCCATCGCCAATTATCGATAAACACCTTAAGCGCGACGAAGGTCTCGGTATTACTACTATCTGCCTCACTGCCCTCTTCTTCCATATAGCCAACCACAGGTTCGCCAGAAATCCATCCCGCCGAATATTGCCCGCGCACGGCTCGATCCGAGACATTGCGATGGTCAATCGGGCTCATGGCCCTGAGCAGCTTAACTTTTTCTGCGCGAATTTCATCAGCTTCCAACCGATTAGGTGGTTCCATAGCCACCATACACAGCAGTTGCAGCAGATGGTTTTGAACCATGTCACGCAGCTGACCAACCTTGTCGTAGTAGGACCAGCGACCCTCAATACCCACGGTCTCAGCAGCCGTGATCTCAACGTGATCAATACAGCTGTTATCCCACTGAGAATTGATCATGCGGTTGGCAAAGCGCAGTGCCAGCAGGTTTTGTACTGTCTCCTTGCCCAAATAATGGTCAATGCGGTAGATATTGCGCTCTGGAAAATATTTCCCCACCGTGTCATTGACCTCTTGAGAGCTCTCTAAATCATGCCCAATGGGCTTTTCCAACACGATACGAGCCTGCTTATCGACACATCCAGCACTATCTAAGTGTTTACAGATTGGACCAAACATACTGGGTGGCGTGGCCATGTAAAAAATCAAGGTTCTCCCTGAGAGCGACCACTGCTTCAAGGCTTCAAATTGCTGTTTGCGAGAAAAGTCGATACGCAAATATTGCAGCCGGTGACTAAAACGTGTCCAGACCTGCTGATCCCAACTTTTTCCCAAATTTGACTTTAATAGCTTCTCAGTTGCCTGCAAAAATGCAGGTGTATCCATATCCTCTCGCGCCACAGCGGCAATTCGAATATCACCATCGAGAAGCCCCGCCCTGTCCAACTGGTAGAGGGCCGGAAACAATTTGCGCCGCGCCAGATCACCCCGCGCACCAAAAACAACCAGATCAATCTTACTACTCATGGCGTATATCTCCCCTATGATACTAAGCTACTTAATTGTTGCAGCTGCTAGATTGACCGCCTCGCGCGCCAATCTCTGAATCTCATCCCAGCGCTTGTCTCTAATTAACTGTTTCTCAGCGATCCAGGACCCACCTACGGATATCACATTTGGCTGTGTCAGGTAGTCGGTAACATTGTGCAACCCAATACCACCGGTAGGACAAAACTTAGCACTGCTAAAGGGGCCGGCCATAGCCTTCAGGGTAGCCACCCCGCCAGCGGCCTCCGCTGGAAAAAACTTAAATGTTTTTAACCCCCGCTCCATAGCGAACATCAATTCACACACAGTGGATATTCCCGGTAAAAATGGTACGGAGGAGTTTTCCGCCCATCTCAACAGCTGGTTGGTAATACCTGGCGAAATCATAAACTGACAACCCAGATCCTCAGATAGTTTTATCTGCTCTTCACCACAGACGGTACCTGTGCCGACAATAGCCTCAGGCACATGCTTGATAATCTGGCGGATACCCTCAACAGCGGCATCAGTTCTCAAAGTAATCTCTAAAACCTTGATACCACCAGATACCAGCGCTTCAGCCAGTGGCACGGCATCTTTTGCATCCTCAATAGTAATAACGGGAATAATTGGGTTGGCGTCCAACAATGTCTGCACTATTTTCTCCTTGCTCAACGATGAATCAATTTTTTTGCCGCGCCAAGAAGCCCTAAATTTTCACGGACCACCAAGAACACGGGTATGGGCTTGAGGTAATTGACAAAGCGCCCCTTATCCTCAAATTTATGACGGAACCGGCTGGCGATAAAAAACCCTTGAAATTTGGGCACGACACCACCGGCCAAATAGATCCCGCCTTTGGCTCCCAAGGTGAGGGCCAAATTTCCAGCAGCGGCGCCAAGCCCTTCACAAAACATATCAAGTGTCTGCAAAGCCAGATCGTCCTGCTGGCTCTCAGCCGCTGCTACGATATCTGCTGGTATTTCAAAGCTTGGAGAAACTGCATTTAGGCTACAGAGTGCTCGATAAATATTCAGCAGCCCCTTACCTGAGAGCAATCGCTCCAATGAGACCCTGCCATACTGTTGGCGAAGCACATCGACTACAGCGGCCTGGTGATTATCAATTGGCGCATAATCGGCATGCCCACCCTCAGTATCTATAACCTTATAACTATTGCCATGGGGTATTAAGCCAGCAACACCCAATCCGGTACCAGCGCCTAAAATGCCGATCGGCCTGTCGACCAACGGTTTTTCACCACCAATCTGCACCAGGTCATGGTCATTTAACTGGGTAATGCCATGGGCCACGGCCTCAAAGTCATTGATCACCACCAACTGTTCACAGTTTAGAAGTTGCATCAACTCTGTTTTAGTAAAATGCCAGTGACTGTTGGTAAATGAAATCTCCTCATTATCCGCTGGACAGGCCACCGCTAAGCAGGCACTTTTAGGTGCACTGTCCCAGCCGGTAGCAGCGGCAATATCTCGCAGTACATCAGTCAATAAATCTGAAAACTGCGGATGTTTTTCTACCGAATAATGGAAAATATGCTGACTTTCCAGAGCACCCTCGGGCACAGCGGAAAATCGCGCATTAGTGCCGCCTATATCAGCAACTAAACTCCAGTCTCCGCGCATTACCTAGACCTCGGGAAATATAAATGAAGCGCCCTGCTCGGCACTGCTGATGTTTTGACGATTGACTGCAAACAGCTCGCGGCCACAGCCCAACTGCCCAGCTGCTGGCTGAGATGCGGCATCTCGGGACGCTAGCGCCTCAACATCCACCAACACAGAGAGCTCACCGGTAGTCGCATCTAGACGAACTATGTCACCATCTTGAATTTTTGCTAACAATCCACCACTGGCAGCCTCAGGCACCAGATGGATAGCGGCCGGAACCTTACCAGAGGCACCGGACATTCGACCATCGGTCAACAGCGCCACACTGTAACCGCGATCCTGCAATGTACCTAAAAATGGCGTGAGCTTGTGCAACTCTGGCATTCCCAGCGCTTTGGGTCCTTGGAAGCGAACGACAACCACGCAGTCGCGATCCAGTGCACCAGACTTAAACAGTGGTTCCAACTGGTCTTGACCGTCGATAACCACGGCTGGAGCCTCAACGATTTGATTGTCCTCAGCCACCGCTGAAACTTTAATAACAGCACGCCCCAGATTACCCTGTAACAGTCGCAATCCACCCTCTTTAGAAAATGGCTCAGCTGGTGTAGTCAGCACCGCAGTATCTAGGGGTTTGAGAGGTGAAGGTTTCCATACCAATTTTCCATTTTGCTCAAGACCGGGCTCCTGAATAAAATCGCTAAAACTATTGCCCCAGACAGTATTGGCATCGCCGTGCATATAACCGGCATCCAACAGCTGCCTAAACAGACAGCTAGTGCCCCCCGCAGCATGAAAGTGATTAACATCGGCCTGTCCATTAGGGTAGACCTTTGCCAGCAGCGGAACTGCCGCGGAGAGATCAGATATATCGTCCCAATTGAGCAAAATCCCCGCAGCTCTGGCGATAGCCACCAGATGCATACTGTGATTAGTAGAACCGCCCGATGCCAACAGCGCTACAGTACCATTGACAATCGCTCGCTCATCGACAATTTTGCCCACCGGTCGATAGTCACCGCCCAGGGCGGTTACCCGCGCAATTTGATAGCCGGCCTCTGCGGTTAACCTGTCGCGCAATGGATTGTCTGGATTGACAAACGAACTGCCGGGCATCTGCAGCCCAAGGGCTTCTAAAACTACCTGATTACTATTGGCTGTGCCATAAAATGTACAGGTGCCGTGACTGTGATAGGAATCGGACTCCGCTTGCAATAGCTCTTCACGGCCGATCTCCCCCTGGGCATACAGCTGTCGAATCCGCTGTTTCTCCTTGTTAGGCAATCCGGACTCCATTGGCCCTGCGGGTACAAAAAGTGCCGGCAAGTAGCCAAAACTGAGGACTCCCATCAACAGCCCGGGCACAATCTTGTCGCAGATACCAAGTGCCAATACGCCATCAAACATCTGATGGGAGAGCGCGACAGCTGTAGACTGGGCAATCAGATCCCGACTCAGCAGACTGAGCTCCATGCCATCTTGTCCCTGAGTCACACCATCACACATCGCCGGAACACCACCGGCAACCTGAGCAGTGCAACCAATCTCTCGCAGTGCCAACTTGAGTTTGTCAGGATAGGTCGCGTAGGGCTGATGGGCTGAGAGCATATCGTTATAGGCAGTGACAATCCCTATATTGGCGGCTTCCATCAGGCGCAGGCTGTTTTTATCCTGCTCACCACAGGCGGCAAAACCATGGGCCAGATTTCCGCAACTCAGCTTACCGCGCTCTGGGCGGTTATTAAAATCTTCCTGCAACCGCTGCAAATAAGCTGCACGCAGATTAGCACTTCGCTCCACAATACACTCTGTAACCACGGCAATCTGGTTGTTTAATTGGCCCATATTTGCTCCTGAATCTGTCCTGTCTAATTGTAACAAAATTACAGGTTTTGACCAGTTATTCCCCTAATTTCTGGTATAAAATGTAATTTTATTACACAAAAGCCTATAATTATTAAAGACTGTTATCGGATCAACCTAGCTAGAGGGGCGAAATTTTAACATTCCGCGTTGATAAAAGCTTATCTGTGTTTTTTTGCTCACCGATTTAACCCTGTAGTATTCTAGTACTGGTTACCAGATAAATAATATTTTGCCTGCGCCATTTACGCATTCACAGGAAATCACTAATGAACAACACTGCTTACTCACCCATCAATACCCCTGCATGGAAACAACTTGAAAAGCTGGCAGAACAGCTTAAAAACGCGGAATCCCCCGCAACCATTAAAGCACTATTTGACGGTGATAGTGACAGGGCAGACAAATATAGCCTGCGAGTCGGCGAGTTACTGCTGGATTTCTCCAAAAATCTAGTCAGTGACCCTATCTGGCAAAGCCTACTGCAGCTGGCAGAGCAATCACCACTGGTCAGGCACCGCGCCGCGATGTTCGCCGGCGCTCCCATTAATCGCACCGAGAACCGAGCCGTTTTACACACCGCACTGCGAGCTTCCGCAGAAGACGATTCCAGCGCCGAATTTAAACAGCGAATCAGTCAAGTAAACGAACAGCTGCTAGCTGTAAAACAGATCAGTGAAAAAATCCGAACTGGCAATTGGTTGGGCAGTACCGGCAAACCAATTACCGATGTGGTAAATATAGGTATCGGCGGCTCCGATTTGGGACCCAAACTGGCCTGCACCGCCCTTGAGGAATACCAGCATCCGGCGATTAATCTGCACTTTATTTCCAATGTGGACGGTGCGCAAATTCTATCCACGCTCAAGAAATTAAATCCAGAGACCACTCTGGTCTCTATAGCCAGTAAAACCTTTACCACCCAGGAGACCCTGCTGAATGCCAAAACCGCCATCAGCTGGTTCCAGGATCAACTAGGACTTGAGATACCCCAGACCAGCCAACACTTTATCGGATTGACCGCCAATCCCAATGCCGCTATCGCCTATGGCATTCCGCAATCTCAGATCCTTCAATTTTCGGACTGGGTTGGTGGCCGGTACTCTCTGTGGTCGAGCATTGGTCTATCAATTGCCATTGCCATTGGCTTCGAAAATTTTCAACAGATGCTGGCCGGTGCGCGCGAAATGGACAGGCACTTCGAGCAGGCCCCTCTGGATAAAAATATGCCGGTAATTCTGGCGCTTCTGGGCATTTGGTACAGCAACTTTATGAAGATTCAGTCGACCGCAGTCATTCCCTACTGTGAACGTATGGCGCTACTTCCGGCCTATCTGCAACAGTTGGATATGGAGAGCAATGGCAAATCCACCGACCTTGATGGACAGGCAGTTGATTACCAAACTGGCCCCATTCTATGGGGGCAGACTGGCACTAACGGTCAGCACGCTTTTTTTCAGCTACTGCATCAGGGCACCAGATTGGCGCCGATTGATTTTATCGCTGCAGTGACCGATTCGCTAAGCAATCCCGAGCACCATCGCGTGCTGCTGGGCAATATGCTGGCCCAGGCATCAGCTCTGATGCTGGGTCAATCTGCTGCTCCAGGGAAACCACACCGGCACTATGCCGGCAACCGGCCCTCCAATGTACTGTTGATGGATCGCCTATCACCAAAAAACTTTGGCGCATTGATCGCACTTTACGAGCACAAAGTATTTGTTCAGGGAAGCCTGTGGAATATTAATTCCTTTGATCAGTGGGGAGTGGAATTGGGCAAGAAAATGGCCAATGCATTGCTGGATAACCACAGCGATTCCAAGGATAAGGCCTCAAAGGGTCTCGACCCCTCTACCCAATCGCTATTTGCCCATATTGCCGAACAGAGCTAATAGCACCTGAGCACCAGTGCTAGCTACGCAACTCCCGTGGTAGGGAAAAGCTAATTGACTCAGTGACCCCCGCCAACTCTTGGGGGGGCTTGGCGCCGAGATCAACCAATCTATCTATTACCCCTTTGACTAATACCTCGGGGGCGGATGCGCCAGCGGTCACGCCGACGGTTGCAATATTATCAAGCCAGTGCTGCTGGATATCTTCGGCGCCATCGATTAAGTAGGCCTGACAGCCACAGCGCTCCGCCAACTCCCGCAAACGATTGGAGTTAGAACTGGCAACCGAGCCCACTACCAATACTACATTGGATTCCAGGGCCAATTGCTTGACCGCATCCTGTCTATTCTGGGTGGCATAGCAGATATCATCCTTACGCGGCCCCTTAATAGCGGGAAACTTATGCCGCAGTGCATCGATAACCAGTGCCGTATCATCCATAGATAGGGTAGTCTGGGTAACATAGGCGAGACTTAGGGAATTATTTACCTCAAGGGCATGTACATCCTCGATACTCTCCACCAAGAAGATAGCCCCACCTGCTGTTGGGTCATACTGGCCCATAGTACCCTCAACCTCAGGATGACCGGCGTGGCCGATCAGCACACATTCGGTACCCTCAGCACTGTATTTACTGACCTCTAAATGCACTTTGGTGACTAGGGGGCAGGTGGCATCAAAGACTTTTAAACCCCGCGACTGAGCCTGCTGCTGTACCCTCTGCGACACGCCATGGGCACTAAAAATCACCACCACATCATCGGGAATTTGATCAACCTCATCGACAAAAATCGCACCTCTTGCGCGCAGCTCATCCACCACAAATTTGTTATGTACTACTTCGTGTCGCACATAGACCGGCGCGCCAAAGTGATCCAAGGCTAAATTGACGATATCAATCGCCCGGTCTACACCGGCACAAAAGCCTCTGGGATTGGCGAGCTTAACTTGCATGGGATCAGCGCCTCACCATTAATGCAGAGTAGCGGGGGCTAGATTAATAATATCTACCCGAAAAATAATAGGATGCCCAGACAGCGGATGATTAAAATCTACTGTGACTTGATCAGTTCCAACCTCGGTAATCACGCCGGGGAGCTCGCCATCTCCATTTTGAAAGGAGAATACCGCGCCGAGTTGCAGTTCCTGCTGATCGAAGTGACTTCGATCTACCTGCTGAATATTTTCTGGATTGCGCTGGCCAAAGGCATTTGCAGGTGGCAGGGTAAACTCGCGCTGATCACCCACCTCCAACCCAATAAGTTTTTCCTCAAAGCCGGGCAGCAGATTGCCATCACCCAATGTAAAGGTCGCCGGTTGCTTATCAAAGTTTGAGTCCACGATCTCACCGTTTTCCAGCGCCAGGGAGAAGTGCAGGGTCACTTGAACACCAGTATCAATAGTTATGCTCATGGGGTATCAACCTCATTGTTATCAGCTGGGCCAGTGCGGTTTAAAAAACCACCTGCCAATATCAGTATAGCACCCAAGGTAATGCCAGAATCGGCAACATTAAACGCGGGAAAATGCCAGCCAGACCAGTGAAAGTCTAAAAAGTCCACCACAAAACCTAGAGTCACTCGATCATAGAGGTTGCCCAACGCACCCCCCAGTATCAATCCCAGAGCCAGCCCCTCAAGCCTTTGTTGCGGCGATAATCGCGCAATCCAAACAATCAGAACCACACTGATCACAGCGGCAAAAATACTAAAACCCCAGCGCTGCCAGCCGCCCTCATTATCCAAGAAGCTGAATGCAGCTCCGTAATTGCGCACATGAATCAGATTAAAAAACGCGGTGATGCTATCCCCGGCACCATAGGTATAATTTTCAACGATCCATAACTTGGTGAGTTGATCGGCCAATAGTACCACTGCGGCGATCACAAACCACAGCCAAGCTGTAGACCTCAGGTTGAATTGCCGATTAGGCATATTGGCGCACCTCACCCTCAGTGCCGATATTTTCAATACAGCGACCGCAGATGTGCGGGTGCTGATCCTGGCTGCCCACATCATCAATAAAGTGCCAACAACGCACACATTTGTTGGCCACAGACCTATCTACTACTATTTTAAGCTGATCCAGAGTCGAGTCTTGGGCAGTATCAATGACCTGCTGCAGCGGCATCAGTTGTGCCTTAGAGGTAATGGTTACAAATCGCAGTTCACTGCCAAGTTTGGCCAGTGATTGATAAATCTCTGGACCCGCGAACAGCTGAATATCCGCCTGTAGTGAGCCCTTAATAACACCCTCAACACGCTGAGCTTCCAACACCTTATTAATCGCTTCCTTGGCCTGTAAAATAATCTCCCAGTCACCTTTATCAATCTGTTCCTCGGTAGTTAGACGCGGCAGTGGGTGCCATTCAGCGACAAATACCGACTGCTGTCGATCGCCAGGCATATAGCCCCAGATCTCATGGGCGGTAAAGCTGAGTATCGGCGCAATCCAGCGCACAAAGGCCTCGGCGATATGGTAGAGCGCCGTCTGCGCCGACCGCCGCGGCAGACTGTCCTCACCACAGGTATAGATGCGGTCTTTGATAATATCCAAGTAAAACCCACCCATATCGCGCACACAGAAGTTATGCAATTTTTGATAGATCTGATGAAACTGGAAATTGTCGTAGTCACTGATAATTTCGTCCTGCAATTGAGCCGCACAGTCCAGCACCCAGCGATCCAAAGCCAGTAGCTCGCCGTGCTCCACACTGTGCTGTTGCGGATCGAAACCATCTATATTCGACAGGAAGTAGCGCGCGGTGTTGCGGATGCGACGGTAGGACTCACCAGCGCGCTTGAGAATTTCATCCGAGACAGTCATCTCAGCACTGAAATCGGCACTGGCCACCCATAGGCGCAGTACATCTGCACCCAGTTCATTGATAACTTTTTGCGGGGAGACCACATTGCCGATTGACTTAGACATCTTGCGGCCATTTTCATCGACCGTAAAGCCATGGGTTAATACCGCCTTGTAGGGCGCTGAACCCTTGATGGCAATTGCCGTTTTAAGGGATGACTGAAACCAGCCACGATGCTGATCTGAGCCCTCCAGATACAGATCAGCTGGATAGCGCAGTGCCTGTCTCGCATCAATCACCGAACTATGGGTTGCACCGGAATCAAACCAAACATCCAAGGTATCGGTAACCTTTTGATAGTCGGCGGTCGCTGCACCCAAAAAATCGGCATCCTCCGCCTCGAACCAAGCATCCATACCCTGCTGCTCTACCCGGTCAGCAACTCGCCCCATTATCTCGGCGGTATCGGGGTGCAGATCTCCGGTTTGACGATGGACAAACAGAGGAATAGGCACTCCCCAGGTACGCTGTCTCGAGATACACCAATCGGGACTGGCCTCGAGCATGGCTCCAATACGCGCCTGGCCCCAAGAGGGGTGCCAGCTCACCGATTTAACCGCCTGCACAGCCTGCTCTAACAGGCCATTTTGCTCCATGGAGATAAACCACTGGGGTGTTGCTCTATAAATAAGTGGCGTTTTAGTTCGCCAGCAGTGGGCGTAACTATGAGTAATTTTGCCACAACTCAACAGACGCCCTTTCGATCGCAACAGATCGATAATAGCATCGTCCACCTTGTAGACATGCTGGCCGGCAAATTGCACTACATCATCCCTAAACACACCGTTGCCCAGCATATAATTCAGCGTGCCAATACCGTACTGTCTGGCGACATTGAAATCATCAACACCGTGATCTGGCGCAGTGTGTACACATCCGGAACCGGCATCGGTAGTCACATGATTCCCCAGTAACACCGGTATCTGACGCGGATAAAACGGATGGTCTGTGATCAGGTGCTCGAGGTCAGCACCACGACAGCAACCCAATATACTGTATTCATCCACCTCAATGCGAGCCATCACTGATTGGGTTAACTCGGAACAACAAATCAGTCTGAATTGCTCACCGCCCGAAGTACATTGCACTAAACTGTACTCCAGCTCGGCACCCACAGCGATCGCCTGACTGCTGGGCAGCGTCCAGGGGGTGGTGGTCCAAATCAGCAGGCTGATCTCGCCCTGCCCGGGTAGACCCACAAAAGCTTTAGCCAAATGGTCCAGTTGATTCTGATCACTAACCGGATAGGCTACATCCACAGAATTTGAGGTCTTGTCCTGATATTCCACCTCGGCTTCGGCGAGAGCAGAGCCACCCACTACGCTCCAGTAAACTGGCTTGTAGCCTTTCACCAGATGCCCATTTTGAGCAATTTTTCCCAGCGCGCGAATAGTCTCCGCCTCGACATCAAAGTTCATAGTCAGATAGGGATTTTGCCAATCACCTAAAACGCCAAGCCTTACAAAGTCTCTACACTGACCTTCAACCTGTCGCAATGCATAGTCGCGGCACTTCTGACGAAACTTGGGGTAATCCACTTTGACCCCAGCCTTGCCAATCTTCTTCTCCACATTGTGCTCAATGGGGAGTCCATGGCAGTCCCAGCCTGGGATATAGGGTGCATCAAAACCACTCAAAGTTTTAGCTTTGACAATAATATCTTTTAAGGTCTTGTTCACTGCATGCCCCAAGTGAATATCACCATTGGCATAGGGAGGGCCGTCGTGCAGGATAAACTGTTCACAGCCCTCTCGGGCCTCTCTGATTTGCCCATATAAATCGCCGTCTTGCCACTGCTTTAATATTGCCGGCTCGCGCTGAGCGAGATTAGCACGCATGGGAAATTGGGTTTGCGGCAAATTCAGAGTTGCCTTGTAATCTGTTGTTTCAGTCATATTGACCCTAACTTGTTATTTATCTGGGCGACCCGCTTGGTCGAACCAGTTTGTAATTTTTTCTATATCAACACGGATATTGCTGACCAGATGATCCACTGAGGTAAATTTTTGTTCATCTCTAATATTGTACAAAAACTCAACATTGATACGCCGACCGTAGAGATTTTGATCAAAATCCAAAAGATGGACCTCTAGTATGGGCCTGATCAGATCCCCCACCGTTGGTCGCACACCGACATTGGCCGCACCTCTATACTGGGCTGCAGAACCCTCCACTTGAACCAACACTGCGTAGACACCCGACAGTGGTGCCCGATAGCGGTTCAACTGCACATTGGCAGTGGGAAAACCAAGTTCCCGCCCCAAATGCTGACCGTGAAACACCCTTCCCGAAATCGCAAAAGGTCTACCTAGAAGCCTGGTAACCTGCTGAAAATCTCCGCGCTCAAGGCACTCACGCACCCTAGTGCTACTGACCCGCTCGCCATCAACCACCAATGTGGGCGTATCCCAAACTTGAAAATCTCGGGTCTTCCCGATGTTCACCAGAGTACTAAAATCACCACTGCGATCACAGCCGAAGCGAAAATCATCGCCAACAATAAGCTGTTTGGTGGCCAGACCATCCACCAGAACCTGCTGAACAAACTGCTCGGCAGTCAACTCTCTAAGCTTACTGTTAAATTGCAGACAGACCACATAGTGCATACCAAAGTGCAGCAGCGACTGGATCTTTTCACGCATTCTCATCAGTCGGGCGGGTGCCTGCTGAGGCGAAAAATACTCCCGAGGCTGGGGCTCAAAAGTCACAGCCACTGAGCTTATATCCAAGGCTTCAGCTCTTTGGCAAACCTGCTCTAGGATGGCTTGATGCCCGAGGTGCACACCATCAAATGAGCCAATAGTCACCACCGAGCGACTGTCTCCCAGTCGCAACCTTCGAGGGTCGCGAGTGAAAATTACACTGCCCAGTTTTGATCCCAAATTCTGCATACTCTAGTTGTAGTATTTTATAGTGTTTAGCCGCTATCAAGCAATCATACACCAGCTACGATGCGGTAATTTACAGCAGCGCTAGAAGCTGATCTCACAGATAAACAAACGCCGCATTAATCAATTTAAGCTGTTGGTGGCCTTGCTGGGCCCGCGAAGATCGGCCAACCTAAACCCGCCTGCCAACAGGCAACCCAAATAAACAGTCAAGCCGGCACCGCACAATATGCCAATTCTCAGCACTCGCTGCCACCAGGTGCCGTCCTGCCATATCTGATCTCCACTCACCTGCCCTAGTGTCCAGCTGACAACTGCTAACATAATCACTACCGCACACAACAGCATCAGCGAGAACCTTAGCCACTGACCAGAGGGCTTATAAATTGCGGCGCGGCGCAAACTCACCAACAGCAACAGGGCATTGAGAAATGCCGACAGCGATGTCGCCGTGGCCAGCCCCACATGGCCCAGCTGCCAGTAGCTGTGCAGCGGGATCACAAACAACAGGTTCAGAACCATATTGGTCAACATCGCAATAATGCCAATACGCACTGGGGTGCGCATATCCTGACGGGCAAAAAATCCCGGTGCCAACACCTTGATCAACATAAAAGCGATCAGGCCTGCAGCATAGGCCCTGAGACTGAGAGTGGCCATGGAAATATCCCTCACTGTCATCACTTCGCCGTAATAAAACAGCGTCATTAGAATGGGTTCAGCTAACAACATAAGCGCTGCCGCCGCTGGCACCGCAATAACTAGGATCATTCGCAATGCCCAGTCTAGGGTCCCGGAGTAGGCTCGCGATGAATCAGATGCATGGTGGCGGGAGAGATTGGGCAGAATCACCGTAGCGATGGCCACCCCAAAAACACCCAGAGGCAGTTCCGCTAGCCGATCGGCGTAATACAACCAAGAAACACTGCCGGTGGGCAAAAAAGTTGCCAGTACGGTGTCCAGCAGCAAATTGATCTGACTGACCGAAACGCCAAAAATAGCCGGTCCCATCAATACCAGAATTCGCCGTACCCCAGGATTTTTCCAGTCAACCACTGGCATAGGCAACATATGGATACTGCGCAAAAAGGGCAACTGGAAAATAAATTGCACTACTCCGGCAATCAACACGCCCCAGGCCAAGGCGTAGGTGGGCTGTTGGAAATAATCGGTACCAACAAGTGCCGCCAAAATCAGACACAAATTGAGTAGCAGCGGCGTAAAGGCCGGCACTGCGAACCGGTCATAACTGTTTAACACCCCAGCGGCGACCCCAGTCATGGAGATAAAAAACAGGTAGGGGAAAGTTATCTTCAGCATCTCTGCGGTGGCAGAGAATTTATCCGGCTCATCGACAAACCATTTTGGAGCAAAAAGCCCCGCCATCAGTGGCGAGGCAATCACAATCACCAGGGTTAGGGCCATCAGGGTCAACCCGAGGGTGCCACTCACTCGACTGACCAGTTCACTGACTGCCGCGCGACTGCCCTGTTGTCTATATTCGGCCAAAATCGGCACAAATGCCTGTGAGAAAGCGCCTTCAGCAAATAGACGGCGGAAGAAATTAGGTATCTTAAAGGCCACAAAAAAGACGTCTGCCAGGGCTTCTGCACCAATAACCCGAGCGAAGATAATATCCCGGGCCAAACCCATGCACCTGGAGAGCATAGTAAAAAAGCTCACAAGACCACTGGAACGAAGCAGACCGCTGTCTTGTTTTTGTTGCGAAGATGTCTCTGTCACACTACTGTCACCCCAAAGGCACGACAAGCTGATACTCGTCAGTAGTTTAACGGCAGCGGCCTATTAGGCCAAGGGAATATACGCCTGTCACTGCATGAGATTGGACTTGAGGTTGAAGGAAAGATCATCAAACACAAAAACCTGTCATATGCACTTGTTATGGGTTGAATATCACCCCATAACCCTGTATATTTCCCTGCTTTTAAAGACATTTCATAGTGAGGAGCGATAGGTGGCTAATTCAGCACAAGCAAAAAAGCGCGCGCGTCAAAACGAGAAGAGACGCCAACACAACGCCAGTCTGCGTTCCATGGTTCGCACCTATATCAAGAAGGTCAATGCAGCCATTGACAGTGGCGACCAAGCTGTGGCCCTACAGGCCTTTAATGATGCGGCGCCAGTGATCGATCGCATGGCGGACAAAGGGATTATCCACAAAAATAAAGCAGCTCGTCACAAGAGCCGCCTCAATGCCCATATCAAGGCACTGGGAGCAAGCTAGAATCTCAGACAGATTTAAAAAAACCGGCCATGGCTGGTTTTTTTATGTCCTCTTTTTAGTCGTCATCCAATTTCTGGGAAACTATATTTTCAGCCATAAACTGCTGAACCCTAGTACTCTGATTGTCGAGCACCGTAAAGCGCTCCTGGCGCTCGAACAGGTCTGCCATATGCTCGGGCAGAGGCGGATCACCGGGATAGCCTGCTTGTATCACGGCATCAGGAAATTTTGCTGGATGGGCAGTCGCCAGTGTCACCATCGGTGTCGCCACATCTTTTCGGCATTGCTGAGCTGCAGCTAGGCCAATGGCGGTGTGAGGATCAAGTAGGTACTGATTTTCAGCATAGATACTGCGGATCATTTCAACCATACCCTGATCATCGCAGCGGTAGCTAGAAAAAAGCTGTCTGGCCTTTTCTAGCGCAGCATCACTGAGACTCATTGATCCCGCCTTGGCCTCGGCCATTAACTTGACTATCTGATCGCCATCACGCTGATACAAATCGAATAACAGACGCTCAAAGTTGCTAGAAATCATGATATCCATACTGGGCGCCAAGCTCTGCTGTAATGGCTTGGTGCTGTGATCATTTTCACTGATACAGCGGTGCAAAATATCATTTTGGTTGGTGGCGATAACCAGCTGCTCGATTGGCAGCCCCATTTGATGGGCCAAGTAACCTGCAAATATATCGCCAAAATTGCCAGTCGGTACTGAGAAAGAGACCTTTTGCGATGGCCCGCCCAATGCCAGCGATGCCCAGAAATAATAGACAATTTGCGCCATAATTCGCGCCCAGTTGATGGAGTTCACCGCTACCAACTGGCGACCATCAGGCAGAAAGGACTGATCGGCAAAGCTGGCTTTGACCATATTCTGGCAGTCGTCAAAATTGCCCTGCAGCGCTATGTTGTGGATATTATCCGCCAGCACGGTGGTCATCTGGCGCCGCTGCACCTCGGATACCCGCTGGTAGGGATGAAGAATAAAAATATCTAGATTTTTACACTGTCGACAGCCCTCTATCGCCGCCGAACCGGTATCCCCAGAGGTGGCTCCCATAATCACTACTTTCTGCTGGCGCTTAGCCAACAGATAATCGAGAAGATTACCTAAAAACTGCAGGGCAAAATCTTTAAAAGCCAAAGTTGGGCCGTGGAACAGTTCTAAAATCCACTGGTTGTCATCAAGCTCAACCAAGGGGGCCACTTGGGCGTTGCGAAATGTGGCGTAGGAATCATCGATTAGCCGTCGCAGGTCCTGCTCGGGAATGGCACCATCGACAAAGGGTGCCATAATTTTCAGCGCCAATTGCTGATAGGAGAGCTCACGCAACGAAGCAATTTCTTCGGGCTCGAAACGCGGCAGTTGTTCGGGCACAAACAGGCCGCCATCCGGTGCCAATCCAGTGAGGATCACATCCTCGAATGATTGGGGTTCGACCCCCCCACGAGTACTGATATATTTCATTTACTGATCCAGATGTTCAACGCGTATCAAGTTAACCTCACCGCGCACGGTTTCGAGCTGTTGGATACGCTCGACCGCACCACTAAGTAATTTTTCTCTGGTGATATCAGTGAGAATAATCACATCCACATAATCCTCACCTGCTGGCTGCTCCCTCTGAATAAGTGCCTCAATACTAATGCCACAGCTGGCCATAACACCAGTGATCGCCGACAGCACGCCAGGCTTATCCAGGGCGGAAAAACGCAGGTAGAAGCCGGTCTCGATCTGCTCCATAGCCATAATTGGCTGCTGTTCTATGGCCGATAGACTACGGCCCAAGGCAGGTACTTTAGCATCACTGTCGCAATTGATTGATCGGACCACATCCACAATATCGGCAATAACCGCAGAGGCGGTAGGCTCAGCGCCAGCACCGGGGCCATAGAATAATGTGGTACCCACTGCATCGGCATTGATCATAACCGCGTTGGCGACATCATTGACCCCCGCTATTAACGATGCTTGGGGTACTAGTGTTGGGTGAACACGCAACTCCACACCCTCGGGTGTTTTGCGGGCAATACCCAAATGTTTGACTGCATAACCCAGTTCTCTGGCATAGGCGACATCCTGTGGTTCCAGTCTAGTAATGCCATCGGTAAACAGGTTGTCGGTACTCAGGGGAATGGCAAAAGCCAGAGAGGCCAAAATAACCAATTTATGGGCTGCATCTATACCCTCGACATCAAAGGTGGGATCGGCTTCGGCATAGCCCTTCTCCTGAGCCTCTACCAACACATCAGCAAAGTCTCGCCCCTTGCTGTCCATTTCTGAGAGAATAAAATTGGTAGTGCCATTGATAATCCCAGCCAACCAGTTAACTCGATTGGCCGCCAAGCCCTCACGCAGGCCTTTAATAATGGGGATACCACCAGCAACCGCCGCTTCATAGGCCACCACCAATCCCTTGGATTCAGCATAGGCCAATATTTCCATGCCTTTTTCAGCGATCAGAGCCTTGTTTGCGGTGACCACATGTTTGCCATGCTGCAATGCAGTCATTACCAGATCATAGGCCACGCTGGTACCGCCGATAAGCTCGACAACAACGTCTACATGAGGATTGCTAGCGACCTCAAATATATCGCGAACAACCTCAACTCCGGTGGTGTCACAGGCGGGATTATCACGGCGGGCACCCACCTGCGCAATGACAATTTCACTGTTGGCTCGGGCACCAATATCACTAGCATTGCGGTTTAGAACATTAAAAACACCTGAACCCACTGTTCCCAAACCGCAGATACCGACCTGTACTGCACTCACATTTAATCCTCAAATATTTTCTTTAACCAGTCCACCTGATGAAAGATACCATCAGGGCGTTCAGCCAAGGGGGCAATTTTACCCTATTGCAGAAATAATGCAGGGTTATTTTCGACTATGGGCCACTCTGTAGTGAGCTATAAGAGACCACCGACTCAGGAATCAGCGCCACCCAAGCCCAACAATGCTGCCAGATCTGCTGCAGGCTTATAGCCGGGGATCATAGTGCCATCCATCAAAACAATGGCTGGGGTCCCAGTCACACCGATTGACTGACCCAAATCGAGATGCTTGGCCACTGGATTGTTCTCACAGACCGCAGTGGAGACTAATTTACCGGCTTTTAGCTCGGTCAACACATCCTGTTTATTCTCAGCACACCATGCAGTGGCAATTTTATTGAAGGACTCCGATGGGATACCTGCTCTGGGATAGGCTAGGTAGCGAACCTCAATACCCATGGCATTGAGCTCAGATACCTCTCGATGCAATTTTCTACAGTATCCACAATCGATATCGGTAAACACATTGATGATCGCCGCTGTTTCACCCTCAGGTTTGAAGACAATCAAATCCTCAGCCGATCTGCTCTGAAAAATTTCACGTCGCTCCTCGGTATACTGGACTTCTAGTACATTAACTATCTGACCGGACTGAATCTGTAGTAAATCGCCCTGAAAAAAATAGTCGCCACTTCGGTGGGCAAATAATAGGGGGCCTGACTCCACCTGCACTTGGTAAAAGTCCACAATCGGCTGTTTGTCGACCAGAGTAAAGGTCAAATCAGGCCTAGCAAGCTTGAGCTTTTGGATAATTACCTGCCCTACTTGCTCGCTGGAGCTTTTGGGCTGATTGGCCACTGAATAGCTAGCCAAAGAAAGCGCCATTAGTAACATCAGCAGAGATGTAAGCCTATTCCAAGAATTTAATCTAAATTTCACTTTTTGCTCCTTGCAAGTCGTTATTCAATTTTTCCCAAGCGTCCAACTAAGATGGCACAGATGTGGAGACACAGCCCTGAGGCTGCTCTCCATAGCAAGATAGTTTAGTGCAGGTAACTAAGAAAGCTAGATCGCAGCTTCACCCGTCTCACCGGTGCGGATGCGCAAAGCCTGCTCAATTTTGGTGACAAATATTTTCCCATCGCCGATCTTACCGGTTTTAGCCGACTTTTCTATGGACTCAATAACCGCATCCAACAACTTAGAGTCGACAACCACCTCAAGCTTCACCTTAGGTAGAAAATCAACTACGTACTCAGCGCCACGATACAGTTC
>JACLAD010010659.1_pt1 | contig 50214 bp, 54 predicted proteins | sample 8027901 | NCBI WGS metagenome assembly JACLAD01 (sample SAMN15725071, study PRJNA655200) | protist metagenome | isolation source: fluorescence activated cell sorting (FACS) single amplified genomes of... | place: Spain: Blaines Bay Microbial Observatory, Mediterranean Sea | collected 2016-07-05 | reverse complement strand
ATGCCACTGCGGTAGTGCTATCTCCCGAGCGGGTTGAGAGGATGTTGAAAGCGCGTTATGCAGAGTCATTTAATGACTATATAAGCAAACGAACCGCGACAAGAGCTGAAGCCCAGGGTTACGCCGAACGCGCCGATGCCGCACAACTGGATGTTATCTATCGCTATGGTGAGACATTGATCGATGAGGCGGCGGTGAGACTTACCGATCAGGGTATCCATGTGCCTGGATATGCTCGAGATATTCAGTTTGACCTACAAAACCCCTACCAAGATATGGGATAAACCGAGATATTCGGGTAATGAATTTGCATAGCGCAAATTTTGATCTATGCTTAATAGCATGGATTTTCAATTTGATACCTACAGGGAGGTTTTATGGAGATGCCACAACAACAACTTGAGAGTACATCTCCGATCTACGCCGGATTTTGGATCAGAGTGCTCGCCAACTTAATTGATCACATTATCTTGCTATTGGTTATTAGTCTGCCGCTGTCTGTGCTCTACGGCTTTGAAACCTACTGGACGGGTGAAAAGTTCATTTATGGTTTTTGGGATGTAGTCGGCTATGTGGTTCCTGTGGTTCTAACTATCTGGTTTTGGCTGCGATTTTTAGGTACGCCGGGGAAAATGCTCTGCCGACTACAGGTGGTGGATGCTCAGATGCTTTCAACACTGACACTCAAACAGTGCATAATCAGGTTTTTGGGCTATCTGCCCGCAACCTTGGTATTATTGATTGGCCTACTATGGGTGGCTTTTGATCGGCGAAAACAGGGCTGGCATGATAAGTTGGCTGGCTCGGTGGTGATTAGAGCAGCTAAAGCGCAAAAGCACACAGAGTAGGGTAAATTACAGTACTCAGTGTGAACTGTTGGGCAAGTAATCCGCAGATTGTGCTGAGTGCCAACTTACGGCAGGCTCGCTACTGATTGAGCGGTATGATTTTAGCCTGTGCTTTGAGTCGGAGTGTGCTTTGAATCAGGGTGTGCTTTGAATCAGGGTGTGCTTTGAATCAGGGTGTGCTTTGAATAAAGTCCATCAGCATCTCAATAAGGTCATTGTGTATCAGCCGTCCCTGATTAGTCCACTGTGAAAGATCTACCTAATCGCGGTCGATAGCAGCTAAGGGCTGGGCTTCGTCAGCCCGATCAAACACCAGCGCCCCGCCGTGAATGGCGACTAGCTCACCACTGTTCAAGTTGAAAATTGGTGCCCCAGAGGTGCCAGCGCCGGCCTGACAGTTGTGCAATAGTAGTGCTGAGTTAGGCGGCTGAATTGTGTCGATAGGCTGACAGGGCTCAGATGTGGTTATATCACCAAGCTTTGCATGGTAGGCGATGATTGTAAGTGGGCCACTGATTGGTGGTGACTGTTGTCGCAGCTGTAATGCGGGTTGCGCCGGGTGATGGCTGAGCATCAAAAAGGCAATATCCTGCTCGGCTTGAGCAATTTTATCGCTGTCAGTGGTTTGATAGCCATGCTGGGAAACTCGACTCACGGCAATCCCAGATAGGCGTTTATTTCGCGGGCGATACTCACAGGCCTTATAGGGCTGACCGCTTTGCAGGTCGAATAATGTATGGGCCGCCGTGAGCGCCAAGGCTACATCATCTGCTATTTCCTGAGGCGGGGAGATATAAGCTGCGCTGCCGCGCACTTTGCCGTCGCAGTAGATGGTGCCAGCCGCGTCCAGCAGGCTTTCGGGAGACGTTGCCCTAACCAATGCAGATAGGCCAATCAACAGGGTTCCGGCAAGGCGGAGTAGGCAAGAATTAATTGCTTTTGCCCCTAGCCCAGTCCGTGGTCTATTGGTACCCATAGCAAATTACTGCAGGTCTCCCCACTGGCCTTGCAGTAGGCTAATGGCTGCTAGGGGCGCAGTTTCAGTTCGCAATACTCTGGGCCCAAGGGCCAGTGATTGAAAGCCAAGGTTGGTCGCAGAGGCTATTTCTTGATCGGAGAGACCACCTTCGGGGCCAATCAATAGACAGATGCTTTGGGGCGTCTGTTCAATATACCGAAGCCGAGCCTGGGTACGATGATGCAAAACTAGCTTTAAGTCCTGTGGTTGTTGATCCCAGTGCGCTAGAGCAACCGCTGGGTTAATTGTCGGCACCCTATTGCGCTGACACTGTTCACAGGCGCTGATGGCCACCTGCTGCCAGTGATGGATTTTTTTGGCCAATCTATCACCCGTTAATTTGACTTCACAGCGTTGAGTGAACAGGGGAGTAATTTCCTTGATGCCTAACTCAGTGGCCTTCTGCACAATCCAGTCCATACGCTCGCCACGGGAGATGCCAATTGCAAGATGAATAGGTAGGGGTGACTCTCGGTCAATTGACTCAAAGGCGTTGATTTGCACTGCGGCAAAGCCTTTTCTCGCCTCAATCAGTTGCCCGCGGTACTCGCCGCCCTGACCGTTGAATAACACAACTTCTTGCCCGGCGGTCATCCGCAACACCGAGGTTAGATGGCGGGCTGGGCTCGGCTCAAGTTGTATTTTGTCACCGATAGAGATTGATTGTGGCGAGTAAACTCTGGGGATGCGCATTTATTATTCTGTAGGCAGACCTATATTGCGACATAAGGTATCAGAAATTTGCCACTGATTCATGGTATAAAAATGTAATCCCGGGGCGCCGCCGGCGAGTAGTGTTTCACAGAGTTTGGTCACCACTTCAATACCATAGCTAATTAAGTCTTCGCTATGCTCGCTGCGCTCCTGTAATTGCCAGCGCAGCCAGCGGGGTATCTCAGCGCCACAATTCTCAGAGAAGCGCAACAGGTTGCGATAGTTGGTGAGGGGCATAATGCCAGGCACTATGGGGTTATCGATACCTGCTTTGCTACAGTTGTCGATAAATTTAAAGTAGGCGTCAGGGTTGTAAAAGTACTGGGTAATCGCCCGATTGGCGCCGGCTTTGAATTTTTCTCCCAGCCAGTAGATATCTTTGCTGTAGCTCTCAGCTTCAGGATGTATTTCTGGATAGGCGGCGACGTTGATATCAAAGTGATCGCCACATTGCTCGCGGATTATGGCTACCAGCTCATTGGCATGCACCAGTTGGCCACTGCCTCCTATTCCGGAGGGCAGATCGCCTCGCAATGCCACAAGGTTGGAGATGCCGGCTTTTCTGTAGTCATCCACAAGTGCCAGTACCGCCTCTCTAGTGCCGCCTCCAAAGGACAGGTGGGGCGCCGCCTGATGTCCCTGCTGTTGGATATCTAATACCAACTGTTTGGTGGTATCTCTGGTAGAGCCACCGGCGCCGTAGGTAACTGAGAAAAAATGCGGGTTAAATACACTTAGCTTTTGGCAGCTGGTCTGAAGATTTTTGCGACCTTGTTCAGTTTTTGCGGCAAAAAACTCAAAGCTTATGTGGGGTGTTTGGGACATGGATAATAGCAGCCTATTAGACCCCCCAACCTCCAGAGAGGTTGGGGGTCAGGTGGTTTAAAATCAATATTTGTAGTCGTCGCCTTTAAAGGGGCCGGCGACAGGCACATTGGTGTAATCGGCCTGTTCTTGGGAAAGTTTGGTGATCACGCCGCCAAAGCCCCGCACCATATGGGCAGCTACCTCTTCATCCAGATGTTTGGGCAGTACTTCTACGCGCAACATTTCAGCTTGAGTGGCACTGTCTTGGGTGGCGAAGCCGCGCTGATAGAGCTCGATCTGTGCCAGGACTTGGTTGGCAAATGAGCCATCCATTATGCGACTGGGATGACCGGTGGCATTGCCCAAATTGACCAATCGACCTTCGGCTAACAGCAGCAGATGGTCGTTGTTATTGCGCTGGCGATAGACCTTGTGAACCTGGGGTTTGACTTCCTCCCACTCCCAGGCTTTGCGCATATAGGCGGTATCGATTTCATTGTCAAAATGGCCGATATTACAAACTACGCAGCCGCTTTTTAGGGCGCCCAGTACCTCGGCATCACAAACATTGTAGTTGCCGGTGGAGGTGACTAACAGATCAGTATTGGCCAGTAGTTCGCTGTTGATGCCTTTGCTAGGATCGCCATCAATGAAAGTGGAGACCATTTCAAAGCCGTCCATGCAGGCTTGCATGGCGCAGATGGGGTCGACCTCTGTCACTTTAACAATCATACCCTCTTGACGCAGGGACTGAGCCGAGCCCTTGCCCACATCGCCGTAGCCAATCACCAGGGCTTTTTTGCCCGATAGCAGGTGATCGGTGGCGCGCTTGATGGCGTCGTTGAGGCTGTGGCGACAGCCATATTTATTGTCGTTTTTCGACTTGGTCACTGAATCATTGACATTGATAGCCGGTACTTTCAATTCACCGGACTCAAGCATCTCATAGAGTCGATGGACCCCAGTGGTGGTCTCTTCAGTGATGCCGTGTACCTGGTCTAGCACCTGGGGATATTTCTGATGCAGCAGGGCAGTCAGATCGCCGCCATCGTCTAACACCATATTGGCATCCCAGGGTTTGCCATCTTTGAGCACCTGCTGTTCGAGGCACCAGTCGTATTCCTCTTCAGTTTCGCCCTTCCAGGCAAAAACCGGGGTGCCATTGGCGGCAACTGCCGCAGCTGCGTGATCCTGAGTTGAGAAGATATTACAGGAGGTCCAGCGCACCTCGGCGCCCAATGCCTCGAGGGTCTCAATCAATACCGCAGTCTGGATGGTCATATGGATACACCCCAGTATGCGGGCGCCTGCCAGGGGTTGCTCGGCACTGTATTTGTCTCGTAATGCCATTAGTGCTGGCATCTCTGTCTCGGCGATGGCGATCTCTTTGCGTCCCCACTCTGCCAGATTGATATCGGCAACCTTATAGTCGCTGAAGGGCTGTTTCTTGTCGGCTAGTTGTATTGCAGTCATCTTTGATTACCTTTTCAAAAAGTTATTTACAGGCTAGAGTGCTTTTCTAAGCAGCTCAGCCCGATCGGTTTTTTCCCAAGTAAAATCATCACCTGTGCGGCCAAAGTGGCCATAGGCTGCGGTCTGTCGGTATATAGGGCGGCGCAGATCGAGCATCTCGATAAGACCTCGGGGGCGCAGATCAAAGTGTTCTCGCACCAGGCTGACTATCTCATCATCGCATAACTTTCCCGTGCCAAAGGTGTTGATACTAATGGAGGTGGGCTCGGATACGCCGATGGCGTAGGACACCTGAATTTCACAGCGTTCGGCGAGGCCGGCAGCCACGATATTTTTCGCTACATAGCGGCCGGCGTAGGCCGCCGAACGGTCTACCTTGGTGGGATCTTTTCCAGAGAAGGCGCCACCGCCGTGGTGGGCCATGCCGCCGTAGGTGTCGACTATAATTTTGCGACCAGTTAGGCCGCAGTCGCCCATAGGGCCACCGATCTCAAAATTACCAGTGGGATTAATATGGTACTGGGTATCTGCATGCAGCCATTGCTCGGGTAAAACCTTATGAATAATTTCTTCGCGCACCGCTTCTTGAAGGGCTGACTGACTGATATCTGGCGCATGCTGGGTGGATAGCACGACAGCATTCACAGCTACGGGTACGCCATTATCGTACCGCAGGGTTACCTGACTTTTGGCATCTGGCCGCAACCAGGGCAGTGCCCTAGACTTGCGCAGTTCCGCCTGACGCTCCACCAGTCGGTGGGAGTAATAGATCGGGGCGGGCATCAGTACATCGGTCTCATTGCTGGCATAGCCAAACATCAGGCCCTGATCGCCGGCGCCAATATCTTTATTAGCACTTTGGTCAACCCCTTGGGCTATATCAGAGGATTGTTTGCCAATTGCATTGATCACTGCGCAGGAGTTGCCGTCAAAGCCCTTGTCCGAGTGGTCGTAGCCAATATCGGTAATCACATCGCGAACAATCTGTTCGAGATCTACATAAGTCTGAGTGCGCACTTCACCGGCGATAATCGCCATCCCGGTTTTGACCATAGTCTCCACCGCTACCCGAGCGTCGGGATCATCGCCGATAATGGCATCCAGAACTGCGTCCGAGATTTGGTCGGCCATTTTGTCGGGGTGACCCTCGGAGACTGATTCAGAGGTAAAAATATTATAGGTAGACATAACTTTCCATTGCTGAGTTAGAGTTTAATATTGGCGGCTTTAAACAGACGCAGTTGAATGCGAAATCCGTTGCGTTGGGTGAGAAACAGGCTGTCCCCTTCACAGAGACCCGCCTGTTCGGCCCAGTTGGTTATCTCCTGGGGGTCAAAGCCCAGCCACAGATCGCCACAGGACTGTTTGACCCAGTCTTGATCGTGGGCGCAGAGGTCGGTGATCAACAGTACGCCGCCGGAATTTAGCAGATCGGCGCAGTGCTGGATAATCTGTGCTGGCGCTGGATTGTGATGTAGCACCATATTTAAAGAGATCACGTCAGCTTTGAGGTTGCGCTGACAGGCCAGCTGAGTGTCACCCTGAATAAATTGAATATTGGACAGGCCCTGTTGGATGCTGCGCTGTTGGCACTGAGTAAGCATCTCGGCACTGTTGTCCAAGGCGGTAACCCGCTGGAAACGGGCTGATAATTTATTTAAAAATTGGCCATAGCCAGGTCCCACTTCCAGCGCGCTACCGGTGGCATCCACTGCTGTATCCAGGAAGTTTTCAACACTGTCTCCATAGTCAGACCAGCTGGCAATAAGATCTTGGTTTTCCTCAAAACGCGCGACATTGCGGTTGAAGAAGTCCACCGAGGCGTTGGCGCGCTCTTGATTGATGGCCGTCAGTTGGGTGGCTACCGTAGGGTCTACAGAGGCGTTGTCAATGCTCTGAAACAGCGCCTTTTGCAGTGTCTGCAGATCTAGATCCGGGTTTAACAGATTGCGACGGTAAAAAATGGTGGTGCCCTCACGTTTTGTGGCCACCAGTCCGGCCTTGGAGAGAATTTTCAGATGGTGACTCATCGCCGATTGGCGGATATCAAAGATCTGGCAGAGCTCTAGCACGCCAAAGGCGTTCTGCTGTAATACCTTGAGGATTTGGATGCGCAGAGGGTCCCCGGCGGCCTTGCACAGGTGTCCGATGCTGTCGACCCTGGAGTCGGCAAATACTTCGATGGTTGAAAGGGTTGATTCAATACGCGTCATAGCATGAAACTTTAGCACGCTATTGGCTATATATCAAAATATTTTTATATAAAAATATTTCAAAGCATCTATAAGGGCATCTTAGAATACTATAACGATTATCGGTTTACTGTAAGTTCGGTGTAAGCGACAATACGCAACCAAATTTATACCATTTTAGGAGTACTATTTCATGGCCTCACGCAGAGACTTGGCGAATGGTATTCGCGCCCTCAGCATGGATGCTGTTCAGCAGGCTAACAGTGGGCATCCAGGTGCGCCGATGGGGATGGCAGATATTGCCGAGGTGCTGTGGAGAGACTTTCTTGTCCATAATCCAGCTGATCCCAATTGGGTCAATCGGGATCGCTTTGTGCTGTCCAACGGCCATGGCTCTATGCTGCTGTACTCGCTATTGCACTTGACTGGTTATGACCTGCCGGTCGAGGAGTTAAAAAACTTCCGGCAACTACATGCCAAGACTCCCGGCCATCCGGAATATGGTTATGCCCCGGGCGTTGAAACCACGACTGGCCCGCTGGGTCAGGGTATCAGTAATGCGGTGGGCATGGCACTGGCTGAGCGGGTGCTGGCTGATCAATTCAATCGGCCCGGACACCAGCTGGTGGATCACCATACCTATGTGTTTCTCGGCGATGGCTGTTTGATGGAGGGTATCTCCCATGAGGTCTGCTCTCTGGCGGGTACCTTGAAACTGGGCAAGTTGATAGCCTTCTACGATGACAATGGCATTTCCATCGATGGGGAAGTTGAGGATTGGTTTAGCGATGATACTCCGGCGCGGTTTGCCGCTTACGACTGGCAGGTAATAGCTGATGTGGATGGCCATAACAGTGACGCTATTCGTGCCGCTATTGAGCAGGCCCAAGCCTCAGATAAGCCCACCTTGATTTGCTGCAAAACCACCATTGGCTTTGGCTCCCCCAACAAACAGGGCAAAGAGGATTGCCACGGCGCTCCGCTGGGTGCTGAGGAGATTGCGCTCACCCGCGAGCAACTGGGTTGGGACTATGAGCCCTTTGAAATTCCAGATGACTATTATGCCCAGTGGAGCTGCGTAGAAAAAGGCACAGCTGTCCAGTCGGGCTGGAATCAGCAGTTTGCCGCATATAAGGCTGAATACCCAGATTTAGCGAATGAATTTGAGCGCCGCTGCAAGGGCGAGTTGCCAGCCGATTTCAGTGATAAGGCCGATGCCTATATTCGTGAATGTCAGCAAAATATGGACAAGGTGGCCTCCCGCAAGGCATCCCAGAACTGCCTTAATGCCTATGGCCCCCTACTGCCTGAATTAATCGGCGGCTCTGCCGATCTAGCCGGGTCAAACCTAACGATATGGTCAGGTTCCAAGGCAATCACGGCGGAGAGTGCTGAGGGTAACTATATTTACTACGGTGTCCGCGAATTTGGCATGAGTGCGATGATGAATGGTATAGCCCTGCATGGCGGCTTTATTAATTATGGCGCTACCTTCTTGATGTTTATGGAATACGCGCGCAACGCGGTGCGTATGGCGGCGCTGATGAAACAGCAGAGTATATTTGTTTACACCCATGATTCGATTGGCTTGGGGGAGGATGGTCCGACCCATCAGCCAGTGGAACAGCTGAGCGCCCTGCGCTCGACGCCAAACTTAAATACCTGGCGACCCTGTGACAGCGTAGAGTCAGCAGTCAGCTGGAAGCACGCAATTGAACGTCGGGATGGGCCCAGCGCATTGGTATTTAGTCGCCAGGGTCTGGCTCCCATGTCCAGAGATGATCAGCAGGTAAGTGATATTGCGCGGGGCGGCTATATACTGCGGGATGCGGAAAATCCCCGTGCTATTTTGATTGCCACCGGTTCCGAGGTTGAGCTGGCGATGCAAGCTGCCGAGGCGCTGGCTCAGCAAGAGGTGGCGGTGCGCGTGGTCTCTATGCCCTGTGCTGAAGTGTTCTGTCAGCAAGATAGCAATTATCAAGAGCAGGTACTGCCCAACGCAGTGCGGGCGCGAGTGGCGGTAGAGGCACTACACGCAGATTACTGGCGCAAATTTGTCGGTCTCGATGGTCGGGTTGTGGGAATGAACAGTTTTGGAGAATCTGCGCCCGGCAATGTATTGATGGCGGAGTTCGGGTTTACTCTGGATAATGTGGTGAATACGGTGCTGGAGACCCTCAGTTAATGATTCGTGTCGCCATTAATGGCTACGGCCGTATCGGCCGCTCGGTATTGCGTGCCCTGTATGAGTCAGGGCTGCGAGAGCAGATTGAAATTGTGGCGATTAACGAGCCTGCGGACAGTAAAACCATTGCTCACTTAACTCGCTATGATTCAACCCATGGCAGGTTTAGTGGGAGCGTCGATGTAAGTGAGTATTCACTTATTGTTAATGGTGACCCTATCGAGATCTTTCATATTGAAGCATTGGATCAGCTGCCCTGGCAGCGCCTAGGGGTTGATGTAGTGCTGGAGTGCAGCGGCAGTTTTAGTGATCGCAGCATTGCTCAAAAGCATCTCGATAGTGGTGCTAAGCGAGTGCTTTTTTCTCAGCCGGCCGAGTCCGATGTGGATGCCACGATTGTCTATGGGTACAACCATCACAAACTGACGGGTGATGAGCAGATTATTTCCAATGCCTCCTGTTCAACCAACTGTGTAGTGCCAGTGATTAAGGTGCTGGACGACCATTTTTCGGTTGAGGGTGGCGTGATCACCACCATTCACTCGGCGATGAATGATCAGCCGGTGCTGGATGCCTATCATCACACCGATTTGCGCAAGACTCGCGCTGCTATGCAGTCGATTATTCCGGTGGATACCGGTTTGGCACTGGGTATTGACCGCCTGATGCCCGATCTTGCCGGTCGCTTTCAGGCCCAGGCGATGCGGGTGCCCACGCAAAATGTATCAGCCATCGATCTGTCAGTTCTAGTGCATCAACATACTGATGTGGAGACTGTCAATCAAGTACTTGCCAGTGCAGCTCAGGGCGAACTCGCCGGCATTCTCGGCTATACAGAAGAACCACTGGCGTCCTGTGATTTTAACCAGGATCCGCGAAGTGGTGTTGTGGATGCCAATCAGACCAGAGTCAGTCAACAGAAATTGCTCAAGGTATTGGTTTGGTTTGACAATGAGTGGGGCTACGCCAATAGAATGCTCGACACCCTGCTGAGTTGGTATTAAGAGGCCGCTCCAACGGGCTTGGTTGCCAATAGATAACTGCTAGTGAACCTAAGTTTTTAAGGATAAAATGACAATTAAATTAATGTCCCAATTAGACCTTGCCAACAAGCGGGTGCTAATCCGCGAAGATCTCAATGTACCCCTAACAGATGGCAAAGTATCCAGTGACGCCCGCCTGAGAGCGGCGCTGCCTACCATTCAGTACGCCCTAGATCAGGGCGCTAAAGTTATTTTAATGTCTCACCTCGGCCGTCCCACCGAAGGAGAGTACGACGCGGATTTCAGTTTGCAGCCAGTGGCTGATTACTTGGGGCAATTGTTGGGTATTGAGTTGCCACTGGTAAGAGATTGGCAGCAGGGCCTAGCTATTTCGCAAAGCCAGGCAGTACTTCTTGAAAATGTACGTTTTAATCCGGGTGAAAAGGCCAATGATGAAGGTCTGGCCAAAGCCTATGCCGAACTCTGTGATATTTTTGTGATGGATGCCTTTGGCACTGCCCATCGAGCCCAGGCCTCGACCCATGGGGTAGCCCAATATGCTGCTGTCGCCTGTGCGGGGCCGCTGTTGGCCGGTGAACTGGAGGCCCTTGAAAAGGCTACCGCCAAGCCAAGCCCGCCGGTAATGGCCATTGTTGGTGGCTCTAAAGTCTCCACTAAACTGATGGTGTTGCAAACCCTGTCGACTAAGGTCGATCAATTGATTGTCGGTGGCGGTATTGCCAATACCTTTTTGGCCGCGGCCGGCAAGCCAGTGGGAAAATCGCTGTACGAGCCCGATTTAATTCCAGCGGCACAGGCATTGATGGCCAAGGTTGATATCCCTCTGCCCACCGATGTGGTGGTTGGCAGAGAATTTTCCGAGACTGCTGAAGCCCGCATAATCTCAGTGGATGCGGTTGAACCAGAGGATATGATTTTTGATATTGGTCCTGAATCTGCCCAACAGTTGTCACAGTTGATTGCGGATATGGGCACCATTATTTGGAACGGCCCGGTGGGCGTATTTGAATTTGATCAGTTTGCCGCTGGCACTGAGGCGCTGTCGAGGGCCATTGCCGAGAGTTCAGGATTTTCCATCGCCGGCGGTGGCGATACACTGGCTGCGGTGGATAAGTATGGGATTGCCGAGCAGGTATCCTATATTTCGACCGGCGGCGGTGCCTTTTTAGAATATGTTGAGGGTAAACAGCTGCCGGCGGTTACTATATTAAAAGAGCGCGGTTAGCGTTACAGCAACGATGAATTAACCAGTTCCTAAAGGAGCTAGAGAGGAAGAGACCATGGCACTTATTTCATTGAGACAGTTACTAGATCATGCCGCCGAAAACGACTACGGCGTACCGGCGTTTAATGTTAACAATCTGGAACAGATGCGGGCGATTATGCTGGCTGCCGATCAAGCCGACAGCCCGGTGATTGTGCAGGCATCTGCCGGCGCCCGAAAATATGCTGGCGCCCCGTTTTTGCGCCACCTGATTCAAGCGGCTATGGAGGAGTGGCCCCATATCCCGGTCTGTATGCACCAGGATCACGGTACCAGTCCTGCGGTTTGCCAGCGCTCTATCCAACTGGGCTTTAGTTCGGTGATGATGGACGGCTCATTGCAGGAAGACGGCAAAACCCCCGCCAGCTACGAGTACAATGTACAGGTCACCAAAACTGCGGTGGAGATGGCCCACGCCTGTGGTGTGTCGGTGGAGGGCGAGTTGGGCTGTCTCGGCTCCCTAGAGACGGGGCAGGCCGGAGAAGAGGATGGGGTTGGCGCCGAGGGCGTATTGACCCAGGATCAGATGCTAACCGATCCCGAAGAGGCGGCAGACTTTGTGGCTAAAACCCAGGTAGATGCCCTGGCGATTGCCTGTGGTACCTCCCACGGCGCCTATAAATTTAGTCGTCCACCCACCGGAGATATTCTGGCCATTGACCGGATTAAAGAAATTCATCGGCGGATTCCCGGAACCCATTTGGTGATGCACGGCTCCTCTTCGGTGCCCCAGGACTGGCTGGCTATTATCAATGAATATGGCGGCGAGATCCCCGAGACCTATGGGGTGCCAGTGGAACAGATTTGCGAGGGCATCAAACACGGGGTGCGCAAGGTCAATATAGATACCGATCTGCGTCTGGCTTCCACCGGTACTATTCGCCGCTTTTTGGCACACAACCCAGCTGCCTTTGATCCCCGCGCCTACCTCAAGGAGACGGTAACGGCGATGAGAGATATAGCCACTGCCCGCTATGAGGCCTTTGGCACCGCGGGCAATGCCGGCAAAATAAAACCCATTGGGCTGGATGGCATGACCGAACGCTATGCAGCCGGTGAGTTGGACCCAAGGATAACGCACTGACATTGTACTCAGGAGCTTCAGCATGAGCGTAATTACCACGAGACATCCCAGAATAGACTGGCGCAAAGGCTTTCAAAAACATTGGAACGGAGGCAACCCTGCGGTGACTCATGCCTTTGATGCGCTGTCCTTCATGTTTCCTCAGGGCGAGAAGTTCTTTATACGGGTTGCTAGAGAAGTCAGTCAAAAAAGCGATGTTGCACTCACGCCCGCTTTGAAAGAGGATTTGAAGGCATTTATTGCGCAAGAGGCCATGCATACCAAACATCATCAATCCTACAATCGGGTTCTAGAATCCCATGGATATCAAAATGTAGTGCAGAAGTTTATCGACTACTTAGATAAGACCGGGGAAAAATACCTTGCGCCTATGCATAAACTGGCAATCGTCTGTGCCTGGGAGCACTTCACAGCCGTGCTGGGGGATTACCTGTTGAAAAATCCTCACGCTATGGAGTCGGCTCCTTCTCACGTGTCCCTAATATGGGGCTGGCATGCTGCTGAAGAGACTGAGCACAAAGCAGTCTGTTTCGACCTTTACAGAGCGGTTGGAGGCTCGTGGGTAAGACGCGTGAGTGCGTTTTTACTGGTCTGCATCAATTTTTTGCTAATTTTTTCCAGTTTATACGGCAGCATGCTGTGGCGTGATGGTTGCCTGAATTGGAGAAGGCTGCCGAGAACCATCTATCAATCGACAGTTTTTTTCTGGGGTCGCCACGGCGTGGGCTGGCATGTACTGACGCACGGACTTAAATATCTCAGTCCGCGCTTCCATCCATGGCAACAAGATAATAGAGATTTATTAAAAACTTGGCTTATTCGTAACCATAGTCAATTGAAAGAAGTTGTCAAACATTAGAGGCTAAAAATGGTAGTCGGCGTCGTTAGGCACACAACATGGATTTCATACCTTCATTAAGGATTTTCATATGCCCCACCTAGCAAACACAAACGCCGATATAGCAAAATGCTTTGATGTAATGCATCAGTTGAGACCTAACTTGGTGAGAGAAGACTTTGTGGCAACGGTGCGCAGTATGCAGCAAGAGGGTTTTAATCTGGCCTTTCTGGAGTTGGATAATCAGGTAGTTGCGGTTGCCGGTTACAGGATCTATAGCAACCTGAATATGGGTAGACACTGCTATGTGGACGATTTGGTAACCGTCACTGAGCACCGATCAAAGGGCTATGGTGATCAACTGCTCGCCTGGGTGCGCAATCGAGCAATCGAGGCGGGCTGCAATGTGTTGCACCTGGATTCCGGTACCCATCGGCGGCGGGCCCATAAATTTTATTTTCAGCGAGGCTTTACAATTGCCAGTTACCATTTTACTGAGGAGCTTAAGTAGTGGTCTGGATGCTGTGGCTTATCAATGCAATGGGTATTGTACTCTGCTATCAGATAGCCAAAATGCGTCAGTCAAATGCTAGGTTTTGGGGGTTGATGGGCCTGCTTTTCGGCCCTCTCGCGTCGCCCTTTGTATTTTTTTCAACGCCGAAGAAACCAGAAAAACAAACTTAACAACGATGGTCACTGCAATGCCGGGTGAAACAGATTTAAACGCTATACTCAGCAACTTATCTCCGATTCTTTTACCGGAAACATGGGTTTTTTGTACGCTACCCGATGCCAGCTATGGCGACTTTGCCGAGACTTTTCCCAAAGCTGCTATTCTGGAGCAGGAAGGAATGACGCTGGTGATCGAAAAACACATAGCCGATCAATACGAGTTTAGTTATCAGGGGGAATTTAACTGTATTAGTTTGCAAGTGCACTCCAGTCTGAGTGCTGTTGGTCTGACTGCGGCCATCTCCGGAATTCTGGCCGATCATCATATTAGCCTTAATATGATTGCCGGCTACCACCATGATCACCTGTTTGTGCCCAAGGCCAGTGCTGGACGGGCACTGGCGTTACTGGCTGAATTGCAAAAGTCCAAGCTCGTTTAAGCTTGAGCATACTGTTGACTGTTACCGAGCCAGCGATCAATAAGCGGATCCACAGCTTGGTGCTGTTCAGCCAGCAGATACTCTGCGGCGCGCTTTACCTGGGGCAGCAACTGAGCATGGCGCCGCAGGTCGGCGATCTGCAATTGTAAGTCACCGGTCTGGCGGGTGCCCAGCAACTCTCCCGGACCTCTGAGCTCCAGATCCTTCTCTGCTATGGCGAAGCCATCGCTAGTCTGGCGCATAATTTTTAACCTCGCGCTGCCGTTGCTTGATAGCGGCTGACTGTAGAGCAACACACAGTGACTCTGGGTTGTGCCCCGACCCACTCTGCCGCGCAGCTGATGCAGTTGCGACAGTCCGAGACGCTCAGCATTTTCAATAATCATCAGGCTGGCATTAGGGACATCCACCCCCACCTCAATCACTGTGGTCGCCACCAGTAAATTGAGTTCGCCCGATTTAAAAGCCTCCATAACGGCTAATTTTTCCCGCGGTTTAAGGCGCCCATGCACCAAACCTACGGATAACTCTGGTAATAGCAACTGCAATTCATTGGCCGTGACCTCGGCGGCCTGAGCCTCGAGTACATCAGACTCTTCGATCAGGGTGCAGACCCAATAGGCCTGCCGGCCATTGGCGCAGGATGCCCGCACTCGCTCGATAATATCGCGGCGGCGAAGATCACTTAGAACTGAGGTTTCCACCGGTGTGCGACCTAGGGGCAGCTGATCGATCACTGAACAGTCGAGATCGGCATAGGCGCTCATGGCTAGGGTTCTGGGGATCGGCGTGGCAGTCATAATCAGCTGGTGGGGTACCATGCCTCCTCCCTCTACCCAGTCCGGTCCGGTGCCCTTATTGCGCAGTGCTAGGCGCTGATGGACACCGAAGCGGTGTTGCTCGTCGATGATCGCGAGACCTAAATCGTTAAAGGCAACCGTCTCCTGAAATAGCGCATGGGTGCCGATCACCATCTGTGCCGAGCCGCTGGCAATATTTTCCAATTGTCGGTCTCGCGCCTTGCCCTTCACTTTGCCGGTCAGCCAACCCACCTCGATACCCATGGATTGAAACCACTGTTCAAAATTTATCCGATGTTGTTCGGCGAGAATTTCGGTGGGCGCCATCAAGGCCGCCTGTCGACCATTGGCAATCGCTTGCAGTGCCGCCATGGCTGCTACCACGGTCTTGCCGGATCCCACATCGCCCTGAACCAATCTGAGCATGGGGACATTTTTACTGATATCTCCCTGAATCTCAGTCGCGACGCGCTGTTGGGCAGCGGTCAGTTGAAATGGCAACTGCTGCACAAAACGGTTTAATGCCGCATTATCGGCAGTCAAACAGGGCGCTTGCTGATATTGAATTTTCTGTCGCAACTTGAGCAGACTGAGGTTGTGGGCAATCAGTTCCTCAGCGGCCAACCGCTGCTGTGCGGGATGTTCACCGGCGGCTAGTTGATCAATAGCGGTGTCCGCTGGCGGTGAGTGAATCAGCTTGAGTGCAGCCACTAGAGAATGGCCCAAGGGGTCTCCGACCTGCTGTTTGAGTGACTCGGGCAGCAACTCTGAGATACCGCTGTGTTCAAGCTGCTGCAGTGCCTGAGAGCAGAGAGCCCGGATGCGGTTTTGGCTTATGCCCTCAGTGGCGGGATAGACCGGGGTGAGAGTCTGATCCAATTCAGCCTGTTGCTGGTCGTCGATATGCTGGTACTCTGGATGGTAGAGTTCAAGGCCGAATCGACCGCGACGGACCTCCCCAAAACAGCGCAGTTTAGCGCCTGGTTGCAGGCGCTGTTGCTGAGCGCGACTAAAGTGAAAAAACTGCAAGACCGTTGTGCCGCTGTGATCCTGAAGTTTGCAAACCAGACTGCGCCGCCGACCATAGACAATGTCGGCGGCTTTGATTTCACCTTCAATAACTACCTCAGTGAGGGGCTGCAGACCACCAATGGGGGTTATTTTAGTTCGATCCATATAGCGCAATGGCAGATGAAATAGCAGGTCCTGCAGGTTGTGCAGTCCCAGCTTTTGCAGCCTCTTTTCGAGTTGCGGACCCACACCGCGCAATTGGCTGATGGCTGTATTGGCTAGGGTTTGCTCAGACATCAGGGATTGACCGCTCTCGCCTTTATGTTAATCTCTTTACTGCCCTGGCTGCTGTTTACGATGGCATTGCGCAGGGCGTCGATAGCTTTATGTCTGGGGAAACTGGCCCGCCATGCCAGAGCAGTTGTCCGCGAGGGACTGCCGTCGGCAAATGGACGGGTGACTAGGCCCGAGCCCTGAAACTGGGTGCCGAAAGTTGCCGACTGAGGTAAAACGGTAATACCTAAACCGGAAGCGACCATATAGCACAGGGTCTCGAGGGAACTGCCCTCGGTCATGGTGCAGATCTTGGCAGAGCCCTCGGGAGCACTATTGATATTGGGTATGGCTTCGAGCACCTGATCACGGAAGCAGTGGCCCTCGCCGAGCAGCAGGGTATTTTCCAGCTCCAAGTCGTTATGCTGCACAGCGGACTGCGCTGCCAGCGGATGATTTTCCGGCAACACCACCACAAAGGACTCCTCGTAAAGGGGCTGTACTACAACATCTGGCTCGGTGAATGGCAGCGCCACAATAATGACATCCACATCACCCTTGCGCAGCCGCTTCCGCAGGTTACTGGTGTACCCCTCCTCGATAACCAGAGGCATATGGGGAGCACTCTGGTGAAGCCATGGCACGAAATTGGGAAACAGATAGGGGCCAATGGTAAAGATAGCACCGATATGCAGTGGACTGTTAAGCTGATCGCGGCCAGAGGTGGCTATATCCTTGATAGCAGCGGCCTGTTCCAGAACCCTTTGGGATTGAGCAATAATCTTCTCGCCCACAGGGGTGAGCCTCACATGACTTTTGGTGCGCTCAAACAGATCCACTCCCAACTCACTTTCGAGTTTCTTCACTGCTATACTCAGAGTGGGTTGACTGACATTGCAGCGCTCAGCTGCCTGACCAAAGTGTTGAACCTGAGATAGCGTGGTAATGTAGCGTAGTTCTGTTAAAGTCATTTTGTTTCTCTTTTATGCAAAGGGTAAAACATAATAGCTAATTTATATTATAGAGAGAAGATCAATTGAAAATACTTTTTCTCGGCTGTGGTGATATCGCCCAGAGGACGGTGACACAGTTGCCTGATCAATATCAGTGCTTTGGGTTAAGGCGCAACCCAGAAAACCTTCCTTCGGCGATCACGCCCCTCAGGGGTGATGTCACTGATTATAGACAGCTCGAACAAGTCCTTTCAGAAAATTTCGATATTTTGATAGCTACCCTGACGCCTGATGCGTTTACTGAGCAGGCCTACCGCAGTGCTTACTTAGAATCTGCCAAAGCCCTGCAGCGAGCACTTGCTGCTGTTGACAGGCAGCCAAAGGGGGTTATCTGGGTGTCCAGTACCAGCGTCTATGGTGATGCTAAGGGAGCCTGGGTGGATGAGAGTTCCCCAGCCGATCCCCAGACCTTCTCGGGGCGCATACTGCTGGCTGCCGAGGAGGTTATCAGGCAACTGCCCTGCAGTAATACGTTGGTGAGGTTCTCTGGCATCTATGGGCCGGGACGCGCCAAAATGATCAATCAGGTGCTTGACCGGAAAGGGCGGCCGCCGGAGCCCAAACAATGGAGTAATCGCATTCACAGTGACGACTGCGCCGGGGTGCTGGCGCATTTGATTGGTTTATTGGCAGAGAGCCAGGTGCTGCAACCGTTGTACTTGGCATCGGATTCAAAGCCGGTAACTCAGCATAATTTGCGCCGCTGGTTAGCCAACCAACTGGGTGTTGAGCTGGAGGAGGAGGCAGGCAATATGGGTCCGGTGCGCCGCTGCAGTAACCGCGAGTTGTTGCGATCCGGTTACCAATTTAAATATCCCAGCTATCGAGAGGGCTATCTCTCTCTGTTGAGCGAAGACCTTTAGTCGGGCATTTTTCAGGTTGGCTTTTAGGCCTCAACCTTCCATGATGCAACTTTTATAGTGATATTTTTGACACCGCAGCCTTCTATATTGTGACTATCGCATCCATCTCAACCTCTGCCCCTTTGGGCAAAGCCTTAACCCCGATTGCTGCGCGGGCGGGGTAGGGCTCGTCAAAAAGTTCAGCCATTACCGCATTAACCGCGGCAAAATTTTCCAAATCTGTTAGGTAGATATTCAGTTTGACAATCCCACTGAGGTCGGAGCCAGCGGCTTGGCAAACAGCTTGCAGGTTGGCGAAAACTCTGCGGGCCTGCTGTTGGATATCGCCATTCACCAGCTCCATGGTTTGCGGGTCTAGGGGGATTTGCCCAGAAAGGTAAACCGTCTGGTGGACCTTGACCGCTTGGCTGTAGGGGCCAATGGCTGCCGGGGCATTTTCAGTGTAGATATGCGCTTTATTAGACATAAATTTTTCCTCGATCAAACTGAGACCTTTACATCAATAAACTTTTATTGGTCTCAAATTGTTTAAGTAGACCACTTTACTGGTCCTTGTATGGCCCTATTCTAGCTAAAAATTACCCTGCTTTGGGGCTATTCGGTAGTGGGGTTATTGATTCTTGACTCTATAAATACGGCGTACCGGCTTAAGGCTTCTGGCTCGGCGCAGGATGTCTGCCAAATGAATTCTATCGCGCACGCTGATCACCACATGGATGATACTGGTGTAGGCATCTTTCTCAATGATGGTGATATTCTCGATGGTTGCATTTTCCTCGGTCATGCGCGATGCCAGAGCGGCTACAAAGCCTCGCTCTGGGGTTATCTCAACTTTGACTTCGACCGGAAACTCTCCCTTGGCCTCTGCGGACCAGCTCAGAGGGATACATTTTTCAGGATTGGAGCGGATCTCCTTGAGGTTGCGGCAGGACTCGAGGTGCACGACCAGACCCTTACCCGGACTTGCGTGGCCCAGTATCGGGTCACCCGGGATGGGATGACAGCATTTGCCATACTGCACAAGCAAACTATCCGAGGCGTCGACAACCACCGCCAGAGAGGGATTGCGTTTATCTTCACGGATCTTGCGTTTGAAGGGTGGAACCAGCAGGTTTGCTACCGCAAAGGGCATGCTATTTCCGAGGCCAATTTGTTGTAAAACGTGCTCAAAGGTGGGTGCGGCAGTTTCTTTGAGAAGCCGTTTTATTTGGGATTTCTTAAGCTGATTGTATCGAGTATCGTAGTTGGCTAGTGCCTGATCCAAAAGTCGCTTACCCAAGTCCACTGATTCGTCATGCTGTTGATTTTTAAGAAAATGACGAATAGCACTGCGCGCTTTTGCAGTGACAATGAAATTCAGCCAGTTGGGGTTGGGTTGCGCCCCTTTGGTGCTGACAATCTCAATTTTTTGGCCACTCTCCAGCTGCTCTGATAGGGGGGTGAGCTCACCGTCTATCCGGCAAGCGATACAGCTATTGCCCAGATCGGTATGCACTGAGTAGGCAAAATCAATCGGCGTGGCACCAGCGGGCAGCTCAACAATGCGTCCCTTGGGAGTAAACACATAGATTTCGTCGGCGAAAAGATCGGTCTTCACATGTTCCAGAAATTCCTGAGAGTCTCCAGCCTGTTGTTGCATCTGTAACAGGCCCTGTACCCAGCGGCTGGCGTGGCGCTGACTGGCCTCGATATTCTGGTTGCCGCTCTTGTACTCCCAGTGGGCGGCAATGCCATAGTTGGCCATTTTATCCATCTCGCTGGTGCGGATTTGCACTTCAATCAGCACCCCGTGCATACCCACCAGAACGGTGTGCAGAGACTGATAGCCATTGGCTTTGGGTATAGCGATGTAATCTTTGAATTCGCCCGGCATGGGTTTGAAAATATTGTGCATAATGCCCAGCGTGCGGTAGCAGTCATCCACAGAGTCGACAATCAGGCGAAACGCAAACACATCCATAATATCGCGGAAGGATTTCTTCTTCTCTCGCATCTTCAGGTAGATGCTCCACAGGTGCTTCTCGCGGCTCTGGACGGTGGCGGGTAGCGCTTCCTGTTCCAGCCGCACCTCAATCGCCTGATGAATCTCAGTGACTACTTCGTTGCGATTTTTTTTAGCCGACTTTAACGCCTCGCGCAGACGCCGGTGGCGCAGCGGGTACATGGTGGCGAAACCAAGATCTTCAAACTCGATACGTACATCATTGATGCCCAGTCGCTGGGCAATGGGTGCATAGATTTCCAGTGTCTCGCGGGCGATACGGCGGCGCTTCTCTGGTGCCAGTACGCCTAGGGTGCGCATATTGTGCAGCCGGTCTGCCAATTTGACCAAAACCACGCGGATATCCCGCGACATGGCCAGGGTCATTTTTTGAAAGCTCTCGGCTTGCAGTTGTGCTTTGGTTTCAAATTCAATGCCACTGAGCTTGCTGACACCATCAACTAGGTCGGCGACAGCGCCCCCGAAGCGGCGGCTGATCTGGCCCTTGGTGACCCCGGTGTCCTCAATCACATCGTGCAGCAGCGCGGCCATTAGGCTCTCGTGATCCAGGCGCATATCGGCCAAGATATTGGCCACTGCTAGGGGGTGGGTTATATAGGGATCGCCACTCTGGCGCATCTGGCCGGCGTGGCACTGTTCCGCATACTTATAAGCGCGCTCGACCTTCTTGACTTCGCTGCTATCGAGGTAATTGGAGAGCTTGTCGGTAAGTACTGAAAGCACTGGTTATAGCCCTCCGACCACAGCTGGGGTTGGGTTAGATAGAATCCTGGGCGGCGCTGTCTAGACTGACTTCGGCTTCGACAATCTCATATTCGCGGTCGATTTCTTTGAGCACCTCGGGACTGATCAAACCCTGCTCAATCTCGCGCAGGGCGATCACCGTGGGTTTGTCGTTCTCGACGTCTATTAGTGGGGGTCGACCATCTACAGCGATCTGTCGGGCGCGTTTGGACCCCACCATCACCAGTTCGAACCGGTTATCTACATGATCTAAACAATCTTCTACAGTAATGCGAGCCATTTTTTCCGCCGTGCATAGTTAAATATGTTGATTTTGCGGTCATTGACCGCCCAGGGATCGGTAAGTTTACCTAAAGCTGAGGATTACGACAATAAATCAGAGAGTAATTTTTCATGCCCCTGAACCGGCATAGCACAGCGTTGCGCGCGTACAATCGCCATTAACTGCTGCAGGGCAGCATTGAAATCATCATTTACCACCAGATAATCGGCATCGACATAGTGGGCCATTTCCTCGGTGGCCGCTGCCACTCGCTGATCAATCACCGAGGCCTTATCTTGGCCGCGACCTTGAAGGCGCTCCACCAGTGCCTGCTTACTGGGAGGGAGAATAAAAATACTTTTGAGGCGGGAAAACTTCTGTCGCACCTGCTCGGCGCCCTGCCAGTCAATCTCCAAAATAACATCAGTGCCCTGATTTAGGGTGTCACTAACCCACTGCTCGGAGGTGCCGTAGTAGTTGCCAAACACTTGGGCGTGTTCGAGAAAATGCTGTTCGGCAACCATCGTCTCGAACTGCTCTCGGGATATAAAGTTGTAGTTGACCCCGTCCTGCTCACCGGGGCGACTGGCTCTAGTGGTGTGGGATACCGAGACTCGAACATTATCCAGCTGCGCCAGCAACTCGGCCACCAAGCTGGTTTTGCCGGCACCTGAGGGTGCTGAGATTATAAAGAGAGTACCAATTGCCATGAAAAGATTATAGAGCAGAAGCACTATAAAATGACACAATCAAAGCGGTTATTTTTGCGCTTCAAGGCGTTGCTCATTTGGCCCATAGCCACCACTATGCGCTGCAATGAGTGCTTTGTGAATCACAAAACTCCCTCCCTTTTCTTTATGCCATTTTATAGTGCTTCTGCTCTATCTGTTGCCTGAATGGGATTGAAACCCAAAAAAGGTTTCAGCAACACAAAAAAACCAGTTATGCCCAGCAAGGATTTGATTGGTTAAATACTCTTGCTGGCTACTATGCCACTAGCCCGCCCAGAGCTTCCTTGCAGTGTAAACCAATGTTGCCGGGTCATTTTAAACACAATATGACTGACATACTGATCATAGAGCCACTCTTTATTCGGTATTGTCTGGTATGACTGAAAGCCGAGGCGCTGGGGGATGGCCTGACTCTTTTGATTGCCCTCGGCACAGCTGATAGTGATGGTCTGCAAATTCAACTGTACAAACCCGAGTTCTATTAGGCTTTTGCATGCAGTGCTCATTATGCCTTGGCCCTGTCTATCGGCGTCCAGCCAGTAGCCCATGGAAGCTGACTTCTGTGGCCAATTGAAATCGTGGAAGTTGATTACCCCAACTAGAATATTGCATTGAAAAATCCCCAGTGTGAGGCCGGATTGACGCTCCCACTTCTCATTGACCTGACGAATAAAGTTGGCGCTGTCTTTGATAGTTTGGCTATGGTCCAGCCAGAGTAGCCACTGGCGCAGGTACGACCTATTTTTATCAATTAAAGCAGCCAGCTCTACTGCCTGCACTTCAGTGAGAAGGTTCAGGGTTATTTGGCTGTCTAGGCTGATTGGAAACATGCTGGATAACCACTATCTGAATAACATTTGCTTTGACTACTCAATATTTTGGATCTGCTCACGCATCTGTTCTATCAGTACTTTGAGTTCAACCGAGGCTTGGGTAGTCACTGCGGCGATAGATTTGGAGCCCAGAGTGTTGGCCTCGCGGTTTAATTCCTGCATCAGAAAGTCCAGTCGTCGACCGATTGACTCGCTGCGGGTTAGCACGCGGCGGATTTCACCTATATGGGCATTGAGGCGATCCAGTTCTTCGTCCACATCGGCGCGATTGGCGATAATAACCATTTCCTGTTCCAGTCGATCGGCATCCAATTGCGTTTTGAGTTCAGCGAGTTTTTCACTGAGCCGGGTGCGCTGTTGCTGGAGTATTTGCGGTAACTGGCTTGTTACCAGTGAAATCTGGGTCTCTATACCCTGCAGTCGCTGTTCAATCATCTGCGCCAGCTTTTCGCCCTCGCGCTGGCGACCCTCGAGCAGCTGATCCAGCGTTTGATCAAAAGTTTCCAGCACGGCTTGATGCAGCTGTTCGGCGGCCACATCGCGATCCTTGAGAACGCCGGGCCACTTGATGATATCTAGGGCTGAGATGGGCGCTGGGTTGGTTATCTGGGCAGAAATCTGCTCTGCAATACCAATAGTCTGCTGCGCCAGATCGGTATCTATGGTTGCCGATTCCGGGCTGTCTAGCAAAGTGACCTGCAGTCCGCAGTCCACTTTTCCACGCACCAGTTTTTTGCGCGCCCTATCGCGAAATTGGACTTCCAGTTGCCTCAGCGTCTCTGGCATGCGGAAGCCCACTTCAAAAAATCGGTGATTGACCGAGCGCAATTCGCAACTCAGGGATCCCCACCTGTGATCGGTCACAATTCGGGCAAAGGCAGTCATACTGCGGGGCATAATTCCTCCAGAGGGTTGTTAACAGAGTTATAGCACTTCGACTCTAGATTTGCTCGATGATTCTAACAAAGGCAATCCAATGGGTGTGAGATTTGTTACAATCACCGCACTTTTGGCAACCACAAACTAAGTGAATCAATATGACCAGACCAAGTGGACGGCGTCCGGAGCAACTGCGGCCGGTAAAGATAACCCGCGACTATACCTGCCATGGTGAGGGTGCAGTGCTGGTTGAATTTGGCAATACCAAGGTGATCTGCACCGCCAGTGTTGAAAACAATGTGCCGCGATTTCTGCGCGGCTCTGGTCAGGGTTGGGTCACTGCTGAGTACGGCATGTTGCCCAGATCTACCAATAGCCGTATGGGTCGCGAGGCGGCCAGAGGAAAGCAGAGCGGGCGCACTCAGGAAATACAGCGGCTGATTGGGCGCTCACTGCGGGCGGCGGTTGACCTCAAACAGTTGGGAGAGCATACCATCTATATCGACTGTGATGTTATTCAGGCGGATGGCGGCACCAGGACTGCCTCGATCACCGGAGGCTGTGTGGCTTTGGTAGATGCTATCCGCCACCTGCAGCGCAAAAAAAGCATCACTGGGGATCCGCTGTTGAATATGGTGGCCTCAGTCTCGGTGGGGGTTTACAAGGGTTTGCCGGTGCTGGATCTGGACTATCCGGAGGATTCCGATGCCGATACTGATATGAATATTGTGATGGATGATCAGGGTGGGTTTATCGAGGTGCAGGGCACTGCAGAGGCTGCGCCCTTTAGCGCAGAAAATCTCAACCAAATGTTGGCCCTAGCACAGCAGGGAATCGCCGATTTAATTCGCGTGCAAAAAATGGCTCTCGCCCAATAATCACAGAGGTCTGCAATAGACAATACGTAAACAGATGAAAATCTACAAAACTGAATTTATCGATAATGCCATCCACAGTGGTGCGCTAAAATTTGGGGAGTTCACCCTAAAGTCAGGGCGAGTATCGCCGCATTTTTTCAATGCTGGTGAGTTTTATCGCGGTGCGGCGCTAGCGGCCTTGGGTCGCTGTTATGCTGCGGCGATTGCCGAGTCCCAGATTGAGTTTGATGTACTGTTTGGTCCCGCTTATAAGGGGATTACCCTAGCGGCGGCCACTGCGGTGGTGCTGGCAGAACAGTATAACAGGGATGTACCCTACTGTTTTAATCGCAAAGAGGCCAAGTCCCACGGCGAGGGCGGCACCCTAGTGGGGGCGCCACTGCAGGGTAGAGTATTGATTATCGACGATGTGATAACTGCTGGTACGGCGATCCGTGAAGTGATGGCCATGGTTGAGCAGGCCGGAGCTCGCGCCGCCGGTGTGGTGATAGGACTTGACCGCAAGGAGCGAGGTAAAGGCGAGCAATCAGCTATTCAAGAGGTTCAGACGCAGTTTGATATTCCGGTGGTCAGTATTATCAACATTGGTGATATTGTGACCTATCTGCAGGCTCAACCGGAAAAACATGCCATGATCGAAAAGATCCAGCAGTACCGGCAGCAGTACGGCGTTTGACACAGCATCGGAAAAAAATCTGGTTACTAAACTGTTGAGAGCCGACTAATTAAATAATTGCTGCTCCAGCAATGGCCACTGCTCGGCCCAGTACTGGGTTGGGGGCTGTTTGAATTCACTGCGCACAAACTGACTGATTTTTCCCTCCAGAACTACCAGCAGCATATCCACAGCAACGGATACTGGCACATTGATCCTCAGCCCCTGACGGATTTCCGCCTCGCGGAGGATCTGTTTGAGTTGAGATTCAAGTCGGTTAAAAAACTGAGCTATGCGGTCGTGGAGTCTGGCGGTCTCACCAGTAAGAGCATCGCCGTGGAGCAGCCTGCTGATGCCGGCATTTCGCTCTGCGAAGGTTAGGGTTAGGCCAATGATCCTGAAGCACTGAGTGACCGCATCTGGTTCATCGCTGACAATGATGCTAACCCGAGCAAATATAGTATCTTCAATAAAGTCTATTAGGCCCTCGTACATTCGGGTCTTGCTGGGAAAATGGCGATACAGGGCGGCCTCGGATAGGCCCAATTCAGCAGCCAGCGCTGCGGTGGTTATTCGCGCTCCACGGGATGTTTCCAACATCCTCGCCAGGGCTTGGAGAATGTCTTGACCTCTGGAACTGCGCTTGGCAACCATTATTGTGCTCCATGGGTATGGTGGCTAGTAATCAGAGTGCCGACTCCCTCATCGGTAAATATCTCCAACATAACCGCATGTTCTACCCGGCCGTCTATGATATGCGCCGAGTTCACGCCAGATTTAACCGCATCCAGTGCACATTGAATTTTCGGCAACATACCGCCGTAAATGGTGCCATCGGCGATTAATTGGTCCACCAGTTTGACCGATAGGCCAGTGAGGATCTCCCCCTGTTTATCCTGCAGGCCGGCGACATTGGTCAACAGCATTAATTTCTCTGCCATCAGCACTTCGGCGACCTTGCCGGCCACCAAATCGGCATTGATATTGTAGGAGGCGCCATCGGAACCGACACCAATCGGGGCTATCACCGGTATAAAATTGCCCTTGAGCAGCATATCGATCACGCTTTTATCAATGCTCTCCACCTCACCAACCTGGCCGATATCGATAATCTCCGGCGCGGTCATCTCTGGCGTCTGGTGTGAGGTCACCAGTTTTTTGGCGCGGATCAGACGACCGTCTTTACCTGTGATGCCAAATGCCTTGCCGCCGGCATTGCTGATCAGATTGACGATCTCTTTGTTGATGGTAGCGCCCAGCACCATCTCCACCACATCCATGGTCTGACTATCAGTGACCCGCATACCGTTGACAAACTTGGATTCAATCGACAGTTGATCCAACAGCTGGCCAATCTGCGGGCCGCCGCCGTGGACAACGATGGGATTGATGCCAACCGCTTTCATCAGCACGATATCGCGGGCAAAGCTCTGTTTGAGGCGATCGTCAACCATGGCGTTGCCGCCATACTTGACCACCACCGTTTTTCCGGCGAAACGTTGGATATAGGGCAGCGCTTTGGAGATGACTGCAGCGGTATTTTCAGCTTCTTTTCGGCTTAATGACATAATTATAGATACTGTTCCAAATGTTCAATGTAGGGGGATAGCTGTTGGATGAATAGTTGTTTGATACGCAGCAGTTCGCGATCGCTGTCGGCTTCGAAACGCAAGGTTAAATATGCCGTGGTATTCGATGCGCGGACCAATCCCCAACCCGAGGGGTATTCTACCTTGAGTCCGTCCATCCTGTTAATCTCGGCGCCCTCAAACAGGCTGTTGGCAGATAGGCTCTCCATCAGTTCAAACTTTTCAGACTCACTGACCGGGATCAAAATTTCCGGGGTGCAGACAGTGTTTTGATATTGGCTAATCAATTGCGATATGCCACGGCCCTCGGCAGATTCAGTGCAGAGAATTTCCAACAGCCTGACAGCGGCATACAGCCCATCGTCAAAACCGTGCCAGCGATCATTAAAAAAGATATGACCACTGAACTCACCGCCCAGTACCGCCTGATTTTCCTGCAATGCTCTGCGGACATGGGCGTGGCCGGTTTTGCAGAGCACGGGGACACCACCCTGTTGGACCACCAAGCGCTGCAGACAGATGCTACTTTTGATATCAAAAACAATATTTGCGCCGGGCTTGCGACCCAGAATATCCTCAGCAAAGATCATCATCAGCTGATCGGGCCAGATAACCTCGCCCTCGGCGGTTATCACTACCAGACGGTCGCCATCGCCATCTAGAGCAAAGCCCAGCTCTGCTCTGGAAGATTTAACGGCAGCTATCAGCGGTTGCAAGTTTGCCGGATCGGAGGGGTTGGGATCGTGATGAGGGAACGCACCATCGGGTTCGCAGTAAAGCGGTATCACTTCACACCCAAGGCGTGTAAAAAGCTCGGTCGCCAGGACGCCAGCAGCACCATTGCCGCCATCAATCACGATTTTAAAGTTGCGATTGAGTTTGCAGCCGGCAACAATCTGTTGCAGATACTGGGGCACAATCTGTGCGCTGATGGAACATCCCCGCTGACCGATAAACGCAATCTCTGCAGCCATCAGCGATTTTAGTTGTTGCAGCATATCGCCGCCGAAAACCTGATCGCGGACGACAATTTTGAAGCCATTGTACGCACTGGGGTTATGGCTAGCAGTCACCATAATGCCGCAGTCAGATTGATCGCCCTGATGGACGGCGAAATTGAGTATCGGTGTGGTAACCTCCCCAAGATCGACCACATTCAGTCCGGCATCCAATAATCCCCTCTCGAGGGCGCTGGCCAGGACAGGGGAGCTGAGTCGGCAGTCGCGCCCTATATAAGCCGCGCTGTGACCCTCCTCTCGCCATATGCCCGCCAGCCCGCAGCCTAGTCGCTCAGCGAACTCGCTATCCAGCTGGCTGTCGGCAAAGCCGCGAATATCGTAGTCTCGAAATACTCTATCTGGGACTGCAAAGGCCTTTGGCAAAGCCATCTCAACAGCGGTAGTTTGGTAGTTGGCAGCGTCCTTGGTCATTAATGCTCCGTTCTTGATGGTCTGCTCGCAATATTCTCAGCCACGAGTGTAACTATTTCTCTGGCCAACTGAGATTTGTTCTTTTTATCTAGTTGGCGACTGGACTGCTTGTCAATCCAGACTACCTGATTATCTTCACTGTTAAAGCCTATATCGGTTCGAGATACGTCATTGGCAATAATCGCATCGAGCTTTTTGCGTGCCAATTTATCCCTTGCATGGGCCTCTAGATTCTCGGTTTCAGCGGCAAATCCCACCATATAGAGATGCGTATAAGTGGATGCCACGGTGCCAATAATATCGGGATTCCTCTCCAGATCGATGGACAGGGTCTCCGCCTGCTTCTTGATTTTCTGGGGAGCTATGGTCTTGACGCGGTAATCGGCAACTGCTGCTGCAGAGATAAATATGTCTGCGGCTTCAGCTGTATCCATTGACGCCTGCAGCATATCTTGCGCTGAGACCACTGAGATAAGCTTACAGCCTGGAGGCGGGGCCAATGACAGGGGTCCGGTTATCAGGGTAACCACTGCACCGGCTTCGGCCATAGCGCCAGCTAGTGCGTAGCCCATCTTGCCGGAACTGTGATTGCTGATATACCTTACTGGATCTATGGCTTCACGGGTGGGACCAGCAGTTATTACAACGCGGGTGCCCTGCAGTAATCCAGATTCAAATAATCCCTCTAGGGCAGTAGTGATAGCCTCGGGTTGTTGTAACCGCCCCGGCCCGGTGTCGCCACAGGCTTGAATGCCCTCATCAGGTCCAATAACCACTGTATTGCGAGCTTTCAGTATTTCAATATTCTGCTGACTGGCGGCGTGGGACCACATGGCTTGATTCATTGCCGGCGCTACCGCCACCTTGGCAGAAGTAGCTAGATAGACCGCACTGAGTAAACAGTCGGCAGTGCCATGAACCATGGTGGCGATAAAGTTGGCAGTGGCGGGGGCGATCAGCAATAGGTCGGCCCAGTGCGCCAATTCTATATGGCCCATAGCTGCCTCAGCCTCGGCGTCCAGTAGGTCGGTATGCACCGGATTACCGCTAAGTGCCTGCAGGGTAAGTGGACGAATAAATTCACCGGCGCCGGCAGTCATTACCACGCGGACCTCAGCGTTCTGATCTTTCAGACGGCGCACGATTTCAGCGCTCTTATAGGCGGCAATACCGCCGGTGATGCCGAGAATTATTCGCTTGTTGGCTAGACTGCTCATCAATTTTCCAAACAGATCATGTTATAGGCTCTAAGATAACATCTAGGAAGCGGATTCTATACTGATAAATAAGGACTTACTATGGCTATAAGGCACTGGCCTCAAGAAAACAGGCCCCGAGAGAAGCTTTTGCAAAGAGGGCCCAAGGCCCTCACCGATGCCGAGCTGTTGGCCATATTTTTGCGGGTGGGAAGAAAAGGTGTAAGCGCTGTGGATATGGCGCGCGATCTGATTGATCAATTCGGCGGCTTGGGCCCAATGCTGACAGCGGATCAAAAGACCTTTTGCAAAATCAAAGGATTGGGGCCGGCAAAATATTGTCAATTGCAGGCCACTCTGGAGCTCACAAGGCGCTATCTTGAGGAGCAGTTATGTACGGGCTATGTGTTTGATAGGCCGGAAAGAGTTAGAGATTATCTGGCGGTACAGATGCGCGATTATCAGCGAGAGGTGTTTGTGGTTCTTTTGCTGGATGCCAGGCATCGGTTAATTGAATTTAATGAGCTGTTTCAGGGTACTATCGACGCTGCCAGCGTCTATCCGCGGGAGTTGGCAAAGTTGGCACTGCAGAAGAATGCAGCGGCGGTCATTGTGGCCCACAACCATCCCTCGGGCGACCCAGAGCCCAGTAATGCTGATATTGAGATTACTCAAACTATTATGGCTATCCTAGAGGTTTTAGATATCAAGTTACTGGATCACTTTGTTATTGGCAAAGGCGAAGTGGTCTCACTGGCAGCTCGCGGAAAAATGTAAATCCCAGTGGCGTTGCTTTACGTTTCAGTTAAATCGTCTAGAACAGGGAATAGACGCCATTCGATCTGATATTCTCAGGGTTTTGTTTGCGTCTACACGGGCTTTCTGGTATAAAACGCGCCTTCTCAAGAATAGCCCCTATTCTCTGAGTATTCGACAATTAAATTCAGTCGCCGGTGGGTTCCAGCCCGCGGCGAAAATTGCAATAACGAGGCAGCAATAATGTCTAGAGTATGTCAGGTCACCGGCAAGCGTCCCATGGTTGGTAATAACGTATCCCATGCAAAAAATCGGACTCGCCGTCGCTTTGAGCCCAATCTTCACACCCATCGATTCTGGATTGAGTCGGAAAAACGCTTTGTTAAATTGCGTGTATCGACCAAGGGCATGCGAATAATCGACAAAAATGGAATCGAACAAGTGCTGGCGGACCTGCGTGCCAATGGCGAGAAAATCTAGAGGAATCTGAAATGGCTAAATCGGCTCGAGAAAAAATTCGCCTCGTATCCAGTGCGGGCACCGGACATTTTTACACTACTGATAAGAATAAGCGCAACATGCCTGAGAAAATGGAGATCAAGAAATATGATCCCACCATTCGCAAGCATGTAATCTACAAAGAAGCCAAAATCAAATAGTAGGCTGTTAGGCCTTCGATCATACCCAGCAATTAAACCGGCAACTAAAAAAGGCCCTGACATTTCTGTTTAGGGCCTCATAAATCCTGTTGCTGCCGTTAGACAGCTTAAGGACTTCAGTCAGCTATAACATTCTCAGCTTGAAGACCTTTATCTCCCTCAGCAATTTCCATGGTCACTGATTGACCTTCTTTTAAGGACTTAAAGCCCTCAGCTTGGATAGCGCTGTGGTGGACAAATACATCACTGCCACCCTCTTGTTCGATAAATCCAAAACCTTTACTATCGTTAAACCACTTAACAGTGCCAGCAACTCTTTCCCCTGACATAACAACCTCACTTAAAATTACCGCGCCAAAATGGACGCTTTGTATCTCCATCTCACAATGATATGGAACTAACACTTTGAGCTTTGAATTACTTCATTAACCCCAAAGACCTTACTGACTCAATCACCAACTCTAAAGTAGGTAAATGATTCAGAGTGTACCAGTGTATTGGTTTTTTTTGAATTTGGCCAATATTCGCGCCTGTAAACCGTAAAAAAGCCGATTTTTATGGCTTTTTTGCCGATTTCCACCACAAAATAATCAGGTTTGGCCCCTTAAGGCGACTTTACATCGATCGCTGTTCCGCACTTGCGCTCTAGTCTGAACCATTGAATTCCGGTGTCTTTTGGTCTGCTATCAGGGTAGTATCAGAGTTATGTGCGGCGTCAAGCTACTGAAAAGAGATTTTAATATTTCCAATAGGTGGTTGATTATTCATGGCTTTAGATCGAGGAGAAAACTTTGGGCTACCAACATGTAATTGACGGCGTAGCTAGCGCCCTGCCGGTGGGCAAGGTGGTCTGTGTCGGACGCAATTACGCTGCCCATGCGCAAGAGCTGAAAAACCCAGTGCCAGATCAACCGGTGTTGTTTATCAAGCCGGCTACTGCGGTTGTTAGCCTCCATCAACCCATTACACTTCCCAGCTATGGGGGTGACTGTCATTTTGAATTGGAGTTGGCGCTGTTGTTTTCTCAACCCTTAACTCGCGGTTGCAGCCAGATCCAAGCGCTGGAGGCCATCGCTGGTGTAGGTCTGGCCCTGGATCTCACCCTGCGCGACCTTCAAAAACAGCTCAAGCAGAGCGGTCTGCCCTGGGAGAAAGCCAAGGCATTTGATGGCGCCTGTCCGCTGTCGCAATTTGTCGATCCAGCGCGGGCTGGCGATCTTCAGCAACAGCGACTGAAGCTGTGGCGCAATGGAGAGCTCTGTCAGGATGGTCACAGCAGTGAGATGCTAACACCAGTGTTGTCACTGATCACCTATGTCACACAATTCTTTAGTCTGCGCCCCGGAGATGTGTTGTTGACCGGAACTCCCGCTGGGGTCGGGTCTCTGCAGTCCGGGGATCGGCTGCAACTGATGCTCTCGGAACTGATACAGACCAGCGTGGAGGTGTTGTAGATTATGCAAAATCCGTTGCAAAAGGGGCTATACAGACATTTTAAGGGCAATATCTATGAGGTGATTGATACCGCGAGACACTCCGAAACGAAGCAGGATATGGTTATCTATCGAGCGTTATATGAGGATTTCGGGCTCTGGGTACGCCCGATCGACCTGTTCACTGAAGAGGTCGTTCTCAATGGTAACAAGATACCGCGCTTTCAATTGATTGAGCCCAGGGAACCATGATTACTGTCGGCGGTAAAATTTCAATACCCCTGTCTGAGGTTGATTTTGTCGGTATTCGAGCTAGTGGTCCCGGTGGGCAAAATGTCAATAAGGTATCCTCGGCAGTCCATCTGAGATTTGATATCAAGAAATCTTCTCTGTCAATGCTCTATCAGCAGCGCTTGATTGACCTCAGGGATCAGCGTATCTCTAAGGATGGAGTGATTGTTATCAAGGCCGGACGCCATCGCAGTCAGGAAAAAAACCGCTCGGAGGCGCTGCAGCGGTTGCAGATATTGCTGCGTTCGGCGACCCGTACGCCAAAGCCGCGCAAGGCCACCAAGCCGACCAGATCCTCCCAGCAGAAGCGTATGAACAGGAAGTCTCAGCATGGCCAAAAGAAGGTCCTCAGATCAAAACCGGCCATTGAGTGACGGTTCGGAGCGACTCAAGATGACTCAAACTGATTCCCATGTATTTGAACTGCTGACTCCAGAGGCAATCTTTACCGCGGTGGAGCGCTTGGGCTTTGTGACCAATGGTCAGTTTCTGGTATTAAATAGCTATGAAAACCGGGTTTACCAAGTGGGTATTGAGGGCCAGCCGCCGCTGATTGCTAAGTTTTACAGGCCCCAGCGCTGGAGTCGAAGTCAGATTGAGGAAGAACATAGCTACTGTTTTCAGCTCGCCGAGCAGGAGTTGCCAGTGGTCTGCCCCCTTTTGGATAACGCCAGCCAGTCTTTGCATGAGTACATGGGATTTTATTACGCCCTCTATCCGCGTCGAGGTGGCCGTGCACCGGAATTGGATAATCTGGACAATCTGCTGATTCTCGGGCGCCTGTTGGGCCGATTTCACAGCATTGGTGCAATGACCGAATTCGAGCACCGCCCCAGTTTGGATATCCACAGTCATGGCTGGCAGTCCTTCAATCTAATCAGTGAGCAGTTTATTCCCGCGGATTTGCGCTCGGCCTATGACAGTCTATGTGCTGATCTGCTGGCCAAATGTCAGCACATAATTGATAACTATGGAGAGATAAATACTATCAGGGTCCATGGAGACTGCCACTCGGGCAATATATTGTGGCGAGATGACAACCCGCACTTTGTCGATTTTGATGACGCTCGCATGGCTCCTGCGGTTCAGGATTTGTGGATGTTGCTATCGGGAGATCGCCGCGAGCAAGCCCTGCAAATGGCCGAGCTAGTGGAAGCTTATAGTGAGTTTTACGATTTCAATATCAGGGAGCTGGTGCTTGTAGAGGTGCTGAGAACTTTGAGAATTATGCACCACAGCGCATGGATAGCGCGGAGATGGCATGATCCAGCTTTCCCTCGCGCCTTTAGTTGGTTTGGCACTCCACGCTATTGGAGCGAACATATTCTCATTTTGCGCGAGCAGTTGGCGGCACTCAATGAACCGCCATTAGCGTTATTTCTTTGACCAGTCGTAGTTGATGCCGACAGTCAGTTGACTATCCACTGAGCGGCTGTTGGCTAATGGCAGGTTGTCGTAAATCCATTCGTATCTGACTTCGGTGAAGAAGCCATTGGATAGTGGTGCCCTGATGCTAAAATTAAATTCCAGTTCGGAATCTTGGGTATCCTCCACAGATACAATAAGCTTGTGGTCACTGTGCAACTCTAGCCCAGCAAACAATTTGCGCCGGTAACCGCTGGACCAGCTCCATGATATTCGGCGGCTGGCACTGTCGTTGGAGAACTGCTCGTCTATCCATAGCAGTCCGGTTTCAGTTGACAGTGTCGAGCTATCTCGCTGCCATAGTTGGACCCCCAGGGCACTCCCCAAGGTGTAAAATTGATCTACTGCTCGGTAGTCATTGACACCCCACTCTAGGGTATTATTCCAAAACCAATGATCGGCAATAAACCAGTCGATGTCGTAGCGCAAATCATACTCTTCGATGGCTTTAAGGTCTTGTTGATGATGACGTTCATAGTTGAGCTGTAAGCTTTGCTGGATACTGTCTCGATGCCAGTTTAGGTTGATTGCTGAGTCCCAGTCTTGACGACTTTGGTTACCTGAGGCGAAGGAGCCAGTAACGGAAACATTGCCCTGTAAGTGCTGTTGCACCGTTGTCGAGTTGCTCGCAGGCGGTAGCTGATGAGTCAGGGGCACATAGGGAATGCCGTCAATCGTCATAATGTGCTCGACGGGAACACTGAGGGAGCCAAAACTGTCGGAGTTCCAGATCACCCGGGCGGGGGATTGATCGCCGATTTTCCCAGTGAGTCTGTCGCCGTTGATTAGAAGCAGCACTGCAGCCTGTGCTGCAAGGGGCTGCATTGACAGTGAGAACAGCAGGGTGCAGCGCCAAAAATACAATTTTTTCGGCAAAATCAAGCCTATTTGAGAGTTTGAAAAAGGCGGGCAATCATACCCTAACAAATAGGGTAGACCAAATATTTAAAATAACTTTATCTTGGTACTAAATACTCAGTAAAATAGGCCTAGATAATGATTTTTTCCTAGCCAGAATTTTTTATGGGGGTGCGTTTTGAGTGATTTTCCCGCAGAGTTGAAATATGCCGACAGTCACGAGTGGGCGAGATTAGAAGACGATGGAACGGTGGTAGTGGGCATCACTAATCACGCCCAGGAAGCACTGGGCGACATTGTCTACATAGAGCTTCCGGAGATTGGAGCAGAGACCGACGCCGGCGCTGAGATAGCGGTAGTGGAGTCAGTCAAGGCGGCCTCGGATATCTACTCGCCAGTATGCGGTGAGGTCGTAGCGCTCAATGAGGAGCTTGAGGACAGTCCAGAGACTGTTAACCAAAGCCCCTATGGTGATGGCTGGCTGTTCAGGGTCAAAGTTGAGGATCCCGAGCAGCTTGATAGCCTAATGACTGCAGATGCCTATCAAGCAATGGTGGATGAGGGCTGATTTCCCTCGGGATACCTATTTCCGACTTCAGTCTCAGCCGCGCAGGGAGATAATTTTCCAGTTGCGTGTCGCTGCCTGTTCGCGCAACTGCGGGTCGGGATCTACAGCGACAGGATAATCAACCGCCAGCAGCAGCGGCAGATCATTGATTGAATCCGAGTAGAAGTAACTTCCGGTGATATGCTTTCGATTGTCCTTCAACCAGCTGTTTAGGCGTTCGACTTTGCCCTCTCGATAGCTGGGTGTGCCGCTGATTTTTCCGGTGTAGCGGTCATCCACTGTTTCCAATTCTGTGGCAATCACATCCTCAATGCCAAGTGCCCTGCAGATGGGTTCGACAATAAAGCGATTGGTTGAGGTGATTACCAGCAGATGGTCACCGGCGCGACGGTGTTGCTCAAGTAGGACTCGCGCTTGGTCGAGCATCATTGGCGATATAACCTCGGTCATAAATTTTTGATGCAATATTCTGAGTTCTGCCATGGGTATTTTCGATAGCGGCGCCAGGGAGAATTGCAGGTACGCGGTGATATCCAAACGCCCAGCTTCATAGTCGGCAAAGAAGCGATCATTCATCTCGCGGTAATAGTCACTGTCGACTTTACCCTGAGTGACTAAAAACTGGCCCCAACTGTAGTCGCTGTCGCCGGCAATCAATGTGTTGTCCAAGTCGAAGATGGCCAGTGCCATAGAAGAAATCTCACCAGATGAATGCAGTTAGCTGAGGGGCGGAGCATAACTTTGATAACCCCTTGGCTCAAGTGATAAATCCCCGAATTTTCAGATGTAGATATCTTTAGTCCGAAAGCGATATGACATACGGGTGAGGCAAAATCTTATTTGTGCAAAGGTCGCAGACTGTGGAACAATAAACTTAATAGGTAGTCTTATAATGAAAACGTTTAGATGGAAGTGTCGCCTTGGTAGATAAAGATGGATTTCGCTCCAATATTGCTATAGTGATAAGTAATGGTCGTGGCAAAGTATTTTGGGCGAAGAGAATTGGTCAGCGCGCTTGGCAATTTCCGCAGGGTGGTATCGATCCTGGAGAATCTGCTACTCAGGCCATGTATAGGGAGTTGCACGAAGAGGTAGGTCTGGAAGCCAAAGATGTGGATGTTGTGCAGCAGAGCAAAAGATGGCTGCGCTACAATATTCCGGAAAATCTTCAGCGCAAGAAGTCTGTACCCCGCTGTATTGGCCAGAAACAGCGCTGGTTTTTTCTGCGCCTAATCGGCGATCAAAACAAAATCAACTTCAATGCTACAGGCAATCCCGAGTTTGATGCTTGGGAGTGGGTAAATTTCTGGTACCCAATCAATTCTATAGTTGACTTTAAACAAAATGTCTACCGTCAAGCACTGGCTGAATTCTCTTCTGCTAATACTAAATTTGAGAGGCGGAGAAGCCGGCGCTAAATGAATATACTGAATTCTTTGAGGACCATTGTTCAAGAGGTAAATAGCGCCCGTGACCTACCTGAGGTGTTGGATATCATTGTCAAGGAAGTTCGCGGGGAGATGCGCGCCGAAGTGTGCTCGGTCTATCTATTCGATGACACCGATCAGCGCTATGTGCTGACTGCAACTCAGGGCTTGCGCTCTGAAGCCATAGGCAAAGTGCGACTGTCCACAGGTGAGGGGCTTGTGGGGCTGGTAGCGGCAAAGGAGGAGCCCCTCAATCTCCAAAATGCCGATAAGCATGCCAACTTTGCCTATTTCGAAGAGGTGGGTGAGGAGAAGTTCCACTCCTTCTTGGGAGTGCCGATCATTCATCACCGCAAAGTATTAGGAGTGCTGGTGCTCCAGCAGCAGACCGAGCGCCGCTTTGCAACCGAAGAAGAGGCGTTTGTGGTCACTGTCTGTGCCCAGTTATCCGGGGCCATTGCCCACGCTGAGGCCACTGGCGTATTGCGCAAACTGGCTTCCGCAGGTCGCGGTATCAGCAAAGAGGCTATCTTTCAGGGTATCCCCAGTTCCCAGGGTGTTGGTATTGGGCGCGTGGTGCTCTCCCATCAGGCGATGGACCTAAAATCTGTTCCCAAGCGCTATACCGATGATCCTAAAAAAGAGCGGGCGATCTTTCGCAGCGCACTCAAAGCGGCTAAAAAAGATATGCGCAACTTGGGCGCTGGCCTTGAGGGCAAACTCAATTCTGAGGAGCTGGCGCTGTTTGATGTCTATGTTCGCATGCTGGATGACGACTCTCTGGGCGGCGAAGTGATGCAATCTATTGCCGAGGGTCTGACCGCGCAAAGCGCGTGGAGCGCAGTAATTCTCAAGCATGTCAGAACATTTAGGCAGATGGATGACCCCTATTTGCGGGAGCGGGCAGCTGATGTCTACGACCTGGGAAAACGGGTGCTGGGCTATTTGTTGGCTACCAATAAACAAGAGAACCCGCTGCCGCGACGAATCGTTTTGATTGGTGAAGACCTCTCGGCGAGCGCCCTTGCTGATATTCCAGTGAAGCGCTTGGTGGGCATTATCTCTCTCAAAGGATCAAGCAACTCCCATATGGCGATTGTCGCTCGCGCTCTGGGTATTCCAACCGTAATGGGTGCCCTAGATGTTCCGTGGATGGAGCTCGAGGGTCAGGAATTAATCGTCGATGGATTTACCGGTGACATTGTCAGCCATGCCACCAGAGCATCACGCCGCACCTATTTACAGAGACAGCGCGAGGAAAAAATACTCAATGAAGATCTAGAAAAGTTGCGCGATGTCCCCTGTGTGACTGCGGATGGTTCAAGCTTCTCGCTGTGGGTTAACACTGGGTTGCGTCAGGATACGCTGCGCTCCCTGCGCAGTGGTGCTCAGGCGGTTGGTCTATTCCGTACCGAGATTCCTTTTTTAGGGCGTTCCAGTTTCCCCACTGAAGACGAACAGACCGCTATTTACCGGCAGCATCTGGAAGACTTTTCTCCACGCTTGGTGACCATGCGAACGCTAGACATAGGAGGAGATAAGGACCTGCCCTATTTCCCCATTGAAGAAGAGAACCCCTTCCTCGGTTGGCGCGGCATTCGAATTTCCCTGGATCATCCAGAGATTTTTCTGGTGCAGATTCGCGCCCTGCTACGGGCCAGTGAAGGGCTGAACAATCTGCGCATTATGTTGCCGATGATTAGCAGTATGCCGGAGCTGGATCGGGCGCTGGAGCTTATCGATCGGGCCTATAAAGAACTGGTCGAGGAAGAACAATGCAATATTGAGATGCCGCCGATCGGCGCTATGATCGAAGTCCCTGCGGCGGTTTATCAGGTCGCAGAAATAGGTCAGCGGGTTGATTTTGTATCTGTTGGCACCAATGACCTGACCCAGTACCTGTTAGCGGTCGACCGCAATAATCCGCGCGTGGCGGATCTTTATCACGGCCTACATCCCAGTGTGCTCAGGGCGCTCAAACACATCTATGAACAGGCTTCATCGGTCAATTGTCAACTCAGTGTCTGTGGAGAGATGGCGGGTGATCCACTGGGAGCAGCAATGCTGTTTGGGCTGGGCTACAGAAATTTTTCCATGAGCGCGTCCTCCCTGCTCAGGGTCAAATCAAAGCTACTGGCTATTGACCGCCGAGATGCTCAGCGCTTTGCCAAACGGGCGCTGACTATGACTGATGCTCCATCGGTGGTGGACTATATGGCTACTGCGCTAGACAAATCCGCTCACAAGGACAAGTTGAAAAGCCATTGAGTATTAGAATGCGCCCCCAGTGGTGAGCAACAGCGACGCGCCCAATAATCGGCTAATTTTTATGTCTTCGCAGATGGCAGTTGCCATCAGAAAAAGCTATGATCATCGCTAATGGTTTGTCAGAGATCAATCCCATGATTCCTCATCCAAATATAGATCCAGTGGCAATTGATATTGGGCCGCTGCAGATTCACTGGTATAGCCTTATGTACCTGATTGCCTTTGCCTGCGCCTGGGTGATTGCGCTGCGGCACAGCCGTCGGGCCTGGTCGCCAATCAAGGAAAATCAGGTAGAGGACCTAATTGTCTATGGTGCTTGGGGCGTGCTGCTGGGCGGCCGCTTGGGTTATTTGTTTTTCTACAGCCTCGACAAATGGCTAGCTGATCCAGTGATGCTATTTCGACTCTGGGAGGGGGGCATGTCTTTCCATGGCGGGCTGATTGGTGTCATCATCGCCCTGTTTACCTATGCGCGCAAACACCGAATTGACTTTCTCGCTCTGGCAGATTTTGTCGCGCCGCTGGTGCCCAGTGGCCTATTTTTTGGCCGTCTGGGAAATTTTATCGGTCAAGAGCTCTATGGCCGTCCTACCGATCTGCCCTGGGCAATGTTATTTCCCTCCGATGCCCTCCAATTGCCGCGGCATCCATCACAGCTGTATGAGGCATTTCTCGAGGGTGTGGTTTTGTTTTTTATTGTGCATTACTTTGCGCGAAAACCCAGATTGTTCGGGCAGGTGTCCGGTCTATTTTTAATAGGCTATGGCCTGTTTAGGTTCTTAGTTGAATTTGTCCGTCAGCCCGATGCGCAATTCATCGGTGAGGCAGCGGTACCTGAGACGTTCAATTGGATGACCCGAGGTCAAATTCTGTGCATCCCAATGATTATCCTCGGCCTGTGGCTGATGCGCAAAGCACTGCCTGGCGGCAGTTTAAATAAAGCCTAGAAGGCAATAAATAGAAACACAGCGGGGCATAGCATGCAGCAGTATTTGCAACTAGTTAAACATATTCGCGACAACGGCGTTTTCAAAGAAGATCGCACTGGCACCGGTACACTGAGCCTGTTTGGCTACCAGATGCGCTTTGACCTCGCCCAAGGATTTCCCCTGGTCACCACCAAAAAGGTGCACTTAAAATCTATACTCCACGAGTTGCTGTGGTTTATTAGCGGCGACACCAATATACGCTATTTGGTTCAAAATGGTGTGGGTATCTGGAATGAGTGGCCCTACCAGAGTTGGTTGCGGCAAACTGGGTGCGACACTGCAATGGCAATGCACTCGCCAGAGTGGAAAGCGGGTCTCTCAGAGTTTGTAGAGCGAATCAAAAGTGATGAAGAATTTGCTCGGCAGTTCGGCGATTTGGGCCCAGTGTACGGCCATCAGTGGCGTAACTTTGAGGGTGTTGACCAGTTGGCGCAGGTGGTGGCGGATATCAAGGCCAATCCCGATTCCAGGCGCCTAATTGTGTCCGCTTGGAACCCCAAGGATATTCCGGTGATGGCTAAGTCCGGATTGCCACCCTGCCACAGCCTGTTTCAATTCTATGTGTCTGAGGGGCGGCTCTCCTGTCAGCTCTACCAGCGCAGTGCAGATGTGTTTTTGGGTGTGCCGTTCAATATTGCATCCTATGCGGCGCTGACCATGATGATCGCTCAGGTCACAGGGTTAGAATTGGGCGACTTTGTACACAGTTTTGGCGATGCCCACCTTTACACCAATCATCTGCAACAGGTGGAGGAACAGCTGAGTAGAAGTACTTTTCCACTGCCAACATTGGCCATTAACCCCCGGGTAACCGATCTGTTTGATTTCGTCTACGATGATTTCACGCTGCTTGATTATCAGTCCCACGGGTCCATTGCTGCCCCCGTGGCAGTCTAGGAGCTCAGTGGTGAAAATCTCCCTGATTGTTGCTGTCAGTCAAAATAATGTTATCGGTCGCGATAATCAGTTGCCGTGGCACTTGCCCGAGGACCTTCAGTACTTCAAGGCGGTTACCATGGGAAAGCCGCTGATAATGGGGCGCAAGACTTTTGAATCCATAGGGCGCCCGCTGCCCGGTCGGACCAATATAGTGATCACTCGAAATCCCGCCTGGACTGCTGAGGGTGTGGAGATTGTCACCGACATAGAGGCAGCCTTTGAATGCGCCCAGATCGCCTGCGGCGCTTCTGGTGGCGATGAGGTGATGGTGATTGGTGGCGAACAGATTTATCGCAGTTGTCTGGCCCGCAGTGACCGACTGTATTTGACTCGCGTGGAGGCTCAGGTTGAAGGCGATGCGTTCTTCCCTGAAATAGCGGCAGATGACTGGCAACAGGTTGCAGAAAAACGCCCGCAAAAGCTTGATAAGCATCCCTATCGATTTCTGATTCTCGAGAGAAAATCAATCTGACCCTAGCCTAATTGGTCGGACTACTGTTACCATAGGTAACATAAGAAGAATTTTTGTCCTATATAAGCTGCAGTTGGGTATCAGCAAATTGATTCTTTCCTCGTAGACTGTTAAAAAGATAATACGAAAAACACTGTGCGTTCACAGATCCCATCTGGTGACCGTTCAGAAATATAACTAATCCGCTAGACCCATTATTGAGGGAACTATGAAAAAGCAACCACTAAATGCATTGGCATCTATAGTCCTGTGCGCTTTTGCTTTAACTGCTGTGGCACAGGAGCCTGTGGTAGAAGAGGTAGTTAGCAAGACGCAAGTAGGTGATGTTCTCAAAGCTGGTGCCGCTAAGGTTTCAGCAGCACAGCAAGCGCAAATCAAAGTTGATCGCATCGCCGATCAAACTGATGGCCTACTTCAAGAATTCAAGCAGGTGAATAAGCAAATCGAATCCCTGCGGGTTTACAACTCTCAACTAGAGCGGCAGATTGACAGTCAGAAGCAGATGATGGCGGAGCTGGTGGAATCCATTGATAACGCCACAGTTATTGAGCGCGGTATCTCCCCACTGATGATCAATATGTTGAACGGGCTCGAGGACTTTGTAGCTCTGGATATGCCCTTCAAGAAAGATAGGCGCGAAGAGGCGATTGCCGAACTCTATGTCAATATGGATAGCGCCAAATTCTCAGCGGCGGAAAAATTCCATCAGATTCTCGAGGTCTACGATATCGAATCTGAGTACAGTCTATCCATGGAGTCCTATACCGATCAGATTGATATCGACGGCAATGGCTCAGAGGTGGAAGTGCAGATATTGCGAGTGGGCCGTGTGGCCCTGATGTATCAGACCAAGGACAAATCCCGTGCCGGGGTCTGGAATAAGGTGACCAGCAGTTGGGAGACCTTGGGCTCTGGTTATCGTCGCGCAGTAGATCAAGCGATCCGCATCGCCGTGAAACTGTCGCCACAGGATGTTATTGAAATGCCGATTACAGCTCCGGAGATAGCACAATGAAGAATAAATTAATCAATATTTTCGCAGCCCTTTTCGCAACCGCAGCTTTCTCGCTGTCGGCAATGGCCAATGAGGCTAAAACCCTCGATGAGCTTTTAGAGCTGATCCAGAGTGCAAAAATTTCAGAGACCGCCGAGTACCGACAGCGCGAAGCTGAATTTAAACGCGATCAGCGCAAGCAATCACAATTGCTGAAATCAGCAAAGAATACCAAGGTTGCAGAGGAGCGCCGCTCGGATCGTCTCGAAGAAATTATTCGTGAAAATGATATTAAGCTGGCTGCCCTGCGCGAGCAGCGCGACAAGCGCCTGGGTTCCCTCAAAGAGCTATTTGGTCACTTGACCGGTGCCGCTGGTGATATTCGAGCTAAACTGAACCAGTCAATTGTCAGTGCGCAGATCCCTGGGCGCACCGAATTTCTCGACGACTTGATCGACAAAATGAGCAGTGATACCCGACTTCCCTCGATAGAAGATATCGAAAAGCTCTGGTATGAGCAGCAGCGCGAGATGGTCGAGAGTGGCCGTGTGGTTAAATTTACTCGCTCGGTGTTGCGCGCCAATGGTCAGCCGGAAGAGATGAAAGTGGTGCGTGTCGGCACCTACAACCTGCTCGCCGATGGCATGTACCTGGAATATAGCCCTGAGAGTGGTTTGGTGTCTGAGCTTACTCGCCAGCCCTCCGGCTACAGCGGTGGCGCTGAGGACTTGCAGGGTGCTTCAACAGGCTTCACCAAGGTCGGATTGGATCCAACAGGACCACTGGGTGGCGGATTGTTGGCTGCACTGATCAATGCCCCCACCCTGGTTGAGCGCTGGCATTTTGGTGGTATCGTCGGCTATGTAATCACCGCGGTATTTGCCTTTGCAATCGCACTGGCGGTATGGCGCTTCATTGTCCTATTCGGCATGTCTAAAGCGGTTAAAACACAGCTGCAAACGCAAACTGCCGATGACAGCAACCCCTTGGGGCGTGTGTTGAAGGTCGCTGCAGATAACCCCGGCCTAGATGCCGAATCCCTGGAGCTTAAGCTTCACGAGGCTGTGCTCAAAGAGCGGCCCAGCATTGAGTCAGGCTTGAATCTGTTAAAAATTATCGCCATGGTAGCGCCGCTGCTGGGGCTGTTGGGTACAGTGACCGGTATGATTATCACCTTCCAGATGATTACCCTGTTTGGCGCTGGTGATCCCAAGGCCATGGCCGGCGGTATCTCCCAGGCACTGATTACCACAGTATTGGGTCTGGTGGTGGCTATCCCCACGGTGTTAATGCACACACTGGTCAACGGCAAGGCGCAGGGTATTCTTCATGTGCTTGAAGAGCAGAGTGCCGGTATCGTGGCAGGTTCCGTAGAGGGACGCTGATATGGGCATGTTTTTCGTCGATACCTGGGCAGAGCTGGGAAAGTTTATGGACTCTGGCGGCATGGTCCTGTGGGCCATTGTCGCCCTGTTATTCATAATGTGGACCCTGCTGTTTGAGCGTATGTGGTACCTGCGTTCAGCTGTATCCATGGATGTTCAGGTGGCACTGGATCAGTGGGAGGCTAGAGCCGAGCGCAAATCCAAACGCGCCCATCAAATCCGCGAGAAACTGATCTCCGAAGTCAGCGTTAAAATTGATGAAAATTTGATGATGATTAAAACCCTAGTGGCAGTGGCCCCGCTATTTGGCTTGTTGGGTACAGTAACCGGTATGATTGTGGTGTTTGATGTGATGGCCTTCACTGGTGGTGGTGATGCCAAAGCCATGGCCGGAGGGGTCTCCCAAGCAACGGTTCCCACCATGTCTGGCATGGTGGCTGCACTCTCTGGGGTATTTGGACTGACCTATGTAGAGCGTGTGGCAGAGCGAGAAAAAAATCTGTTGGAAGACCACCTCACCATGGACCACTGAGCGTTCATGACCCATGGGCATCATCCAGTGAGAACAAACTATGCGCAGTAGAACAAGTAAACCCCAAGAGCAAGGTCAGGCGATAGATCTGACACCTATGCTCGATGTTGTCTTTATCATGCTGATCTTCTTTATCGTCACCGCTTCATTTATTAAGTTGCCTGGTGTCGATGTCAATAAAGTTGATGCCAATACCCCAGATTCCTATAAGAAAGTGGGTATTTTGGTGGCGGTCAGTGATACCAACGAATTTTGGGTCGACAAGAAAAGGGTTGAAGCCACGGCGCTTAAATTAAATCTTACCCGATTATTTCATGAAAACCCAAAGGGCGGCATGGTGATCCAAGCCGACAACGATTCTGATATTGAAGCAGTGGCCAAAGTGGCAGATATAGCCCGAGATATTGGCATTGCACCGGTTGCGGTTTCGGTAGAAAACGACTGATTGAACTGAGTTAATAATATGGCTGGATTGAGAGTAGGGGTATCCGCAGTTCTGGGGGTTTTGGTTACTCTGGGGCTGGTGTTGGTAATGTATAAATTGATTGATTCTGGCAACAAGGAGTTCGATGATCAGGAGGGAATTAAAATTCCCGACTTCCTCCATGTTGAACGCGATCGAACTGAAAACGCCAAAATGACCGAGGTTGAAAAACCCGACGAACCTGAGGAGATGCCGGATATCCCCGAAGAGCAGCTGGAGTTTGAGGCCCCGGAGAACGTGGTCAATATGGCCGCCCCCAAGGCCGGTGGCAATCTTAAGATTGGCAACTCGGGCTTTGCTCGGGACTCCGATTACATTCCTGTCTATGTGCCTCAACCCCAGTATCCCCGTCGAGCGCAGACCCGTGGCAAAGAGGGCTATGCGGTGGTAGAGGTGATTATTACCACCACCGGCGGGGTGCGCGATCCAGTGATGGTTGAGGAGTGGCCAGAGGGCTGGGGCTTTGGTCGCGCGGCCATCAAGGCCGCCGGCAAGCTTAAATACAACCCCCGAGTGATTGACGGGGTTGCTCAAGAGGTGCCGGGCGTGTTATATAAATTTACTTTCCAGATGGCGAAGTAAGAGATATAAAATGTCTAAACGCATAAAAATTATCACCGCATTCACCAAAACTAATGAGTTAAAGAAGTGACTAGGTTAATGGAGTTAGTAATAGTATGTTTGGATTAAGAATAGGCATTTCTGGAGCACTAGGGGTATTAGTTACCCTAGGGTTGATATATCTAATGTACCAACTAATAGATTCCGGTCATATGGAAATCGATAATTCTGTAACACCCAAAATACCAGATGCTCTCCATGTTGAGCGCGATCCTACTGAAAATGCCAAGATGACTCAAACTGATGAGCTCGATGATCCCCAACCTCCGCCTGATCTTCCCGAACATAAGGATGAGTTCCAGATGCAGGAAGACACAGTGATTATCAACCCGTCACCACCTAGTGATGACATTGTAATCGATGATGGTATTTTTAAAAAAAGCTCTGATTATGTCCCAATATATGTGCCCCAGCCAAAATACCCCCGCCGCGCCATAACATACGGGAAAGAGGGCTATGCGGTGGTAGAGGTGATTGTCACCACAGTTGGCAATGTACGTGATCCGGTGTTGATTGAGGAGTGGCCCGAGGGTTGGAAATTTGGCAGCGCGGCTCTCAAGGCCGCCGGCAAGCTTAAATACAATCCCCGAGTGATTGACGGCGTTGCTCAAGAGGTGCCGGGCGTGTTGTATAAATTCACTTTCCAGATGGCCAACTAAGGGGTATCCGATGTTTAAAAGCATAAAAAGCCTAACCCTTCTGGCCGCTGTATTTTTACTGCCGCTGGTGGTTGGCACAATTGAGCCACAGTCACCCTTCAGTGCTGGCGCCATGGCTGAGGAAGAAAAGAAAGAGCCCAAGTATAAAAACGTCAAAACCCGACAGCGAGAGTCTGTGGGTGCCAAATGTTCTAAGGCCTTGGAAAAGGTTCAGGTGGTTCTCGAAGAAGAGAACTTTGTCGAGTCCATGGCCATGCTCAAGGATATTGAGTCCAGCAGCAACACCTGTAAAAAACCCTACGAGCAGACACAAATCTGGAAATTTCAGGGCTATGTCTACTTCTCACTAGACGATTTTAACGGCGCTATTCGCTCCTACCAGCAAGTTATCGATGGCGAGGGTACTCCCGACGATATCAGATTGGACACCAGATACACCCTAGCGCAACTCTATACCGCAGAGGAGCGCTATGCTGAGGCGGCCAGAGAGCTGGAGACTTGGATGGCTGAATCCACGGTTGTGGGCAACGATGCAAGGGGTCTTTTGGCACAGATTTACTATCAATTGGATCGCAAGGCCGATGCCCTGCGCATGATTGAACTGGCTATAGCTGATGTGGAATCCAAGGGCAAGTTGCCCAAAGAGCGCTGGTGGTCGCTACAGCGCGTGCTCTACTACGAGAAGAATGATTACAACCGCGTTATTGCTATCCTAGAAAAACTGGTCAAACACTACCCCAAGTGGACCTACTGGAAGCAGTTGGGCGGCATGTACGGCGAGCAAGAGCGGGAGATGGACCGCCTAGTGGCTTCAGAGCTGGTATATCTCAACGGCGAGTTGGACAAAGAGAGCCAAGTAATGAGTGTGGCCTATATGTATTTAGGTCAAGATGTGCCCTATCGAGCTGCTGTGATTATAGAACAGGGTATGGATGATAAAATTATTGAGCGCAACGCTAAGAATCTCGAAGTACTGGGTACTGCTTGGTATCAAGCTAAAGATTTAAGCCGCGCCCTGAAAGCTCTTGAGAGCGCCTCAAAATACTCCGATTCGGGCAATCTGCAGTCTCGAATTGCCGGTATTTATTTGGACCTTGGTCGCGATAAACAGGCCTATCAGGCTGCGAGAAAAGCCGTTAAAAAGGGCAGCATCAAACGACCAGACTCCAACTACCTGATAATGGGTAATGCTTTGATAAACCTTCATTGCTACAAGGACGCAATCTCAGCTTTCCGTAAGTCCCTTAAGGTAGCAAAAACTAAAAAGGATAAACGCTATCCCACGCAGTGGATTAAATTCGCTGATGTTGAGGGGACTCGTCTTGGCAAACTTCGTGACTTGGGTGCCAAGGTGCCTTCTTGCGCAAAGTGATCCTCAGTTAGGAAAAATAAAAAACCCAGCTAGGCTGGGTTTTTTTTGGGTCTATCGATTTAGCTCATCGGTGTAGTTCATCATTCAGGCAAGCAGTCAGTGCTTTCAATCTAACTGTGAGAGATCCCTCACCGCGCCCTTGTCAGCACTGGTGGCCAATTTAGCATAGGCTTTGAGTGCTGCCGAGACTTTTCTGGGCCTATCCTCGGTCGGCTGCCAGCCAATTTTGTCCTGTTCTGCGCGGCGTTTAGCCAGTTCTTCATCCGAAATCAGCACATCAATGGTACGCTTGGGAATATCGATGCGAATAGTATCCCCCGGTCTTACCAAGCCAATTGCACCACCGGCTCCAGCTTCAGGTGATACATGACCTATTGAGAGTCCCGAGGTACCACCCGAAAAGCGGCCATCGGTAATCAGGGCGCAGGCCGCACCAAGATTTTTTGACTTGATATAGCTGGTGGGATACAGCATCTCCTGCATGCCGGGTCCCCCGCGGGGTCCCTCGTAGCGCACTATCACTACATCCCCCGCCTTGACTTCATCTTTGAGGATACAGTCGACTGCTTCATCCTGACTCTCGGTAACGAAGGCCGGCCCCTCGAACACCAGAATAGATTCGTCTACACCAGAGGTTTTTACCACACAGCCGTCGGGCGCCAGATTGCCGGTTAAAACCGCCAATCCACCCTCGGTGCTATAGGCATTTTGCAAATTGCGAATACAGCCATTTTCTCGATCGGCATCCAGTGATGGCCAGCGCGTTGCCTGACTAAAGGCAGTTTGGGTGGGGATACCCGCCGGACCGGCTTTGTAAAAGGTCTTGACCGCTTCACTGACATGGCCGCTAACTATATCCCATTGATCTAGTGCCTGTTTGAGACTGGATGAATGGACGGTGGGCAAATCACTGTGAATTAAACCTGCACGGTCTAACTCTGCTAAGATTCCCATAATTCCCCCGGCGCGATGGACATCCTCAATATGATAGAGCGGTGTATTGGGTGCCACTTTACAGAGTTGAGGTACCACGCGGGACAGGGCATCTATATTGGACATATCAAAATCCACACCGGCTTCGCGGGCCGCAGCCAGCAAGTGCAGTATGGTATTGGTGGAACCGCCCATACAGATATCCAATGTCATGGCATTTTCAAAAGCCTTAAAACTGGCAATCGAGCGCGGCAGCACCGATTCATCATCCTGTTCATAGTACTTGCGTGCCATCGAGACAATGGTGCTACCAGCCCGTTCGAACAGCGCGCGGCGATCGGCATGGGTAGCCAGCACGGTGCCATTGCCAGGCAGTGACAATCCCAGCGCTTCGGTTAAACAGTTCATGGAGTTGGCGGTAAACATTCCTGAGCAGGAACCACAGGTGGGACAGGCGGATCGCTCGTACTCGGCCACCATCTCATCGCTGGCACTGCTATCGGCGGCAATTACCATCGCATCCACCAGATCTAGATTGTGATCTGCCAGCTTGGTTTTCCCAGCTTCCATAGGTCCACCGGAGACAAAGATGGTAGGGATATTTAACCGCATCGCCGCCATCAGCATTCCCGGAGTGATCTTGTCGCAGTTGGAGATACAGACTAGAGCATCGGCGCAGTGGGCATTCACCATATACTCTACCGAGTCGGCAATAATGTCCCGCGATGGCAGCGAGTAGAGCATGCCGTCATGACCCATAGCGATACCGTCATCCACAGCAATACTGTGGAACTCCCGAGCAATACCTCCAGCTTTGGCAATCTCTGCCGCCACCAGATCACCCATATCCTTAAGGTGCACATGCCCAGGTACAAATTGGGTGTAGGAATTGGCGATGGCAATCATCGGTTTATTGAAATCTTCGTCTTGCATACCGGTGGCGCGCCACAGGGCTCTGGCCCCTGCCATATTGCGGCCTTGGGTGGTAGTGTGGGAGCGATATCTGGGCATAATGTCTCTTAGTTGCTTAAGTCAAAGGTGGCAAGGATAGCAGAAAAAAGCCATCATTTATAAAAAAGTGAAGCACTTAACTGAAGGTTAAATGCCACCATCACAATCAGAAAATGTTACTAAATAAGGGGAGAGTTCAAGGTTTATTAAAAATAAGCTCTGTTAACTTTGGACAAGCATTACCCTCGTACTCGCCGAGAAACAGATTTTTTTGAAAACTGTAATCGAATTTCAAATGATCATCCTCTGGTTTAGAAATTAATTTAGAGAGGTAATTTAAGAATAAGTCAAAATCTCTAAAAAAATGCCCCGGAAAAGACAAACTCAGGTCATTTATAAAACCGCGATCATATGGTATTTTTGAAAGATCTAACCCAATGATAGTTTTGTTCGTCAGCATAAAATCCAAACAGACGCTGGAATAGTCCGTCACCAATATT
>JACLAD010012824.1_pt1 | contig 50312 bp, 56 predicted proteins | sample 8027901 | NCBI WGS metagenome assembly JACLAD01 (sample SAMN15725071, study PRJNA655200) | protist metagenome | isolation source: fluorescence activated cell sorting (FACS) single amplified genomes of... | place: Spain: Blaines Bay Microbial Observatory, Mediterranean Sea | collected 2016-07-05 | reverse complement strand
ATCGGGTGTCCTGATGGGGAACCGTGTCGGCACCGACCTCGCGCTCGCCCTGGCGTGGCTCGTCGCTCTCGTGTCCTCGCTGGCGGTGCTCTTCGTCGGCGAGGTTCTTGGGCAGGCGCCATGCGTCCTGTGCTGGTTCCAGCGCGCCTTCATGTTCCCGCTGGCCATCATCCTCGGCGCAGGGCTGTGGTGGCGCGACCGGACTGTCGGACGCTACGGCGCCCTTCTCGCGCTCGGCGGCGGTGCCATCGCGCTCTGGCACGTCGGTCTCTACTTCGGCCTCGTTCCGGCGCGGATCGAGCCCTGCGCCGCCGGCGGCCCGTCCTGCACGGACGACAACCAGCTCGTGCTCGGCGTTCCCCTTCCATTGCTGTCGCTCGTCGCCTTTGGCGTGATCGCGGCGCTCTGCACGGTCCACACCAGGAGACCAAACCATGGTCCGTAGGTCCTTGATCCTCGGCGCTCTTGCCGTTGCGCTTGCGGCATTTGCTGCCGCCACATGGTCCGTCACGCGCCCTTCCCCTGTCGCCGAGGCCAAGCCGGTAAACCGGGAGGTCGCGGAGCGGCTGGTTCGGTTCCACTCGCCGGTCCTCGGGCCGCAGGATGCACCGGTGACCATCGTCGAGTTCCTCGATCCGGCGTGCGAGGCGTGCCGGGCGTACCACCCGATCGTGAAGGACATCATGGCGCGACATGGCGAGGCCGTGCGTGTGGTCATCCGCTACACGCCGTTCCACGGCGCGGCGTCCGAGCAAGCCATCCGCGTCCTGGAGTCCGCGCGGATGCAAGGCGTTTTCGAGCCGGTGCTCGAAGCGTTGCTGCGCGAGCAGCAGCGCTGGGCTTCGCATGCGGCACCGGATCCCGGACAGCTCCTCCAGATCGCAGCCGCCGCCGGTCTGGATGCGGAGGCCGCGCGAGACGAAATGCTCTTTCCCGGGACCACGGGAATCATCAACCAGGACCGCGAGGACGTGGAGGCCGTCGGGGTCAGAGCGACCCCGACCTTCTTCGTCAACGGCAAGCGCCTCGATCCCTTCGGGGAGGCGGAGCTGCGGGCGCTCGTCGGGGCTGAAGTCGAAGGAGCCGGAGCGTGATGGCACACCATGGAGATTTAGCGCGCCGCACGAGGCTGAGCGGCCCGCTGCGGCGGGGCCTCGTTCTTAGTGGTGTAGCGCTCGCCGCCATGCTCATCCTCGCATTGTTCATCGGCTGGTGGCAGGTCGATGGTCCCGGCGCGCAGGAGCCTGCGCCGGCGGCAGCGCTCCCGCTGCCGCTCGACGAGATGAGCTTCAGCCTCATTGATCATGAGGGTCGCAGCGTCGGACCGCAGACGCTGTCCGGCCGGCCGTCGATGGTCTTCTTCGGCTTTACCTACTGCCCGGACGTCTGTCCGACGACCCTCGCGGACATCACCGGGTGGCTCGACGCCCTCGAGGCCGATGCGCAACGCCTGAACGTCGTATTCATCACGGTCGATCCTGAACGTGACACCGCGGAGACGATGGCGCGATACGTCGGGGCCTTTCACCCCGCCATCCGGGGCTGGACGGGCTCGCCGGACGAGATCGCCCGCGCCGCCGACGACTTTCGGGCGCGATACGAGAAGGTGCCCACCTCAAACGGAAGCTACACGATGAACCACACGGCCAGCGTGTTTGTGTTCGACGGCAGCGGACGGTTCGTCACGACGATCGACTATCACGAGCCGAGGGAGTTCGCCGTGCCGAAGATCCGACGTGTGCTCGAAGGGTAGCTGCGGAACGATCGGACGCCATCACACCAGCCGCCTCGTCAACTCGATCGAGCCCAGAAGCACTGGCTGGTGGACGAGGTAGATCGCCAGGCTGTGGCGTCCGGCCAGACGCAGTCCGCGGATGGGACGCCTGTCGCGAACGCTTGAGAGCCCCCGCTCCAAGGCATCGGCGAAGCCGCCCTTCGCCGCCGCCATGCCCAGCAGGGTCGCGCCGAACCAGGGAAACACCGGCACGAAGTCCAAGCTCGGCGGCGTCACCGAGGAAAGGCCGATCCAAGCGAGCCATCTTGAGTTGAACGCATCGAAGGAACCCATGAGACCGACCAGGACGACGAAGATCCCGAGCTGAGCCAGGCTCGCCGCACCGAGGCGCAGCAGCATGGCTCCCAACACGCTGGCAACGGCGATCGCGTGAAGGATGCCGAAGGTGACGAAAGCGGCCGGGAACGCGAAGTACGTCGCCACCGACACGGCGACGGCGGCCAGCGCGATCACGAGAACGCGTCTTGCAAACGGCCGGACATGAAACCCATCGCGATGCGCAAGGACGAGACCGACGCCGACGAGCGCCATGAAGGTCGCGGCGAGGGTGCGCCCGAAACCGATCCAGGCGGGATGGGTTGCGAGGCCGTCTGGAATGTATCCGTAAAGGTCGAGATCCCAGACCAGGTGGAACAGGACGACGCCGATGATCGCCGATCCGCGGACGACGTCGATCCCGACGAGGCGACCCTTCGGGTGGTGGGCTCGACGAGTCGTCACGATCAGCGCCCGCCCACCGCGTCGTCGGTTGCCGGCGAGCTGCGCAGGAGGCTTTGCGCGACGAGCAGCAGGACGCCCGACACGATCGCCACGTCCGCCAAATTGAACGCGGGCCAATGATACCTCCCGAGGTAAACATCGATGAAGTCCGTGACGCCCGCGAACCGCACCCGGTCGAGCGTGTTGCCGAGCGCGCCACCGATCATGAGCCCGAGCGTCACCGAGGTGAGCGGTGAGCCGGAGCGCCGGAGCCAGACCGCCAGCCAGATCACGACCGCGCCTGCGAACGCCGCAAGGGTCCATGCCGGCAGGTCGGCGAGGAAGCCGAACGTCACCCCGGTGTTGCGCACCAGCACGAGGTTAAGCCCCGGCACGATCGGAACGGCCGGCAAGATCGCTGCGGCGTTCGCAAGCACGAGATGCTTGGTGAGCTGATCGGCAAGAAAAGCCGCACCCGCGATACCGAGCCCCAACGGCCACATAAGCATCAGTGGCTCTCCCCGTGGACGGCGAGGCAACTGCTTCTAAAGCGCGGAAGCGAGCTGCCTGGGCAAGCTTGCAAAACAACGTGGATCAAGGTTCCGCCAACGGCTGTGGATCGTCGACGCAGGTCGTACAACCTCCAGCGAGTGGAGCTTCAACCCTGCTCCGATACCAAACCGTATAGTCCCCGCAACGCCTCGTGGAGGCCCGATCGCCACCTTGGTGACACGAGCGGTGGCCTGCCGGCAAGCCAAGGAGACAACTATGACTAACCGCAAGACCATCGCGATCGCCCTTGCCGTGCCGCTGGGCGTCGCTGCGCTCGGCGCTGGAGCGTACGCCGCCTCCGAGACGATCACCGACCGCGACGAGCTCGCCGAGATGCGCTTCGGCCTCGACGGCACCTTCATATCCTCCAACGCCACCGACGACGAGGACCGAGACGAGTACGCAGCCTTCCGGGGCGCCAAACTGACGTTGTCCGACGCGCTCGCCAAGGCCGTTGCCGATACCGACGGAACCGCGTTCGAAGCCGAGTACGACGAGGAGGACGGCCGCGTGGTGATCGAGGTCGAAACCGCGAAGGGCGACCAGCTCACCGAGATGGAGATCGACGCCAACACTGGCGCCATCCTGGAGAAGGGCTTGGACGACGACGATCGCGACCACGAGGGCGAGCGCTCCTAAGGAGCAGCGCCTTCTGCATACGGACGCGGCCGGTCCCATGGGACGACCGGCCGCGAAGGCTTGTCAGAGGCGAGCACACATGAGGACTGCCATGAGCGACCAAGCCGCCACACTGCCGGACGACACCTTCAACAAGATCGCTGAGGTCACCCTCGCCTTCTGAATCATGAAGGTCCTTGCCACGACGCTCGGCGAGACGGCGGGGGACTACATCTCCATGACCTTGAACTTCGGCACTATGTCGGGTTCGCCATCACCTTCGCGGCGCTGACCGTCATCCTGACCGCGCAGATCGGGGCGCGGCGCTACCACCCGCTCCTGTTCTGGCTCGCCATCATCGTCACCACCACGGCGGGTACGGAGGTCTCCGACTTGATGGATCGCTCGCTGGGGCTTGGGTACCTGTGGGGCTCGGTCATCCTGGTCACCGGCCTCGCGGCGACGCTCGGGCGTTGGTACGCGCGTCGCGGGCATCTTTACGTGAACCCCATCGTGCGGCGCAGCCCAGGGCTGCTTCCAGAGCTGGGCGTGCCGGCAGACCGCGACCACCAGCAACTACCGAAACTCCTCGGCAGGAAAACAAACGGACGGTTTCTTGCCGGTCGAGCCAGGTCGCCTCGACGAGGCCGTTTCAGCCGGATGACCGGAAAAATACCCGGTCAGGAAATCAACGTTAAGAATTTTGCGGTTCGAATGGGTTGTCTTCCTTCCTGAGGAGCCACCCATGAAGATCGGGTACGCCCGGGTCTCCACAATCGAGCAGAACCTCGATCTGCAGCGCGACGCGCTCCAGAAGGCGGGGTGCGAAAAGATCCTCGTCGACAAGGCGAGCGGAACGGTGGCGGCGAGGCCGGGGCTCGAGAAGGCGAAGGAGCTCTTGCGCGCCGGCGATACGCTGGTGGTGTGGCGGCTCGACCGGCTCGGTCGCTCGCTGCAAGACCTCATCACCTGGGCGCTCTATCTCGAAGAGCAGGGTGTCGCACTGGAGAGCTTGGCCGAGCGCATCGATACCGCGACCTCGACGGGAAAGCTCACCTTCCACCTCTTCGGCGCGCTCGCCGAGTTCGAGCGCAACCTCATCCGCGAGCGCACCCAGGCGGGGCTTGCCGCCGCCCGTGCACGTGGGCGCCTCGGAGGCCGCCCGCCGGCCCTCGATGGCGACAAGCAGGCGCTGGCGGTGCAGCTCTACCGGGAGAAGAAGCTCACGGTCACCAAGATCTGCACGATGATGGGGATCTCGAAGCCGACACTCTACGCCTATGTCCGGTCAGCCGGCGGCGGTTGACGGGCCAAACGTTCAGGGAAGCGCCGCGGTCATGGCTCAAACAGCCCCGGAAGGTTGCGGGCGCCGTGCAGGACCCGCACGATGCGAACCTCCTCGGCCAGCTCCCGAAAGAAGATCAGGTAGCGGCCGTGCACAACGACCCTCAGCCCCGGCGCGATATCAGATCGCTCGCGGAAACTCGCCGGGCGCTCCGCGGCCAGCGCCGCCGTTCGCTCCAGTTCCGCGACGAAACTCAGCGCACGGTCCGGATCGTCCTCGGCGATATAAAGTGCGATGTCGCGAAGATCGGCCAAAGCGGTTGGCGCATATCCGAGACGTTTCACGCAGAGTCTTTACGGCGGGTCGCGACGAGCTCGCGCAGCTCGGCGTAGACCTCGTCAGCCGGCACGCTGGGGCCGCTTTCGTCACCAGCGCGGATCATTTCGCGGAGCGCTATAAGCTCGCGGCGTTCGACATCGCGTGCTTTGGTCCAGTCACGCAGAGCTTCGCGCACCACCTCGCTGGTCGAGGCATACTCGCCCTCGGCGACAACCGCCTTTAGGGCGGCGGCCATTTTGGCCGGCACGGTGATGGTCATCCGTTCGATCTCGGACATAAGCGGCTCCTGACTGACACGCACACTTTATCATACTTAGTGTGACGTTGTTGATTTGACCAGATGCCGTCCGTGCGAATACGGATGCCGCTTAAGTGTCCTCTTAAGCTTCTTGGCTGACGAATGAGTTGACGGTGTCGATGGGTCGGCGGCCCTGGTTGCGATAGCCGAGGTGGGGCCGCTCGGTGTTGTAATGGAGGAGCCAGGCGTCGAGGTCGGCCTGGAGCGCATCGACGGCGTCATAGAAGGTCTCGCGCATCGCCACGCGGAAGAACTCGTCGAGAACCGTGCCGTTGAAGCGCTCGACGAAGCCGTTGGTCTTCGGGGTCTTCACCCGCGTGCGGCGGTGCTCGATGCCGTTGAGGTCGAGGTAGAGCTCGTAGGGGTGGCGCTCGGTGCCGCAGAACTCACGGCCGTTGTCGGTGAGGATGGCCGACACAGGGAGGTCGAGGTTGCGGTAGAAGGGCAGGACGTCGTTGTGCAGCACCGCCACGGCCGCCTCGGGCTGCTTCGAGACGTGCAGAAAGCCGAAGGCGTATGAGCCGTAGGTGTCGACGACCGCGTGCAGGTAGACCTTGCCGATGCCCTTCAGATTGCCGACGAAGAAGGTGTCGGCGGACAGGAGCTCGCCCGGCACGCCGCTCTCCACGTGCCGCTCGCGGAAGCACGGGTTGAGCTTTTCCAGGAACGCCGCCTGCTCGGGTGTGATCTCGATGACCTTGTCGGCATTGGCCTTTTCGAGCGCCAACCAGCGGTCGACGCGCGTGCCGAGGCCGTTCTCGTTGAGGATCTTCTGGATGGTGATCGAGGAGAGACGCGTGCCCTCCAGCGCCAGCATCGCCTCGAGGCGGTTGCAGCCGTAGGCGGGGTGTTCGAGCGCGAGCTCCCTGATCCGCGCCACGACCGGCTCGGGCGTCGTCTGCGGGTGGCTCTTGTGGATCGGCGGCAGGTCCTTGAGGCCCTCGAAGCCCTGCGTCTGAAACCGCCGCTTCCACTCGTAGAAGCTGGTGCGATCGAGACCGCGCTGGCGGCAGGCCTCGGCCACGTTCCCCAGCTCCTTGGCGAGCTCCAGCACGCTCAGGCGCTGCTGGGCGAGCTTCGTGCCGGCGTCCCGCTTTGCGGATGCGGCGGTCGTCGATCCTCTGGCCATGGCGTTCTCCTTCCTTGCCAAAATAGCACGGGAAGAAGCTTAAGAAGACAGCTTAAGCGACGCAGAGGGTGCTTAAACGAACCGCCGAAGATTCGAGATCACTGAATTATTGGGTTCAATGCGGATAGATAAAGGACATCATCAGACGCTTGGTGATGTTGCCCCGATCGACACCTTTTCGGCGCGCTCGCCGAACTCGAGCGCAATCCTCGCGGCAGCCAGAGCTCGCCGGCGACTTGGCGGCCGCCCGAGCGCACTCGACGCTGACAAGCGGGCCCTTGCGGTTCAGCTTTATCGTGAAAAGAGACTCACCGTCGCGATGATGGGCATCTCCAAGCCGACCCTGTACGCCTACATCGCGCGCTGCGAGAGATGGCTGAATTCAAGCGTTCCGGCCGCAAATAGACCCAAGTAATCTTCGCCGTGGAAGATGCGGCCATGCGCCTTCAATGTCTTGAGGATCACGCTCGATCATTGCCATTCAGCTGCACGGTCGACGTTCACTCAAAAGGAGTTTCTGTGGCAGTCCAGCTCGATCTTTTCCCGACTGATTTGCACCTACGGTGCATCGATCTGAGCAGCAACAAGCGCCGCTTCTACGCTCTCTCCGTGCAGCGCACATTGTTCGGAGAATGGGCGCTCGTGCGAGAGTGGGGACGGATCGGCGTTAGCTGTCACTTGCGTCGGGATTTATACCCGTCTGCAGGATCAGCGATCGACGCACTCATCGAACTCTCGCGGCAGAAAACAAAGAGAGGCTACCGCGCCGCAAACGACTGACGCATAAGGGCAATTATGGAACGAGCAATCTCAATCCGATAACTCGAACGGATAAACATAGCCCATTGGCGACGACCTGGAAGAACAGGTTGGGCTGCTCGCGGCCGAGCGGCAGTTAACCGATCTCATCAACGATCAGGAGCTTGTAGACGTTGACCGCACGGTGCGTCGCCTCCTTCAGTTTGCCCTGGCGCTGGGCGGCCTTGAGCATGTCGGCCGTCCGGCTCCAGCCGAGCGTCGCGACGAAGACCGACAACCTGTTCCATCCTCGCCGGAACGTCGCCCAGTCGACCTGCATTTGCTGACCCGGAGTCGTCTCGAAGCGCACAACCGGCTCCGGCTTCGGCACCGGTTTGAGCGTTTGAGCGTCGCCACGAACACCTTCACCATCGTGTAGCCGCCGCCGTAGCCACGCCCGCGGATCTCGTCAAACAGCACCTTCGCCGGGATCAGGTCCGCCGCAGATAGCGCCGCACGGTGTTGCGCGAGACGCCCACTTCCCCGCGCGATCTCACGCACACCTTTGCCATGCTTGGCCAACACCCGGATCTCCATCAACAGCTCCACTCCGATCATACGGCCCTCCGCATCACGTCAGGCCCAAGGTTATCGGGCGGCTCATCTTTCAGTCGGCGATCGTCACTTCTCCAGAAGTGGTAACAAATTTTACCGCTTTCGCCGACTTATATTCGGAATGATCCATGCGGATGGGTCATCCGATAGCTTGCATTCAAAGGCGACGATGCACTGTTATTTGATTTTTTACACCATTAATTTCGATTTCGACTACAATATGATCTAGCTCTTCGAGCTCGACATCAATCGATTCAACTGTTGCCATCAAATGAGACGTAGAGAAGTCAAGCTCCTCATTATATCGCATCAAAAGGCCAGGCAGAGACGAAATTATAGGAACATCACCGACTGTAATGACCGCATCACCACCCCATATAGTTATACTATTTAGCCGAACAACTTGCGAGCTAGAATTTTCCACTACAAATGAAGCTCTTATTTTATTCTCACCTACGATGCGATCGAGAGTTACGTTCGTGATATTGATTCCGTCGCCCACCTCGGCATTGGGCAATGATCCGTTGGCATGAGCAACGCCTCCCACGAATAATGCCACGACTACAGTCAGACCCCACCTTACACTCATCCTAGCCTCCTAATGTACCTGATACACCCTAATAGTTAGATCATGCTTCAGCGAATTCTTCCCCTACGCTCCTTTTCAGCTCAAGGTATCTGACTGATACGTCACACCACATCTGCCTATAACGCAACAATTCACGAAATGATCCAGACAAATCCTTATGGGCCCCGAGAGTCACGGCGATAACTCCAACTGTCAAATCATCACTCATCACTAGATATCCACCGACCCCAATAACTACTAAAGACGACACTCCAATAAAGTATGAATTTGCCGATTTCATTAAGTATTTTGCCCTATAGATTGCCATCCTATTGACGTATATATTAGAAAATATACGCTCCATGCCCGTTGGAACGGACGCTAATATCGTAGCTCTCACGGCCAGTAGCCGCATCAAACGAATACGATGTCGCCAAAATCGATTTAGCTTCTTCTGCATCCAGGCCGACCAAATAACCTGGATAGGAATGAGTGCAACCACTGCAACACCGAGTACATTACTCTGCAAAAAAATAAAAAATAGTACAGTTAGGAATGTTCCCGCCTGGACTAGCGGCAAAATTATCATTTCACCAGAAAATCCACCGAGGGGCTCGATTTCCTGTGAAATGACTGGGATAATCCCATTTCCAACCTTTTTGCTGTTGGTTCGCGCCCGCGAAGCGTAGATCTTTCGTCTCAAAGAAATCAAGGTCCGCTCGCAAATCAAACCTTGAAGGATATTCACTAAGAACCGAATTATTGAAAGCAATAGACAGACTAACATCAATGCAGCCAGCGCTAATATTAGCAGCTCTAATTGAGACATTTTATTTCCAAGAAAAATTATCGGGAAGTGACCGGAGTCGATGACCGAATTGATCGTTAATCTTATTAGCTCAAGATTAACATACGTTACTATCAATAGTAACAAACCAAAAAGACACGCAAGCACCTGAACTCTCCAGGTAATATTTAATGCGTATGCAAAAAAAGTGCATGCACTCCTGCCTCTAAGAAGAGGATTTAGTTTGAACCTATACTTATTATATAACCCAACCTTGGATAGCCGCGAATCCACAGAAATCTCTGACATAGAATTTACTCCGTTACTATTCTAATGCCGTACGCACGCCTACCGAGGCTTAGAGAGGGCGCCGCCAAATTGGCGGCGCCGATTATGTTTACTCTATCTCAACAATCGTGAGCTTCCCTTTGACACGATCGGCCGTGAATGTAATGGCGCGACCAACGGTTAAGCGATCCATCATCGCCGGGTCAGAGACCTCAAAGACCATCGTCATCGCCGGCATCTCGAGGTTGTCGAGCGGGCCATGTTTGACGGTGACGCGATTGCGACGAGTGTCCACTTTTGTCACCTCGCCCTTCGATACCGGAGCCGCAAAAACGGCTGGAGTGAAGACGAGGCTGCCGATCAATGCTGCAGTGAGCGCAAGTTTGTTCATGAGGATGTCCTTAAGACGTTGCGGGATTAATTGACGGTGAGTGGACCGTGCATCCCCATCTCGTAGTGACCGGGAATGAGGCATGCGAATTCGAAGCTGCCAGTATTGGTAAAGCGCCATAGAATCTCGCCATCATCGCCTGGCTCGAGACGCACTGCGTTTTCATCGTCGTGCATCATCTCAGGAAACCGCCGCATGAGATCTTTGTGTTCGGCGATCTCTGGCGAAGCGTCCATCACGAACTCATGCTCGAGTACCCCGTCATTGGTAATCGAAAAGCGTATGGTTTCGCCGCGCTTCACGTCGATGGACGCTGGCTCGAAAACCATCGCTCCGCTATCGGTTTCCTTCATTGAGATGCGGATCGTTCGAACCACCTCGGCTGCTTTACCGGGGGAGCCGATCGCCATCTCCCCGTGATGATCATCAGCGTCGGCCTCTGCGGAATGGCCATTCTCGTGGCCACCAGAGTGACTGCCAGCGGCGAATGCCGTAGCCGGAGTGATAATGAGCGTGGCGGCGAGCCACGCAGCAGCAGGAAGCTTCATCTTGTCCTCGTCTATTGAGATGGTCAGTCAACCCGCCGAACGGGCTCGGCGTGTTGCGGCGGAACCGTGGCGGCCTCGTCCATGGAGGCCACCTCGGGCAGTGAACCCGTCCACTCGTAAGCGACGGTACCCGGGGGATGATCGAACCAACCGGGGTCCGAATAATCGTCCGCGGCGAGCCCTTCGCGAACCTTCATCACCGTGAACATGCCGCCCATCTCCACTGAGCCAAAGGGGCCCCATCCCCCCATCATGGGTTCGGTGTTGTCCGGGATCGGCATCGCCATTTCGGCCATATCCGCCATGCCGTTGGTGCCCATCGGCATATATTCGGGCTGGATAAGGCGGATCTTTCTGGCGACGTTCGTCTTGTCAGCGCCGATGAAGGTCGGGACGTCGTGGCCCATCGCGTTCATCGTGTGATGCGACTTGTGACAGTGCAGTGCCCAGTCGCCTTCGTGGATCGCGTCGAATTCATAGGCGCGCATCGCCCCGACGGGGATGTCGATCGTCACTTCCGGCCAGCGCGCCTCGGGCCTCACCCAACCGCCATCAGTGCCCGTCACCTCGAAATGGTAGCCGTGCATGTGGATCGGATGGTTGGTCATCGTCAGGTTGCCCACACGCACCCTGACCCGGTCCCCCTTCGCGGCCACAAGCGGATCGACGCCTGGAAAGACGCGACTGTTGATGGCCCACAGGTTGAAGTCGGTCATCTCCATGACGCGGGGCATGTAACTGCCCGGGTCGATGTCATAAGCCGACAGCAGGAACACATAGTCCCGGTCGACGCGCATGAAATCCGGGTCCTTCGGATGGATGACGAAGAAGCCCATCATGCCCATCGCCATCTGCACCATCTCGTCGCCGTGAGGGTGGTACATATGCGTGCCTGACTTCGTCAGTTCGAACTCGTAGACGAAGGTCTTGCCGGCCGGAATGCCGGGCTGGGTCAGTCCCGTGACACCATCCATGCCACACGGCAGGATGAGGCCGTGCCAGTGCACGCTTGTGTGTTCCGGAAGCCGGTTGGTGACGAAAATGCGGACGCGCTCGCCTTCCACCGCTTCGATGGTCGGCCCCGGCGACTGACCGTTATAGCCCCAGAGATGCGCGATCGTGCCGTCGGAAAGCTCGCGCTCGACCGGTTCGGCGACGAGATGGAATTCCTTGACATTGCCGTTCATGCGGAACGGAAGCGACCAGCCGTTCAGCGTACAGACCGGATTGTATGGAAGTCCCGCCGTCGGTCTCACCGGGGCCTGCGTGGCCGAACTTTCCATCAGCGGCGCATCAGGCAAGCTCATGTTGGTCGTGCGCGACCATGCTGCGGTGGATACCAGAGCTCCGGCTGCAGCACCTGCGCCCAGGATCTGGCGCCGTGACATGCCGGTGGCACTCGAACGATCGGTCATTCTTCGTCTCCTTCGGCTTCTGCAACCTCGGTTTCGGCGGGTTCAGAACCGGCAACACCACCACCCCAGATCGCCGCCGCGACATCGACCTCCGCGAGGAAGAAGTCCCGCCGTGCCTCGAGCGAAGCCCTCACGGACTCGATGCGCGCACGGGTATCGGCCAGCAGATCGAATGTATTGGTGATCATGCCGTTGTAGGTCAGGACGGCCTCGTCCTCGACGGTCTTGCGCAGCGGAACGACAGCGTCACGGTAGTGCTTGGCGATGTCGTAGGTACCCCGGTACGCGGTATGTGCAGCTCGAGCCTCCGAGCGCACGGCCACGGCGCGGGCGGCAAGGAGGTTTGTCGCCCGCATGATTTTGAGCTCCGCCGTTCTGAGGCGTGCGTCTCCCGTGTCGAAGATTGGAATCGCGAAATCCGCTTCGAGCCGGGGCGTCAGACGATTCGTAACCGTGGTATCACCTTCGTCCACCTCTTCTTCGCGCTCGAGCTCCAGCCCTGCGGCGACCTCAAGGTCGGTGACGAACCGGGTCGCTTTCGTAAGGCCATAACTGCGCGCCAGCGCTTCAAGCTCCAGCTTCGCGATCTTGAGGTCGGCGCGGTTTTGAAGCGCCAACCGTTCAATGGCGGATTGATCGGGGATTGAACGGGGCAGAGGCGGCAGGCCATTTGGAACCTCGTAGGAAAGCCGGGCACCCCAAAGCCCAAGGCGACGCGTCAGCTCCTCCTTGGCAAGTCGGGCTGCCATCACTGCACGGGCCTTCTCGGAGGTGAGTTCCGCGTAGAAGGCCTGCTGACGTGCTTGCTCGACTTTGGAGAAAGCGCCGGTTTTACCGAGCTCGGCCGCCAATTCTGCGGCGGCGTCCGCCGCGACAAGCGCACGGTTCAGCTCGATGACAACTCCCCACGCCGCTGCCGCTTCGTAGTAAGCACGTCGTGTCTCATGAGCGAGCCGCAAAGTGGCTTCGATGGCGCGTTGCTGCGCCTGGCGAACGCGCGTTTCCGCGATGGCCACACGACGTCCGCGTGTGGCGTAGGATAGGACATTGGCGATCACGGCGCCTTCGACGGCCTGGGTCAGAATGTCGGTAGTGGTATTGACCCCAAGCGACAAACGGGGATTCACCGGCAAGCTCTCCTGCCAGAGCGCGGCTACCGAGAGGCCAAGGTCCGCATAAGCCGCCTGCAGATCCTGGTTGTTCAAAAGAGCGACGCGCACCGCCGTATCGGCGTCGATGGTGCGGTCTGTCACGAGTGAGTGCACCTCGGCTTCGTTCTGTGCCTGCTGGACCGCATTCGTCGCCCAAACACTTCGGGACTTCGTGACCGGCTCGGCGCCGGCGCTGACGGCGGCAAATCCCCGATCGATGGGAAACTCCGCGGCGGAAACGCAGCCACTAAGGAACCCGGCGAGAGTCACAGCACTCGCTGCACGGGACCAGCGGGTCATGACCCAACCCTCGGCCGTGCAAACCCCTCTTCCGGGGGCGTGACAGAGCGCGGCGGATCCGGTTCGACCGGGACGCGGTGAACATATCCGCCCGTCGGGGAAGATTGAGGAAGCGAGACCGAAGCAAGCGTCGGCACGGCAGCCGGCGGCGGGGGCGCAGCCGTGTAAGGTGCACCCGCGCAGCCAGCCACTGACGCGGCAAGCGCGCCCGTGAGCAAGCGTTTCATGGAATTCAATTCAAGATGGAGCGATCGGACAACTGACGGACAGCGCCCACAGAAGGACGCAGCTCGGTCAGATCGTTCGAGGCGGACGTTCTAGCGTCGCAGTATCGCTCGCAAGCAATTGCTCGTGTGGCATCACTAACAATCGCTCAGGACCAAAGCTTGTGGTCTTCGACAATGGATCAAAAACAGCCATTGCTGAGCAATGGGTGGCGCAGCCGACACAGGGCCCCGCATCGGAGCAGTCGCCTGCGTCAGAGGTGTCGCTTGCGACGCCTCCCTCGGTTGAATGAGAGCTGTGAGCATCAATGTCGGAGCCATCTACGGAGATGGCCGTCCTCCCGCCTTCATAGGCCGCAGTGTGACCAATACCAGCCGTTCCAACGGCCAGCACGATCAGCGCGACAAATATGAAGCGAGCGACAGCCAAAACCTTCTCCACATACGCTTTGGCCTGATATCATTCGGCCTGTGCACCAACAAGTGTGCTACGAAGCCACAGCTTCACGTGCGCCTAAAAAGTCACACAATTATCGATTGTGGAAAGTGATGAAGCTCGGCTTTGCTATCAGCGGAGAACTCGGGATAGCTCCGGCGGATCGGGCTCGACCCTATAGCTGCGAAGTGCATTCGTGGATCGCCTGCCCGGCTTACCGCGCGCTTCGACAAATCAGTCCGGTGGAGCCCTCCGCGCCGATACCCCGAGAGCGGCAAACTCGCGTGCCGCCCGTCATGCTCATAGCCTCGGCCCGAGCCGGCGCTTCTGGAATCCATCAGTGAGCCGACCCTTTTGGAACGGGTAGCATTACAGGAGGCTGATGTCGGCGAGCTGATCCAGCAGGAGCCCGGCGGTGAGCCCAAGTGCTATAATGGCCGATCCCGTTGCGACCGCCGCCGCCCAAGTCATTTTGTCGAGTTGGGCTACGGCGCCATTGGTTGATGCATCGAAGACCATCGGCGACAGCACGCGGGCGTAGTAGATGAGCGACACAACCGTATTTGTCGCCGCCACGAGGGCGAGCCAACCGTAACCGCCGGCGATTGTAACCTCGAACACTGTGAACTTTCCGAAGAAGCCGACTGTGGGCGGGATGCCAACGAGGGAAAGAAACGCAAGCGCCAACACCACGGCGTCAAGCGGCCGGCGCGCCGCGAGGCCGCTATAGTCCGAAAGCGCCGTTCGACCGCGAAGGTCCGCGACAACGGCGAACGCGGCGATGTTGCCGACGGTATACGCTCCGAGCATCGCGACAAGTGCTGTCGGCGCACCGGTATCGAGGTCGATAACGACAACCGCCATCAGCACGTACCCAGCCTGGCTGACGGACGACCAGCCGAGTAGCCGCCGCACATCTTGCTGCCGGAGCGCAGCTAGGTTGCCAATCGTCATCGTCACAGCCGCTATTGTCGCGACGAGGGGACGCAACGCGAGAGCATCTGGAGGAACAGCGGTGACCAACCGCGCGAATGCTACCGCGGCGCCGATCTTCGGGACCACCGTGAGGAACGCCGCCGATGGAACTGGCGCGCCTTCCGCGACGTCTGGTACCCAAGTATGCGCCGGTGCAGCACCAAGCTTGTAGGCGATCCCGACGGCGACCATCGCAAGACCGGCAACAAGGAGCGGCGAGGCGATGAGCCCATCGGCAAAGGCGTTCGCGAGCGGCTCGTAGCCGGTAACCCCGGCCATACCGGTCACGAATACGACGCCGGTGACGAGGACGGCGTTGGCGAGCGCGCCGATGAGGAAATACTTCATCCCCGCTTCCACCGAGATTGCCCAGCCGCGATGGTAGGCGGCCAGCGTGTAGCCGGTGACGGACGACAGGAGCACGGCAACGACGAGCTGCATCAGGTCGGCGGCGCCAGCGAGCGCCATCGCCCCAACCGCCGACAGAAGAAACACCGCGTAGACCTCGCCGTGGCGGCGGTCCGTTGCAAACCAGCCCGGTGAGATCATCACGCACACGCCTGTCGCGACGAGGATCAGGAAGCGAGCCCAGACACCGACGCCATCGATCGCGAAGGTGCCGGAGAAGGTGGTGCCTGTGCGACCGAGCTGGTCTGCGAGGAGAACACCCGCCACAGTGAGGCCGGAGAGCGCGATGATCGCGCCGACGACATGCAGCCGACGCGGCGCGAACATCGCAAAGAGGAGCGTTGCAACCGCGGTGAAGAGAACCGCGATCTCTGGTGCAAGGTCGCCGATCGGCATCGCCTCAGCCCCCGGGCGCGACGGTGGCGGTCCCGACGACGGCGCTATCCGTGGCGGCATTGACGAGGTCGAGGAGCCAAGCGGGATAGACGCCGATCACGACGACGAGGGCGAGGATGGCGAGGAGGACCGCCCCCTCCACCCGGCCGACGTCCGCAAAGGCGTTCCGCTCCACCGGTCGCTCGCCGAAGAAGACCTGCAGCAGCATCGTGAGGAACAGCGCGGCGGTGATGAGGATGCCGACGAGGCCGACGGCCGCAACCCACGGGAACACCGCGAAAGCGCCGATGAAGATCTGCACCTCGGCGACAAAGCCGGCGAGGCCCGGCAGGCCGAGGCTCGCGAAGGCCGCCACCACCGTCGCCGCCGTCAGCTTCGGCGCGACGCCGGCGAGACCGCCGAAGCGGTCCATCTCGTAAGTATCCGCCCGCGCCCAGATACTGCCGGCAAGGAGGAACAGCGTGCCGGTGATGAGCCCGTGCGCCACCATTTCCACCACCGCGCCGGTGAGGGCGAGCTGGCGCGCGTGCTCCTCACCGGCGACGAGCGCGCCCGCCGCCGCGATGCCGAGCACCGCGTAGCCCATGTGGTTGACCGACGTGTAAGCGATGCGCCGCTTGATCGAGGTCTGGCCGAGCGCCACGAACGCGCCCCAAAGGATCGACGCGAGGGCGACGACAGCCAGGGGCAGCGCATAGGCCGCGAACGTTTCGCGCATCATCTGGAGCGGCATCCGGACCATGCCGTAGGTGCCCATCTTGAGGAGAACGCCGGCGAGGATGGCGGACGCCGGCCCAGGCGCGTTGACGTGCGCCGGTGGTAGCCATGTGTGGACCGGAAACAGCGGCGCCTTGATCGCGAAGCCCATGACGAAGCCGAGAAAGACGAGCGTCGCGACCGGCCCCGCCCCGGCGAGCGGCTGCTGTGCGATCAGCACGCGCATATCGAACGTCATCGGATCGGTGCGAAGGACGAGCACGATGATCGCGAGCAGAATCGCGAGTGAGCCGACGAAGGTGTAGATGAAGAACTTCAGCGCCGCAGCCTGCCGCTCTCCGTGCCCCCAGCGGCCGATCAGGAAGAACATGCCGACCAGCGAGAGGTCGAAGAACACGTAGAAGACGAGAAGGTCGAGCGTGAGGAAGAGGCCAAGCGACGCGGCTTCCAGGAACAGGAACCAGGCATAGTACTGGCGCTCCCGCTCGCGCTGCTCCATCGGCCAGGCGATCGTGGCGACGAAGAGGACCCCCGTCATCAGGGACAGCGCCAGCGACACGCCGTCAACGCCGACGCGCCAGGCGACGCCGAGCGCCGGCACCCATGCCATCTCCTCGACGAGCTGGAAGTCGGTGCCGCCTAGGCTGAAGCGCGACCATGCAAAGCACAGGAGCGCCAGCGGCACCGCGGCGGTGGCGACGGCGAGCGCACGCGAGGTCGTTGCCCTCAAACCGGGGGCGGTCACGAGGACCAAGGCCCCGACGAACGGGACGAGGATCGCAAGGGTCAGCATCGGGTCACGCTCCGTAGGAGAGGACGGCGACCGCGACGGCGAGGCCCGCCACGAGGATCGCGAAATAATGGTGGGAAAGCCCGGTCTGCGTGCGCCGCACGCCGCCGCCGGCTGCGCCGACGAGATAGGCGGTCAACCGGGGCAGGCTATCGGTAGCCCACTCGCCAAAGCGGTCCCCCGCGTTGGCGAGCCACCGTGACAACGCAGCGACGAGGCGCACGCCGCGGTCGACGACAGTGTCGTCGATGCGGGCAAGGACGTGGGCAATCGTCCGCGACAGCGCTGCGCCAAGGTGCACACCGCGGTCGACGAGGACATCGTCGATGCGGGCGAGGACGCGGGCAAGCGCGACGGCCGGCCGCGCCACCGCGTTCTCCAAGAGCCACGGAAGACCGAGCCAGTCGCCGAGCGCCGCTGAAGTGTCATTGCGGCCTAGATCCGCGCGTCGCCGGGCGATGACGATGCCGAGGACGGCCCCGGCCGCGATCGCCGCGATGGAGGCGGCGAACAGGCCGAGCGAGCCGGGCGGCAGGGCAACCCCGAGACGATCGGCGATGGTGTTGGGAACCGCGGGGATCCACAGCACCGATAGGGCCAGCGTCACCACGGCGAGGAAGGCCGACGGCAGGATTAATACCGCACGAGATGGGATACGGCCGGGGTCGACGTCCGGGCCGGGGGAGAAGACGGCGACATAGAAACGCATCGCGTAGGCGGCGCTAAGTGCCCCCCCCACGACGACCGCTATGGTAGCGAGCGTCGAGGCATCGTGCGCGGCGCCAGCGATCTTCTCCTTGCTCCACGCCGCGCCGAGTGGCGGGATGCCGGCGAGCGCCAGCGTGGGCAAGAGCGTCATCCAGGTGAGGACCGGTACGGCACGACCGATGGCCAGGCGGTCCAGCGCGTAGGTGCCGCGAAGCTCGTGCGCGGTGCCGGCCTCGATAAAGAGCGCCGATTTCATTGCTGCGTGGGTGACGAGGTGGGCGAGCGCGACACCCGGATATCCGGCGCCCGCCGCCACGAACATGAGCCCGAGATGCGCCGAGGTCGATCCGGCGAGGAGCCGCTTGGCGTGCAGGTTGAGGAGCGCGACGATTCCGCCGGCAACCGCGGTGGTAGCGCCGACCGCCATCGCGCCTGCCCCGAACCCGTCGCCCAGCATGGGCCCGGCGCGCAGGACGAGGTAGGCGCCGGCGGCGACCAGCGTGGCGCTGTGGAGCAGCGCGGAGACCGGAGTCGGTCCATCCATCGCCCGGAACAGCCACGGCGAGAACGGCGCTTGCGCCGCCTTAGCCGCCGCCGAAACCAGAAGGCCCGCTGACACCAGCAGGAGAGGCATGCCGGTCAGCTCACCGAGAGCATTGAGCCGGGTCGAGCCGGTGGCGGCGACAGTCGCCATCAGCGCGAGGAACAGGCCGAGGTCGCCCGTGCGCGTGACGACAAACGCCCAGATGCCGGACGTCACGGCGTCCGGATCACGCCAGCGATGGGCGACCAGCGCCCACGAGGCCGCGCCGATCACCTCCCACCCGACGAGTAGCGTGACGAGATCGTCCGCAATGACGACGAGCTCCATCCCGCCGACGAACACGAGAAGGAGGCCGACCATGCGCGGCAAGCCTGGCCCTTCCTCCGTCAGCGCGCCGCGTACCACGACGGGGAGCGCGACGAGCGGCGGGAGGATGAGCATGATCGCCGAAAGCGGCGTCAGCCGCCCGGCGAGCTCGATGCCGCTGCCCCAGACGATGAGGAGCGTATCGCCGGTGAGGATCGCCGCCACGGCGAGCGCCAGCGTGGCGCCGAGGATGAACCCGGCGGCCAATGCGAGCTCACCCCGCCGGTCCGGCGCGGCGGCAATGAGGGCAAATCCGGCGAGCGTCGGCAGGAGGACGACGAGGGCGAGGATCATTGTTTCAGCGTCGTGAGGCTTTCGATGACGTCCGCCTGCCGGTTGCGGTAAACGGCGACGACGAGCGCGAACCCGGCCGCCATCTCCACCGCCATGACGGCCATGATGACGATCGCGAGGAGCTGCCCCTCCGGCATCCCGCCGAGCGCGAACGACCAGAAGCCGAGCACCGCCAGAAGCGCCCCGTTCATGATCAGCTCGAGCCCCATCATCAGCATGACGAAGGACTGCTGCGATAGTGCGCCGTAGAGGCCGATGCCGATGAGCCCCGCGGCAACGATGAGAACCGAGGCGAGCGTCATGCGTGCTTCTCCTTGTCGCCGGCATGATCGTGCCCGCCGCTGTCGTGGCCATCCCCTTCGTGATGGTGTGCGTGATCGCTCCTACCGTCGCCGTGGGAGCCGTGGTCGTGTCCGCCGTGGCCGTGGTGGTGGCCGCCGCTCTTCTCCGGCACGCGGCCCGCGGGCGTCCCTCCCGGCTCGAGGCCCGGCGGGACCGAGCCCTCGACGGCGTCGCCGAAGCGACCCGTGCGCGCGGAGAGGATGACGGCGGCCACCATCGTCGCGAGCAACGTGACGCCGGCGGTCTCGAAGATCAGCATCGAGTCCCCCAGAAGCTCGATCCCCAGGTCGTGGACAATCGCCTTGCCCGCCGCGACAGGGTTCGATGGTAGGTCGGTGAGGAGCGTCGCAGCCGTCATTCCGGCGAAAGCGACGACCCCGACGCCGATGGAGAAGCGGTGCTGATGGACCATCATCATCGGGTTGAGGCCGGCCGGGTTCATCATGAACATGACCATGAAGAGCACCATGACGGTCATCTCCACGGCCATCATGAAGACCGTCGCGACGCCGATGTATGGCGCCGACAGGAGGAGTCCGATCCCGCCGACGGCGATGAACGAGATCATCAGCCAGAAGCTAGCCCGCACCATGGAATCGACGCGGAAGACGCGCCAACCGGCGTAGAGCGCCAGAGCGGAGAGACCGGTGAACAGCGCGTCGGTCATAGCGCGACGAGCCCCGCGGCAAGGAGGTGGAGGAAGGAGACCGGCAGGAGGACGACCCACAAGAATGTCACCATCCGCGATACCGGCATTCTTGGTAGGAGGTGCGTTGCCGCCACCATCAGCTCGAGGACGAGCGCAGTCTTGAGCGCGAGCCAAAGCGGTCCAGGCAGCAGCGGGCCGAGGTAGCCGCCGAGGAAGACGGTCGCCGCCATCGCCGAGAATGCGACCAGCATCGCGAGCCGCGCCGCCTGCCACATGGCCCGCGCGGGGCCGGAGTCCTCGGCGCTGCTACCGCCGGCAAGGTCGGCGGAATCGGCGTAGTCCATCGGCCCGCGCAAGGTGAGCGACAGGCCGACGATGAGGAAGAGCGGCAGCCCCAGCGGCTGGCGTACGACATTCCACATCTCACGCTGACTTTCGACGATGGCGAGTACGTCGAGCGAGCGGGCCGGAAGGGCGGCGCCGATGAGAACGAACATCGACGGCAGCATGACCGGCAGGCCGGTGGCGACGTAGCGGTAGGCACCGATCAGCGGGAACGGCGCGTTCGGCGACCACCCGTGGAGGAAGACGACGACCACCACCAGCGCCTCGACCGCGCCCCAGAGAACGATGCTCGTGGGTAGCTGGATGAGGGCCATGCCCTCGCCGAACGGGACAACGGCGAGACCCGCCGCCGCGAGCGCCCCGTACCACGCCGGGGCGAGGCGCCAGTTGGCACGGTCGGGCGCCTCGGTTGTCACCAACTGACCGGAGAGACGCATCGCGGCATGGCGGAAGGTGCCAGCGAGGTATGGCCCCGCCGGCGCGCCTGCGAGCGCCGCCCGCGCGACGGCGTCGAGGACGACCACGAGCGCGGCGCCCAGCGCCAGGAAGAACGCTAGGAACGGGAATGCTGCGAGGCTCATGCGGCGCCCTTCGCCATTCGGACGGCCGGCGACGCGATCGCTCCGCGCAGTTCGTCGATGGAAAAGCTCGCCAGGACCAGCGCCGCCTCGTGCCATTCGAGGCCGATGAGCATCGCGGCGAGATCGCCGGGTGCGGCCGGGTCGGCGGGTCGGCCGGCGCTCAGCGCGTCGAGCCGGCCCGCCGTCCGACTGCGCACGTCGCCGCCGCTCTCGTCGCGGGCGAGCGCGGACGGGATCGCGGCGAGAAGGCCTGTCCACCGGACCGCGCGGGCCAGCCCGGCTGCGGCGCGCGCGGGATCGGCTAGCGCCGCCCGCACGAGCCGATCGGCGAGCGCAGGAAGCTCGAGGAGCCGCAGGAGGCGTGCGAGCTCCAAATGAGGCGTCGCCGCGAGAAGGTCCTGCGCGAGCGGCGCTTCGACGATGCGGACGGACTGGATCACGTCGCCCTGGAGCGTCGTCTCCATGATGAGACCGGGCGGCCATTGTGTCAGATACGGGCCGAATGTCGCGCTGTATGCGTCGAGCGCCAAACCATCTCGCAGGTCGTCGGTCGTCATCGCCATCGGTCGGCCGTAGGGTGTCCCGCCCATCATGCCATTGCCGCCCTGACCGTAAGGTCCGACGCCCTCCCACGGGTTGGGTGGCCCATCGTCGAGCAGGATCGCCTCACCCTCGGACTGCGTCGCCTGCGCACTGATGAAGGCCGCAGCGTCGGACACACTCTCCGGCGCGCCGGTGCCGAAGTCGAATCCTGACGGCCGGTCGGCGCGCCACCACACGGTCGCGCGGGGCTCAAAAAGCTGGGCGTGGATCCGCGCGAGGGCGATACGGTCGCTTGGTCGCTGCTCGCCCGCCACAACGAGCACCTGCGCAGCCCGTGGGGTCGCGACCAGCGTCAGCGCTGGCTCCAGCCGCAGTGCCTCGACTGCGCCGAGGACACCGCCACCCGCGGCGACGAAGACCGGGGTGCCTCCTACTGCCACCGGAAGATCCCTTCGCGCCAACCATAGAGGATGCCGAGGGAGAGAATGGCCAGGAACATCCCCATCTCGGCGAGCGCCTTCAGGCCCTCTTCGACGAACACGACCGCCCACGGGTACATGAACATCATCTCCATCTCGAAGGCGATGAAGACGAGCGTCATCGTGTAGAAGCGCACATGGTAGCGCTGCCAGGCGTGCGTGTCGGCTTCACCGCCGCCAAGGAAGGGAAGTCGCTGCGGCCAGGGCGAACATCGCGGGCCGGACGCCCGGTACGCCGCCAGGACGAGCGCGACGAAGATGCCGGTCAGAACGAGGGCGGTGAGGAGCGCTTCCAAATCTTATCCAACCATTGAGCGAGATCGCGAGACGGCGCCGGGTGGGTCACTCGCCGGTGCAAACGATGCGGGTCGTGGCTTAAGCTCGTCGCCGGGAAGGCTCGGCGGTCGGAACGCCCTGCGCGGCGCCGTGGCAGGAGCGGCCAAGCCAGCGATGCATGACGAAGTGCATGCCACCGCAAAGGGCCAGCGGAGCAAGCAGACCAATTGCAGAGGTCACACTGGTCAGGCTTCCGCCGGAGGCGAAGTATATGCCGATGGGCACGAGCATCGCAACGCAGCACGCCCACATCCCGATATTACCTGCGGACTTCGAAGTCCTTTGAGATCCAAGTTCTGGGTCAATATTAATTTCATTAGACGATGGCGCGCCGCGCATGGGCCTCATCCTTTAGAAGATCACTTCCAGAATAAGCTACAACCTTCCAGCATGGTAAGGTCAATACTGACTCTTGGATCTCAGGCGACCAACCGGACGTGAAACATGGAGCCGCGTTCACGGACGGCGGCGTGAGAGGGGAACAGAGCCTCGCATTACCTGGAATAGAAACGAGCCTGACGCGGTGATCAACAAGAAGCCCTGCAGGGCTTCGATGCCCGCCATGAAGCGGAGATGTCCGGTCGGCGTCAGGTCACCACGACCGAGAGTCGTGAAGTTGACCAGCGAGAAGTAGAAGTGGTCCATCCAGTCCAGCTCGCTTTCCGACTTGAAGGATCCTAAGCCGAGCGCCGTATCACCTAACCAGAACCCGACAGCGTAGAGGGTCGCCTCCACGACATGCGCCAACGCGATCGCCATCATGGCGATTGTCAGTCCGAGGTGCGGGCGCGGGGGCATCCTGGAGAGTACACTCGAAACCGAACACAAGGTTGCGTAGTGGACGCTCGTCGAGACGGCAAACAGTACGACGGACAAGAGTATCGCCAAAGCCATAGCCACGATTTACTCACGCGCTCGTAGTGGGGCTCGTTGCGGGGCCGCCTTTCGACGCCGATGCGCGGCGTTGGGAATTCGGCCGGCCCGCTCCGCCCCCTGCTTCAGCAAGGTCGTCGATGATCGGACACTCCGGGCGTTCGTCGCCTGAGCAGTGGGAGGCGAGGTTTCGCAGCGACGAGACCATCGCCTGCATGTCCGCGATCTTGCCTTCCAGCTCTGCGATGTGGGCCAGCGCAACGGACTTCACGTCCGCGCTCGCTCTCGACCCGTCCCCCCAGAGTTTCAACAGCTCCGCAATCTGATTGATCGAAAAGCCGAGATCACGCGCCCGCCTTACGAAGCGAAGGGTCTGGATATCGGCTGGTGCGTAGCTTCGGTATCCCGCAGCAGATCGTTCGACCGCGCCTATGAGGCCAATACTTTCATAGTATCGGATCATCTTGGCGTTGACACCAGACTCCTTCGCAGCCTGCCCGATGTTCATTCTCCGCCTCCCGAGCGAGCGTTAGGTGCGGCAGTCGTAGAAGCCGCTGTAGCCAACGGTCATCCCGCGATCGAGGCTCATCGTCAGCACAGCGTCACGCTCGCCATCACCCGCGAGGAGATCGCCGGTCGGTCCATTGACAGCCATCGACACACCCGCTGCGGCAGCCGTCGGGCCTCTGGCAAGTGAGGCCGGGTCGGCCTGCAGTTGCACGAGGTCCCCGCTGATCTTCATTAGCGCTGCGCCGTCGCTGGCAAGCGCCAGCACTGGACGGCTTCCTTCGGTATAGGTGAACCGGCATGTCGTTCCGCCCGAAAGACCCAGCGCGATCTCATCGTCCGTCATAAACTGCGGGTCGAGCGAGGGAAGGTCCGCCGTGGCGAGCGCCTCGTCGAGCGTCATTACCGACGCGGACGGCGCAGCCGTCCCGGTGCCGTCACCGTTCCGGTCGATGTCGTCGATGAGGAAGCGCATCTCGGCGATCTCCTTGTCCTGCGCGTAGATGATCTCGTCGGCGAGCTTGCGCACGCGCGGGTCGGAGATATCCGCTCGGCTCGAAGTCATGATGGCGATCGAGTGATGCGGGATCATCGCGCGCATGTAGGATGTGTCGCCGACCGTGACCTGACTGCGTACGAGCCAGAGCGACACACCGAAAACGACTACCGCGCCGGCGAAGATCGCAAAATTGAGGCGGGTGTTCTTGTACATTGCCAGCATGAAGGCCAGCATGATCAGCGTCATGACCGCGCCCATCATGATCGCCATGTACGTCCGCGTCTCCGAGAAGAAGACGTGACTGAAGAGATACGTGTTCAGATACATGAGGACGAACATGACGGCTGTCGACGTCAGGATCATCGCAGCGAAACGCAAATAAGACACAGGCTTCTCCGTTGAGATCACATGTAGGCTGATCAAACCTCAACCCCGGAAGGGGGTTAAAGTTTCGGTGGAATTGGTTATCCGAAAGGCCCTCGCGTCGCGGGAGAAACGGCCGTTGGCGCGTCTCGCCGGCCGCAGCCCTCGCACTCGGACGCGCATTTCAACCCCCTTCGTTACTCTCGTGGTGGTGCGCGGACCGCGACTGTCTCGCGGCCAGGAAGATGCGCTCGAACGCGAAGACCGAGAGGATCCCGGCGAGCGCGATGAAGACGATTGGACGATCGGTCTGCCACTTCAACAAGGCAAATGCCCCCAGAACCAAAGCGTCCAGCCCGATGGCTGTCAGCATAACCCAGCCGCGCGCAGCGATCGTCTTGCGCTGATTCCTGAAGACGCCCCAATGGATCAGCATGTCCATCACGAGGTAGAAGAACGCCCCTAATGACGCGATGCGGCTCAGATCGAAGAAAACCGTAAGGCCACCCGCAATAATAACGGTGTAGACGAGCGTGTGGTCGCGAATCGTGCCGCGCATCCTGAAATGACTGTGCGGAACGAGCTTCATGTCAGTCAGCATTGCGAGCATGCGCGACACAGCAAAGATACTGGCGACGACCCCGGATGCTGTCGCAACGAGCGCCAGCGCGACGGTAAGATAGAACCCTGCCTGTCCGAGCGCGGGCTTGGCCGCTTCCGCGAGCGCGTAGTCCTTCGCTGCAACGATCTGGTCGAGCGGCAGGCTCGACCCAACGCCGAGCGCGACAAGGAGGTAGATGACAGTACATAGGCCAATGGAGATCACGATCGCACGGCCGACGTTTCGATGCGGGTCGGTGATTTCGGCCCCGCTGTTGGTGATTGTCGTAAAGCCCTTGAACGCGAGAATCGCCAGTGCGACCGATGCGACGAACCCACCGGCTCCCGCGTCGCTGCTGCCAGCTTCGAAGGAGATGCCCCCCGCCCACAGCGCGGCGATCCCGAAGAGCGCGATCCCGCCAACCTTGAGCGCCGCCATGATCTGCGAAAGCAGCCCGACTGAACGATTGCCCGCCGCGTTGACCAGATAGGCGAACACGATGAGCGCAACGCCGATCGCCGGCACCAACCAGCCCTCAGCGGGCATTCCGAGGCCGCGCAAGAGATAGTTGGCGAATGTCCGCGCCACGAGGCTCTCATTGATCACCATCGAGAGAGCCATCAGGAGCGCCGCGCCCGCTGCCACCGTCGTCGGCCCATAGGCTTTCTGCAAGATCATCCCGATCCCCCCGGCGGACGGGTAGGCGTTCGACATCTTGACGTATGTGTAGGCGCTGAAGGCGGTTATGACCGCGCCTACTAGGAAGGAGAGCGGAAACAATGACCCCGCCACTTCCGCGATCTGCCCTGTCAGCGCGAGAATGCCCGCACCGATCATGACGCCTGTTCCCATCGCGACCGCATCGAGAAACGATAGGCTGTTCTTTGCGTAGCTTGAACTCAAGGCTCACTCATCTTGCTATGATACAGGCCAATGTCCTCGCACCGGGACCGCCGTGCGGTGTCTGGCGCGCGATCGCCGGCTTGGCCGTGTGCGGAAGGACCGTCCGTTATCGTCTGGCGAACAGAACCCCGATTAGGATGCCGGCAAGAAGGATGCCGGCCGCGCCGATCAGCATTCCGCCGCCCATAAGATTCATGCCCCACCCGTCCATGTGACCGAACATGCGGTCCTCCCTTGCGTTTGCGTCTCCGAACAAGATCGTGAGGTCCGTCGGAAAGGCGGATCAGCCGCCCATTCCGCCCATCATGATTTCGCGCATTTCCGCAGAGGTTAGTTCGCCGTCATCGTCCGCATCGGCGGCCTTGAACATACGTGCATGAAACTCCTGAACCTCAGGAAGGGACAGGGTTCCGCTGCCGTCTGTGTCTACCGCGATGAACAACATCCGCATCATCATCGAATGGCCCATTCTCCGGTCCCCGCCATGCTGGGCATCACGCACGTGCTTGCCCAGCCCGCCTTGGTTCATTCCCGATCCCGGCATCATACCGGAGCTCATACGTTGCATCATGGCGCCGTCGCGCGGGCTCCTGCCGGGCGTCTCTGGCGACGTTGTCTCGGTCGTGGACGCATGCCCCTGGTTGCTATCCTGGGCCAGTGCGGGAGCGACTGTGAAGAACGCCGCTCCGGCAAGCGTGGCGATTGCTGTTGCTCTTCGTTTCATCACCATTTCCTCCAATGCTCGTGAGATATCGAGGCGGGCGAGTTCCGCCCGGTTTTCCCAGCGGCGACGAGCGCCGCCGAAACTCTGCGGGTTCACTCCGCGGGAGAGGCGGCGACCGCAGCCACCACACGACCGTCACGGGCCATGGGTGGCCGGAAGCCTTTCAGTCGCAGGGCATTCGTGAGCACAAAGATGCTCGACAACGCCATCGCTCCCGCCGCGAGGATGGGCGAAAGCAGCAACCCAAACGCCGGATAGAGAGCCCCCGCCGCCACCGGAATCAGCGCAGTATTGTACGCGAACGCCCAGAAGAGGTTCTGGCGGATGTTGCGCATCGTCGCCCGCGACAGCGCGATGGCGTTCGGCACCCCGACGAGATCGCCGGACATCAGCACCACGTCCGCCGCCTCGATCGCGACGTCGGTGCCCGTGCCGATGGCAAGGCCCACGTCCGCCTCGGCGAGCGCCGGCGCGTCGTTGATGCCGTCGCCGACAAACGCCACGCGGCCGCGCTCCCGAAGCGTTTTCACGGCTTCCACCTTGCCGTCCGGCAGCACCTCGGCGATGACCTCGTCGATGCCTAGCCGCGTGGCGATGGCCTCGGCGGTGCGGCGGTTGTCGCCGGTTATCATCGCGACCGACAGGCCGAGATCATGCAACGTGGCGAGCGCGGCGGCCGTCGACGGCTTCACCGGGTCGGCCACAGCGATGACCGCGGCGAGGCGACCATCGACGGCGGCGTAGAGCGGCGACTTACCCTCCCCGCCCAGCCTCGCGCTCTCATCAGCGAAGGTGGCTGGCTCGAGACCCAACCGCGTCATGTAGCGGTCCGCACCGACGTCGATGCGCCGGCCCGCGACGTTCGCGCCGACGCCGAAGCCCGGGACGGCGTCAAACCCGGCAACCTCCCCCGCTGAGAGTCCGCGCGCCCGTGCCGCCTGTACGATAGCTTCAGCAATCGGGTGCTCGGACTTCGCCTCAACGGCCGCGACGAGCGCCAGCACCTCATCCTCGGTGAAGCCTTCCGCCACGGAGAAGTCGGTGAGCTCCGGACGCCCCTTTGTGAGTGTGCCAGTCTTGTCCAGCGCCACGATGGTGACGTCCCGCAGCGACTGGAGCGCCTCTCCCTTGCGTATAAGGACGCCCAACTCCGCCCCACGCCCGGTACCGACCATGATAGAGGTGGGTGTGGCGAGCCCCATCGCGCATGGGCACGCAATGATGAGCACCGCAACGCCGTTGACGAGGGCGAAGGTGAGCGCAGGATCCGGCCCGAACGTCAGCCAGACAAGGAACGTGACGGCCGCGACCGCCATCACGACCGGTACGAAGACGAACGTCACGCGGTCGACCAGCGCCTGGATCGGAAGCTTCGCGCCCTGCGCCGTCTCCACCATGCGGATGATCTGCGACAGCACGGTGTCGGCGCCGACCTTGGTGGCGCGGAAGGTGAACGCGCCGGTCTTGTTGAGGGTGCCGCCGACAACCTCGTCCCCCTCGCCGCGCGACACGGGAACCGGCTCGCCCGTGATCATGGACTGATCCACGAAGCTCGATCCGTCGAGCACCACGCCGTCGACGGGGATCTTGTCTCCCGGGCGCACCGCGATCACGTCGCCGGCCGTGACCTCCTCGATTGGCACGTCCACGGTCTCGTCGCCGCGCACGACGCGCGCGGTCTTCGCCCTCAGACCCATCAGGCGCTTGATCGCCTCGCCGGTCTGCCCCTTTGCGCGGGCCTCCATGAAGCGGCCCAGGAGGATCAGAGTGACGATCACGGCCGCGGCCTCGTAATATACATTCTGCGTTTCCGCGGGCAGGCTACCAGCTGCGAAGGTCGCCGCCACCGAATAGGCCCAGGCCGCGCCCGAGCCCAAAGCTACCAGCGAGTTCATGTCCGGCCCGCCATGCAGGAGCGCCGGAATACCCTTTCGGAAGAAGCGCAGACCCGGACCGAACAGCACCAGCGTCGTCAGCGCGAACTGAATGAGCCAGCTCGTCTCGCGCCCGATCGCGACGTCGATGGCGTGGTGGAACGCGGGGACGAGGTGCGTGCCCATCTCCAGCACGAACACCGGCAGCGTCAGCACCGCGGCGATGGCGACGTCGCGCTGAAGCGCCTTGAGCTCGCCTGCTTTCTTTGCGTCCGCCTCGTCGCCTGCATCGGCCGCGCTCACGAGCTTCGCTTGGTACCCGACGTCTTCCACCGCTTCGACAAGCGCGGCCGTCGTCACCACCCCGTCCGCGTGACGCACGGTCGCCCGCTCAGTCGCGAGGTTGACGTTGACAGACTTAACTCCCGGGACGGCGGCGAGCGCGCGCTCCACCCGGCCGACGCAGGACGCGCATGTCATACCGTCGACGGCAATCTCGGTCGTCGCCTCGGCGACGTCGTATCCGGCGCCCTCGATCGCCTCGCGCACCACAGCGGCGTCGGCAGGTCCCGTAAAGGTCACTCGGGCTCGCTCGGTGGCGAGGTTCACGCTAGTATCCGTAGCACCGGGGATCGCCCTCAAAGCTCTTTCCACGCGGCCGACGCAGGACGCGCAGGTCATCCCCTCAACGCCGAATTCGATACTCGACGCCGCCATTTCCGTTCGCTGAAGCCGGCCGACCGATGCATCCATGAGAACCTCCCTTGGCACGTCAACGCGAGATGGGGCTTCCCATGATGGGAAGGTCAAGCGCGGTCCTCGAAAGAATGTATGTCGCCGGTCATCTTGACCTTCCCACGGTGGGAAGCCCCACTTCCCGGCGAGAGATGAACTGGAGATGTCGTCATGAAACTCTCGATCCCAACGATGCACTGCGGCGGCTGCGTGAAGGGCGTCACCCACGCCGTTGAAAAGGTCGACAAGGATGCCACCGTCAGGACCGATCTCGCGACGCACGAGGCGATCGTCGAGACGCGCGCCAGCGAGGCCGACATCCTCGCCTCGCTCGAAAAGGCGGGCTTCCCGGCGAACGTCCGCTAAGGCATGTCCGGGAGCCGGGAGCTGGCGTACCTGGCTCATTCGCCGGAGGCGGCGACAGCTGCCTCCAGCTGCTTCGCGTCCACGAAGCCCGGAATCACCTCGTTCCCGATCACGAAGCTCGGCGTCCCGTTGATGTTGAGGCGCCCGGCGACCTGCATCGTCTCGCGGATCTTGGCGGTGATGTCGTCGGCATCGCCGCGCGCTACGATCTCGCTCCAGTCGAGTCCTGCTCCTTCGATGGCCGCCTGGATCTGGGCCTCGGTCAGCGTTCCCTCATGGCCCATGAGCGCCTGATGCACGTCCCAGTACTTGTCCGGAGCGCTCGCCCACACGCCAAGCGCAGCCCGCGCGGCCTGGGCTGACGACGCCGACAGGATCGGAAATTCCTTGAATACGTACCGGATCCGCTCGTCGTTCTCGAGTAACTCTACCACCTCGGGCTTCACTTTCCGGCAGTACGGACAGTTGTAGTCGAAGAATTCTACGACCGTGATCGTTCCGTCCGGATTCCCGCCGACAGGATCGTCTCCCGCGTTGCGCAACGTCTCACCGAGGTCGGCGAGAGCGCCCTTCACCGCCTCCTCATCCGCGGCCCTTTGCTTCGCCTGCAGGGCTTCGAACGCATCGGCGAGAATCTCGGGATTTTCGAGAAGGTGGTCGCGGATGAGCGCACGGACCTCATCCTTCTCTCCGGCGCTCAACCCGTCGGCCGATGCGCTCACGATAGACAGGCCGACCGCTGCGGCGACGATGAACAGTTTCAGCATGGTCTACTCTCCGGTTTGTGCGACGGCGCTGGGTCGCCCGCGCGCGGCGGCGATCGCGTTCCGGACGGCGTCGATAGTCAAGATTTCTGGAAGAACTATGCCGTTCGGCGCGGCTGGACCGTATGCGACGTCGAGCGGAATGCCGTAGCGGCCGTGGTCTTTCACGAACGCCGCGATCGCGTCGTCGGGCCGCGTCCAGTCGGCCCGCATCGCAACCGTGTCCGGCCGGGCGAGAAGGGCCTCGACGGGTTCCCGGTCGAGCGCGGCCGCCTTGTTGTAGACGCAGGTGATGCACCAGTCGGCGGTCACGTCGACGAAGACGACGTGACCGCGTGCGACATGTCCCTCGATCACCTCCCTGTCGAACGGCTGCCAGTGCCCCGCGTTTCCGGAAGGCCCGCTGACCGAGGCCGAGCCGACATTCGCGACGACGACCAGGACGCACGCAGCGATCACAACGCCACCCAATCCGACCGTGGCCGGGCGCGGACGGCGCAGGACCGCTGCAACGGCGAGGCTCCCGGTTGCGAGGGCGATCAGGACACCGACGCCCACCTGAGCAAAGAGGATCGACCCAAGCCAGGCGACGACCGCCAGCATCGGCACGACGAGGGCGCGCTGGAGCCGTGCCATCCACCGCCCCGGCTTCGGCAGAAGCCTCGTGGCTCCCGGCACAGCGGCAACGAGGACGTAGGGAAACGCAAAGCCCGCAGCGAGCGCCGCGAACGTCGCCGCGAGCGCGCTAGCTCCCCCGGCTAGCCCGAAGGCGATGGCGGTTCCGAGAAACGGCGCGCTGCACGGCGTTGCGAGGAGCGCGATCACGAAGCCGTCGGCGAAATCGCCAGTTCGGCCGAGTCGGCCAAGCCGGTTCTGCATACCGTCGGGCAGGCGGATCTCGAAGACGCCGGCAAGGTTCAGCGTCATCAGCGCGAGGAGCGCGAAGAGAAACCCGACGAAGAGCGGCTCTTGAAACTGCATCCCCCAGAAGACGTCCCGGCCGAACGCTTTGAGCGTCCCGAGCGCCACTGCGAGGACTGCGATGAAGGTGACAATACCACCTGCCGTTGCCAGAAATGCGAGACGTTGCTGTCCCCTATCGAGAGCCGCTGCGCGAGAAAGCGCCGCCACCTTGATCGACAGCACCGGCAGGACGCAGGGCATGACGTTGAGGATGAGACCGCCGAGGAACGCGATTGCGAGGATCGCGGCAAGGCTGTAGCCGCTCGTCGTCGGCTCCGCCGCGACAGCATCCGTCACCGTGCCCGAAAGATCGAGCGCCAGGTCTTCATCCGCAACGGTGAGACGCACGGCAGTGCCCGGCGGGAGCGGCACGCCTCTGAGCGTCGCCGTGAAACGGCCGCCTCCCCTGGCGCCAAGCTTGCCGATCAACGGGTTGGCGCCCTCGACCTCCGCCACGATCAGCGCACCGGTGAGGTCGCCACCGTCGCCGAACGACTTCAGTTCAACCTTAAGGCCTTCGGCAGCCGGGACAAGTTGTGCCAGCGCGACATTCTCATCGAGAGCGGGACGGGGCACACGCGCCAGCGCGGCCGCGATGGCTGTGTCGGCGATCGCTGGCAGGAATGATGGATCGGCGGGAATCGTCGCCGCGAATGAAAAATGCGTCGGGATGCACACCTTGCCGCAGACAAGGAAGTCTGCCTGAACGTCCAGCCGCGCACCTCGAGCCGGGTCCGCCAGATTGATCCGAAGCGGCAGCGTGACCCCGTGCTCGTAGCCCAGGGCCTCGATGCCGAAGGCCACGAACCGCTCCGGTGCCGGGAAGACGACGCGGGCTTCGCCGACATTCTGCGAGCCCTCCGTCTGGATACGAGGGGGAAGGCCCGTTGATCCGGCGGAGCGCCAGTACGTCTTCCAACCATCTTCGAGACGCACCTCAAGCCCGGCGACGATGTCGCCCGATACATCTCGTGCGATGTGGAGACGGGCCGCACTGTTTGCCCCCTCCTGCCACGGCGTTGCGGCGACGGCCGATGCGCTGAACGGCGCCAGCAGGATCAGCGCACAGGCGATGCGGGTGGCGATCGTCATTGCATCCCCGCCATCTGGCGGTTGAGCTCGTCATGCCGTCGCCGAACGTCCTCCGGCCAGCGGCTCTTGATGTAGGAAAGGACTGCAACGATCTCGTCGTCGCTGAGGACGCCCCCAAACGCCGGCATGTTCGAGTAGTAGGGCTCGCCGTTGCCCATCTCCTTCGGCGGCCCTTCTTTGGTCAGCTTGAAGAGCAGCACGTCAGGGTGGTGCCAGGTGTGCCCGGTCTCGTCGTGCGGAGGGGCCGGAAGCCGGCCGTCCGCGCCGCGCTCACGCCAATTCGGCTGGCCCTCTAGGTTCGCACCGTGGCACGAGGCGCACTGCGCCTCGTAAATGGTCGCCCCCTGCGCGACCACCGCCGCATCGCCCGGAGCTAGTGCGACCGCCGGCGCCGTCTGGCTTCGCGGCCAGAACGCGACGGCGGCAATGGCGGCCGCGCCGAAGAGCAATCCGACGCCAAGCATGATGAAGGGACGTGTCTTGGTCATGGCGTTCACCCGAGCAGCGACTGGCTGGGCGGCCGCACCACGACACGCGACCCGGTGGGCACGCGCATGTGCAGGTCGATAATGTCCTGATTCAGAAGGCGGACGCAGCCGGAGGATACCGCGCGGCCGATCGAGTAGGCTTCCTGCGTGCCGTGCAGGCGGTAGAGCGTGTCGCGGCCGTTCTGGTAGAGATAGAGCGCCCGTGCGCCCAGCGGGTTGCCGAGACCCGGCGGCATCCCGTTTCGATATTCCTCGAGCTCTGGCTCGCGCGCGATCATCTCGGCCGGTGGCGTCCAAGTCGGCCACTGTGCCTTCCGCTCGATCGTCGCGGTGCCGTTCCAGCCGAACCCCTCGCGACCGAGGCCCACGCCGTAGCGCATCGCCCTGCCGCCTTCCATCGTCCAGTAAAGGAAATAGCTCCCGGTATCGACGACGACTGTACCGCCGCGCTCTCCCGTCGGATCAGCCACCTCCCGCCGCCAGAACCGCGGATCGACCTTTGAGAGATCAACCGCCGGAATGGCAAACCGCTCGTCCGGCCGGGCGCCGTACATCTCGCGGTACAGCGGGGGCACGCGTGAGGTGGCAGCTACCTGCGGCGCGGGTGCTTGCGCACCGGTACAGCCACCGAGCAGCGCGGCGCCGCCTCCGACGAGAAACGCGCGGCGGCCGATCAGATTAATGCCCTGCACGGTAGAAAACCCGGCTGTTCGCGGCCGGACCGGCGTCGAACGTCACGATATCGTACTGCGCGCGCGGATCGTCGCCCATGCCAACGGAGCCCTTCGGCATGCCGGGGACAGAGATCCCATGGACCTTCGGCCGCTCGTCGAGGAGCTTGGCGATCGCCTCTGGCGGCACGTGGCCCTCCACGACATAGTCCTGGATGGCCGCGGTGTGGCAGCCCTGGACCTCGTCGGGGACACCGGCCTGCTTGCGCAACTGAGCGAGGTCGTTCAGCTCCGTCACCTCGACCTTGTAGCCAAGGCGTTTCATGTGGTCCGTCCACGCGCCGCAGCAGCTGCACCAAGGCGTCTTGTAGACGTGCATGGTGTAGGCAGACGGATCGCCGGCAGCAGCAGGCTGCGCCCATCCGGCGATCGTTCCGGCGAAGAGTGCTGCGGCGACGTACTTTGCACTGAACATGGAAAACTCCGAACTTTACTGGACGTACACTGGCGCGCCGATCGAGACGCGGGTGTAGAGGTCTTCGACGTGAGCATTGAGGAGGCGGATACAGCCGTTCGAGACCGCGCGACCGACGCTCGTCGGATCGTTGGTGCCGTGGATGCGGTACATCGTGTCGCGACCGCCGCGGTAGAGGTAGAGCGCACGGGCGCCGAGCGGGTTGCCAAGTCCACCCGGAACCCCGCCTGCGAACCTCGCGTACTTGTGTGGCTCGCGGCGGATCATGTTCTCCGTCGGTGTCCAGCTCGGCCAGGCCACTTTGCGCCCGATGCGCCCCGAGCCGCGAAACAATCGCCCTGAGCGACCGACGCCGATTACGTATTCGAGCGCCCGGCCTCGACCCAGAACCAAGTAGAGACGCCGTTCGGCTGTGTGCACCACGATCGCGCCAGCGGGTGCGCGCGTGCGAAAGCCGACGATGGTGGGTGGCGTGACCGGACGGGGATGCGCCTCCGCACCAGACGGTAGCGCCACGGCGAAAACACTCGCTGCAAGGCCGGCGAAAACCTCGCGACGCGAAGGTGCGCTCATGCGGCGTCCCCTTTGACGTCGACGAACGTCATCATCCCGCCGGCCTGATGTTCGATCATGTGGCAGTGAAGCATCCACTTGCCGGCTGTTTCGGCGGCGAAGGCAATCGAGACGCGATCGTCCGGCGCCATGACGGTGGTGTCCCGCCACGGTCCGTCTACCGGCACGCCGTTCCGCTCGATCTCGCGGAAGTGCATCCCGTGGAGGTGCATCGCGTGCGGAAACGCGGTGTCGTTGATCAAGTCGACGACAACGGACTCGCCACGCTTCAGCGAAACGAGCGGCGTCTCCATGTCCCCTGCGACGCCGTTGAATGCCCAAACGCGGCCGTTGGCGACAAGGTCGCGCATTCCCACCATGCGTCCCCCCATCATCGCACCGCGCATGCGGCCCATCGCACCGCCTTCCATACGAAGTTCGATCCGCCGGGCCTCGGCGATTGCGAGGGCCGGCCGCGCGTTCGCCTCCAGGGGCGTGACCTCGGTGCCGATAAGGCCGCTGCCGCCCGGCTCATCGCGGTATGCGAACTGGCCGAGCGTGACCTCATCGGTCAGCGTGTAGGCCTTGATGGGGTAGATCGATCCTGCCTTGCCTGTTGCGTCGAGGACCAGGTCGACGCGCTGACCGGGGCCGAGAATGAGCGGCTCTTCACCGACGGCTCTTGGCGCCACCGGATTGCCGTCCTCAGCGATAACGACGGGGGCGTGGCCGGGGAACAGAAGCGCAAAGATCTGCGCGTTAGCGACGTTGACGAGCCGGAATCGCACACGCTCGCCGGGCGTCAAAGGTACCGCTGCGTTAGCGCTGCCGTTGATCGTCGCTAGGTTGCCGAGGCGCCCGGCGTGCGCCCACTCGTGCATCTGACCGAGGTCGGTGTCGAGGCGACCGCCACGGTCGATCACCCAGTCGTCGAGAACGAGGAGAACGTCTCGGTCGACCTTAAACGGTTTGCGCTCATCGACGATCAGGATGCCATAGAGTCCGCGGTCCTGCTGGTTCCAGCCGCGGAAATGGGTGTGGTACCAGTAGGTGCCGGCGTCGGCGAGGTCGAAGGCGTAGTTCATTGAACCGCCCGGCTCCACGGGAGCCTGTGTCAGCGGTGCGGCGCCGTCCATCGCGTTCGGTGGCCTGAGTCCGTGCCAGTGGACCGAGGTTGGCTCATCGAGGCGGTTCTCGAACAGGACCTCCAGCCGATCGCCTACGTGATATCGAAGGAGCGGGCCTGGAACTGTGCCGTTGTAGCTCCAGGTGTCCACCAGTCGGGTGGCTTTGCCGAACTCGAGCGCTTGGCGGCCTGGGGCAGCGATAAGTCGCGCGGGTATGCCCGCTGCGAGTGTTTGGTGCGTGGTGGACAAGCTCGCGAGGCTGGCGGCGGCGCCAGCGAGGATCGTGCGCCGCGTGATCGCAACGCCGGAAAAGGGTCTCATGGTGATCTTCCGCAGCCATCACTTTCATGAGTGAATGGCGAGACAAGCGGGGAAGTGGCCCGCAACACCGCCCTTGTTTGGGCGGACACACGCTCTCACCGGCGACAAGTCGATGGGCGTTGGGTCGGAGTCACACCGTTCGCCGAGAAGACGGCGCGCAGCGCTCAGACCGTGTTTGCGGAAAATCTCGGAGGTGGTGGATCGTGCCGAGGCGGCACAACGGTCGCATTCCACACCACGCCGCAGGGAATACCCCCTGACGTACGGATGAAACCCGGAACGAACGGATCAACAGCGAGCATCGCGGAGCCACCGCAAGACGTGAGGTTGGCGGGGCACTCCGGCATGGAGGTCTTCCCGTCGGGACAGTGACCGTCGAAGCATGGCGACATTGAACTGGCGTCACTCTTCGCAATCGTCATCACCGTGTCGTTTGGTGATCCCGACATCGCGGGAGCCGCGCGGACGGAGGCGGGATTGCTCAGAAGGAGCCCCGCTACGATCAACGCGTGGAGGATGACGGCGAACAGACGCATCTGGTGTTGATGGCTCTGCTTCTGCGAACTGTCAATGGCAGGTGTTTGATTCCTAATTGCGCACATTAACGTTGCACGACTGCGTCTTTTCATGGGTTGGAAGTGGGTTGCTGATCGTGATGGTTTTCTGCGCATGTCGTGTGGTCGAGTACGTCTAAAGCCGCGAAGATGCGGCGCGTAGAAATATGTTGCTAGCGGGCAACTGTGTTGTTCGCGCATGCTGCGAGCGGCGTTCCGTTGCGCAGCATGGCGTTGATGATGACGAGGAGCCGGCGTGCGACGGCGATGAGGATCGTCTTTGGCGCCTTGCCCCTCTCTCGCATACGATCGCGCATGGTGACGAAGCTTGGAACGCGCCGCGAAGCCGTGAGGACGGCGATGTAGAGCGCCTCCCGAATCTTGCGGCCACCGCCCCAGAGGCGGCGATCATCCGGGTCGTTGACGACCTGCGTCGAGGCGGCATCCGGCAAGCTGTAGAGGTCGAGGACGGCACGCGAGAGGTCGCAGCCGATGATGGTGCGTGGCATGGTGAGGGTCCTGTCCATGTCGTGCGGGATCGGCTGTCCCAAGCAACCGTTCAGGGTTCAGAGCGACGCGGAAGGGACCCTTGCTCCCTAACGGGCTGCAGACCCTCGGGGGCAACTGTGTTGTCACCTCAGGCGACGAGAGGCGTTCCGTTGCGCAGCATGGCGTTGATGATGACGAGCAGCTGGCGGGCGACTGCGATGAGGATCGTCTTGGGCGCCTTGCCCTTCTCGCGCATACGATCGCGCATGGCGACGAGGCTTGGAATGCGCCGCGAAGCCGTGAGGGCGGCGATGTAGAGCGCCTCGCGAACCTTGCGGCGACCGCCCCAGATGCGGCGTGCACCGCGCCAGGTCCCGCTCTCCCGGGCATGCGGTGCGAGGCCGGCGAGCGATGCGATGCGGCGCCGGTCGAGCGTGCCGAGCTCCGGGAGCTCACCAAGAAGTGTGGCGAGCACGGTCGGGCCGATGCCTGGCACGGCGCGCAGAAGCCGGGCTTGAGAGGAGAACGTGGGCTCCTCCTCGATGAGGCCCGCAATGGCGCGATCGAGTTCGGCGATCTGGCGGGTGAGGAGGCCGATCATCGCCTCGATCTGGGCGGCGATCTCGTCCTGGCCGGCGTTGTGGCGGCGCGTCTTCTCGGCCTTGCGGATGTCCACCAATTGTCTGCGACGCCTGAGGAAATCGGATAGCCGGCTCCGTGCCGGGCTGCTTGGGCGAGTGATGGGGTGATCGAGAACCGAGCCCATCTGCGCCAGCACCCGGGCATCGACGCGGTCGGTCTTGGCGAGGACGCCGGTGGCTCTGGCAAACTCGCGCGCCTGGCGTGGATTGGTCCGCGAGAACGTGACGCCGCGTTCGGCGAGTGCGGCGATGAGGGGGCCGTCGCAGCCACTGGTGGCCTCGAAGACGACGAGCACGTCGGGGGGCAGCGACGAGATCCATGCGGCGATAGCCTCAGGGTCGTTCGCCACCTGCGACGAGATAGCGTCCGGCAGGGTCTGGAGATCGATGACGGCGCGCGAGAGATCGCAGCCGATGACGGTGCGTGGCATGGTAGAGGTCCTGTCCATGTCGTGCGGGATCGGCAGTCCCAAGCAACTGTTCAGGGTTCTGAGCGATGCGGAAGGGGCCCATGCTCCCTAACGGGCTCCGCGGCCCTCGGGGGGGACGGGCTCCCTTCCGCAACTCCAACGCTACCACTTCGCCAACAGACAGGGGGACGGGCTCCCTTCCGCAGCCCTGATGCTACCACCTCGCCAACAGACAGGGGGTCGCGGGAGGTTGTCATTCTCTTTGGCGATCGGCCCCTATCGCTACCTATGGTCGCCGATATTGAGAGGCTGTGAGTGTTAAATATAAAGTTAGAGTCGTGTTACGCAGTGGAAGACGTCGCTTAAGGTGCTGATATAAAATACGATTTCAAATCTGTTGGTGGGTGAAATCACGAAAGAAGGTGGGTGAAATCACGTATCTTGGTGGGTGAAATCACGAAAGTCCGGCCACTGATTAGAGTGGGTGAAATCACGAATCTGGTTGACCCGGTGGGTGAAATCACGATGGTAGAGTCATGGTGGGTGAAATCACGAATCTCGATCGCTCGCCGCTGCTGCCGGACCGGACCGGCCAGGGCGATTTCTTCGTGTGCGACATCTTCGATGCCGCGCCCAAGGGCGACATGGCGTCCATGGAGCATCCGATCTTCTCGCTCTCCACGAAGCCGGACCGGCGCGTGCGGCGCTACGAGCACGGCGAGACGTTCGTCGAGGTCACACCGTCGGTGAAGGGGCTGGCGACGGTCCATGATCGCGACGTGCTGATCTACTGCATCAGCCAGCTGATCGCCGCGCTGAACGAGGGGAAGCCCGTCACCAAGACGGTCCGGCTCAAGGCGTACGACCTTCTGCGGGCGACAAACCGGGTGACCGACGGCCGCGGCTATGACGGCCTGAAAGCCGCGTTCGAGCGGCTGCGCGGCACGACGATCAGCACCAACATCGTCACCGGCGGGCATGAGGAGTTCGACACCTTCGGCATCATCGACCGCGCCCGCATCGTGCGGGAGACCCGCGAGGGCCGGATGCAGGAGGTCGAGATCACCCTGTCGGACTGGGTTTTCAACGCCATCCGTGCCAACGAGGTGTTGACGCTCCACCGCGACTATTTCCGGCTCCGCAAACCCCTTGAGCGGCGGATTTACGAGCTGGCGCGCAAGCACTGCGGCATGCAGGCCGAATGGCGCATCTCGGTCGAGCTGCTGCAGAAGAAGTGCGGGTCGATCTCGACCGACAAGGAATTTCGGCGCCTGCTCATGACAATCGTGCGCCACGACGAATCCTTCGATCACGTCCCCGACTATCGGATCCGCCTCGAAGGGAACATCGTCGTGTTCCGTCGGCGCGCCGCGATGGCGGACGGCTCGGGCGCGAAGCCTCCACGGTTCGAGGTCCCGATGATCGCCCCGGAGACCTACGAGGCCGCCCGAAAGGCTGCGCCGGGCTACGACGTCCATTTCCTGCATGCGGAATGGCAAGCGTGGGCATGCGACCAGGGCACGGCGGTGAAGCATCCGGACCGGGCCTTTATCGGCTTCTGCAAGGCGCGCCATAAACGGGCGCCTCTCGCCTGAACGGCTGAAAGGCGATCCACAGCGAACGCCCTTGAAAGCACGCATAGCGGGTAGTTGCAGACGCGATTCAAAATTTCGCCATACCCGTCATGGACATGGCCCTGCCGAAAAAAGGAAGGCGGTCTCTCGGGTTCCGGCTCGATTCCCGTTTCGCGCGCATCGCCACGCGACTTCTGTCCGGGAAAACTCCATCACGAAAAACACAAAATGGCCCAAATTTAAAATTTGATGTCATTTGACATGTTGATTTGATTCTGCGTTATGGACATCACTGTCGAATCTGAGTGTGCCGTCGTGGAAACGCGGCATCTGGATCTCTATGCTGATCCCTCATCGAGGATGAGAGGTCGCATGAAGAAGCCAAACACAGAGGGAAAGGTGCTGCTCGGCAATGTTGTGCGACCGTTCTTGGATGCCGGTGGGACGCTTCGATATCATCCCGTCAGAGATGAGAGCGGCAAGACTCACTGGCTTGTGTTCGGCGTTCGCTCCGATGGAAGCGAATCACAAGTATTCATCTCTCGGAACGGGGAGCCTAAACGTATTCGCTCTGCGAATGCAGTCCTATCCTATCACCAAAGCATGTTCCCGGATGAGGAAGGCGTTTTCATACCCTGGCTCCCCGGCGGAGACGCTGACGCGGCGGATCCTCAATCTTCCGACGAAGAGCGCGACGACGAGGCCTAAATCAAGACGTGACTGCCTCCTAGAACTGTTTGGGCACTTTAGCTCGGCGACCATTATCGTTCGCGCGACCGTCGACTCTGACAAGATCGTCCGCACCAGCCCTGACCTGACCAATATTGTCCCTGCCATCAAGCATGAGGGCACACTCTTCATCGCCCCGGCTTGGCAATACATGCTCCTGCTTTCGTTGGTTCTTGTTCTCAGCTGGACAATGGCCCTCGATCTCACCGCCTGATGCGCTTCCTGTTGCTTCTACCGATGCTGCTTTGCGTCGACGCACGTCCATCGATTGCGACAGTCATGGAGTTCGGGTCGCATGGTGCCGTGACCATCGCCAGCGATCCGCCCCAAGGAGTTCCGATTCCTGCTTCGAGTACTGGCCGCGCCCAGTTTCGCGCCATGGCACACGCAGTCGGCCTGCGTCACGCGGGAGGGTCAGGGCCGCGCGCTGCCGGTCTCACCGCGACCGGGTTCGCCGACCTCTTCGTGGCGTTGATCGATCAGGAAAGCCGTTTCGATCCACGAGCGACTTCGCCGAAAGGCGCGCAAGGTCTCGGGCAGCTCATGCCTGCGACCGCGAACCTCCTCGGTATCTCCGATCCCTTCGATCCCGCCGAGAATTTGGATGGAGCCGCGCGGTACTTTACGGCGCAGCTTGCTCGCTTCGGCGACGTTCGACTGGCCCTTGCCGCCTACAACGCCGGCCCGCATCGCGTGATCGAGCATGGCGGCGTGCCGCCCTTTCGCGAAACGCGGGCGTACGTCGCCACCATCACTGCCGCCGCCGGGTACGCGTCGGCGACGTCAGAGCCTGAGCGTCGAGTTCCTGTGAGCGGGGCTGCGGTGCGTGAGGTGTCCACCAGCCCCCAAATGCAAAGGAGCGGCGTATGGGAATTCAACTGAAGAAGGCCGGCCGTATCGCGGGCCTCGCGACGGTGCTCACCGTCGCGAGTACGAGCGCGGCCTTGGCGCAGGATCTCTCGCCGGTCACGAACTTCTTCACCACGCTCGGCGAGGCGCTGACGGGGACGCTCGGTCGCGCGATCGGCCTCGTCGCCCTCGCGGGCGTCGGCCTCGCCTTCGCAACGGGCCGCATGAACTGGATGTTCGCCGGCTCCGTTCTCATCGGCCTTGCGATCCTTTTCGGCGCCGCGACGCTCCTGTCCGGATACTCATGAGCCGCCCGTGCTTCCAGGCGCTGACGAGGCCCGTGAGCATCGCGGGCCTCCCGATGAGCTACGTGGTCATCCTCTTCGGTGTCACGTTCGGGGGCTTCATCGCGACGCTCTCGTTCACCTACTTCGTGGTCACCGGCGTCGTGAGCTATATCGGCCTCCGGCTGCTAGCTAACTATGACCCCCGGATCGCGGACGTCGTGTTCATCACGATGATCCGCACGCCCCTTCCGCCGAGCTGGTTCAAGGGCGACGGGATCATCTACCGTGCTTGATGTGCAAAGGGGGCACGGCCGCAAGGCCGTGGAGCCCAAAGGCGTCTCGGGTGAGCACATGCTCGCCCGGCACCTGCCCTACGTCGTTCCGATCGGCGACGACGTCGTGATGCTCCGCGACGGCGACGTCATGGCCGCATTTATGGTGGAAGGGATCGAGGCGCTGACGGCCGAGCTGGCCGCAGTCGCCGATCTCGCTGATGCGCTGGGCGGCGTCATCGCCCAGGCAGGGCCGGACGTCGCGTTCTATGTCCATCGCCTCTCCAACCCGGCGAGCGTCGCCATGCCACCGATCGATGGCGACAATTTCGCCGCGGCGGTGGATCGCGCGTGGCAAGGCGACCTCCAGATCATGGGGCTGCGCTCGCGGCGGATCATGGTCACGGTCGTGGTGCGCCCGATGACGCTCACCAGTCTGTGGGCGCGGATCTCCGGCGGCGGCAAACGTGACCTCGTGGCGATGCGGGAGCGGCGCATCACCCGGCTCAACGAGGTGGTCGGGCACATGATGGGAGCACTCTCGGCGCCCTCGCCGCGCCGCCTCAATCTTGCCGAGGGTGAATGGCTCGGCATGCTGCAGGCCTGCGTCTCGGGCATCTACCGGCCGCTTGCGCCGGGGGCTGAATTCCGGTCCTTGGCGGATCTAATGGCGGCATCGCGGGTGGATTTCCGGGATGACACGTTCGTCGTCTTCGGCAACGACGCTGACGAAACCCGCTTCGGTGCGGTCTTCACCTACAAGAAGTATCCGACCGAAACGCATGCGGGCGTCTTCGACGGCCTCGATCTGCCGCACGACACGGTCGTCACGCACTCCTTCACCCCGATCGAGCAATTCGAGGCGCTGGCGCGCGTCCAGCGGACGGCGCGGCAGATGCGGGCCGCCGACGACGCGGCGCGCTCGCTGGAGGCACAGCTTGTGGATGCGGCCGACGATCTGGCCTCCGGCCGGATCAGTTTCGGCCTGCATCAAGCCTCCGTCACCGTCTTTGCCCGCACTGAGGCCGAGCTCGATGACGTGGCGTCCCGTGTCCGCAGTGCCGGTCAACGCACCGGCGGCGTCGTGGTCCGCGAGGACATCGGCGCGCGCAGCGCCTACTTCGCGCAGCATCCGGGAAACCACAGCTACCGCGCTCGCGCGGCCATGATCTCGTCGGCGAACTTCGCGGACTTCGCCGCCCTCCACGCGAACGGCGAAGGGTTGGAGCCGGACTGGACGCCTTGGGGCGCGCCGATCACGACATTCCGCACGCTGGGCCACGAGCCTCATCGCTTCAGCTTCCACCTGGCTGGCCGATCTGGCGAACGCACCGTGGGGCACACGCTGATCGTCGGGCGCACCGGCTCGGGCAAAACGGCCGCGATCGCCTTCCTGATGGCGCAGGCGCAGCGGATCGAGCCGCGACCGCGCATCATTGCGTTCGACAAGGACCGCGGGCTCGAGATGGCCCTCCGCGCGCTTGGTGGAAGCTATTCGGCGGTGCGCATGGGGGAGCAGACGGGCTTCAATCCATTCCGAGCGGAAGGCGACGCCCGGGGCACGACCTGGCTGACCGATTGGCTTGGGGCGCTGCTGTCGCAGGACGGAGCCGGCCTCTCGCCGATGCAGGCGGAAGCGCTGGCCCAGATGACCGCGAGCAACGCCGACTCCGATCCGGTTTTGCAGACGATCAGCCATTTCCGATCCCAGCTCCGCGGCGTCGACGACGAGCAGGACCTCTACACGCGCATGGCGCAATGGGACGAGGGTGGCCAGCACGACTGGCTGTTCGGCGGGACCGACGCGGATCCGTTGCACTTCGCCAATGACGTGACCGGCTTCGACCTCACCGAAGTGCTCGATATCCCGAACGTGCGCACGGCCTGGCTAAGCTACGTGTTCCGGCGCATCGAGCGCACGATCGAGGACGGCCGGCCGACGCTCGTCGTGCTCGACGAGGCGTGGAAGCTCCTCGACGACGCGTATTTTCAGAGCCGGTTGAAAGACTGGATGCTGACGATGCGAAAGAAGAACGTCGCGGTCATCATGCTGACGCAGCGCGTGTCGCACATCGCGGAAAGTCGCGCGGGGAGCTCGATCCTCGAAAGCGTCGCCACGACGATCCTGTTCCCGAATTCCCGCAACACGACAGCGGAGCTCGCACCACTTGGCCTCACCGATGGGGAACAGGAATTCCTCATGTCGTCGGGGTCCGGCCACCGCTACGCCTCGATCCGCTCCGGCGACAGCAGCGTCTTCGTCGACATGGATCTCAGTGCCCTCGGGTCGCTCCTGACGGCCCTGGTGTCGGGTCCAGGCGATGAGCGTTCGCCGCCCGGTTGGCGAGAGAACCCAGCATTCTGGAAGGAGCTCTGAGATGTCCGGGAGGATCCTCCTCGCGCTCTTGCTGGCTGCCTCGACGGCCGGGTGCGCGAGCTACACCGCAGAGAAATGGCCCTGCAAGAACAAGGCTTGCGAGTGGGCACCGATCAACCAGAGGGGTGTCGTGGTCGAATGAACAAGATGATCGGAACCCTGGCGGCTTCAGTCGTTTTGATGGTGGGAGGCGAGGCCGCCCATGCGCAGGGCGTGCCGGTGTTCGACGGCACGGCCGTCGCGCAATTCGTGCAGCAGCTCGAACAGATGCGGCGGGACTACGAGGCGCAGCTGGAGCAACTCACGAGCCTGCAGGATCAACTCGAAAGCATCACCGGCGACAAGGGGATCAGCAGCATCCTCAATTCGGCGACGGATCAGTCTGCGCGCCAGGCGGCGGACAGCCTGACTTCGATTATGGACGGCGCGATTGGCAGCGGCTCGATTGCTGGCGGCAATACGTCCGCTCTGAGCGATCGGATCGGCGAACTGAAAGACACGTTCGACCTCGATGATCTCTCCGCCTATTTCGGCTCCGATCTGGCGCAGGACCGCGCACTTGCCACGCAAGCCGTATCCGGCATGGCAACGGTCGCGACGGCTGAGGACACTTACCAGCGCGCCAACGCGTCGATGGAGCGGATCAACTCGCTGATCGACGGCATCGACGCCAACGCCGACCTCAAGGCGAGCCTCGATTACAACACGCGGATGATGGCCGAAGTCGCCGTCCTCCTGAACGAGAACCTGCGCCTGCAGGCCGCGATGGCGGCCACGGTCGGCACCGATTCCATCTCGGCTGCCCGCGACCGCACGGCGGGTCGCCGGTTCATGTACGGCACCGAGGAGTAAGATTCATGAAGTTGATCCCATTTGCCATCGCCCTGACCGCATCGATGGCGATCGTCGCGGGGCCTGTCTCGGCGGAACCGGCCAATTGGGGGTGCACTGGCGGAAGTGTCGATAGGGATCAGCTCTCGGCACGCTCACCCAACCGAGCGATGGAGCGCGTTCTGAAAGAGTATCAGGTGCGCTGGGACGCCGCGCATGTCCGCCAGCAATGCGAAGCGTTCGCGAGGGGTCAGCCTCACGAAATTGGCTGCCTGCGGGGCCGGCGGGATTGGGACGCGATTGAGGCGATGGTGCCCGATGAGTTGTGGGGAATGCCTCGGAAGGAGGTTCGACCCTACTACCTCGCGCTGCAGGAGGAGGACGACGGGTACAAGGCTGCTCTCGACTACTGCCGGGAAGTTGGCGCGATCCCCAAGGGGTGGGTCCGCTAAAGGCGGTGATTTCGAGAGGTAGAGGACGATGGCGACATTTGTTGTCGAGACCCTCGACAAAGTCGACAGTGCCATTGAAGGGTACGCGGAAAGCGTTTTCGCTGATTTTGGTGGCGCCGTTTCCGGTCTGATGCAGGCCATGGGCCTCGTCGGCCTTGCCTTCATTGCGTTCAACACCTTGGTCCAGTGGGTGCCAATTCGGGTGACCGAATACACACGCTGGATGGTGCGCTACATCATTGTCCTGACGGTCGCGACGACATGGGCGCAATTCCAGCCGATCTACGACATCGTAACGAACACGCCGGGCGCTATAGGCGCGGAGCTGTTAGGGGCTGTCGATGCGCCCAACCTCAATGTCGCTCTCGACGACATGATTACCGGCCTGTTCGAATTCTCGGAACGGGCCGATGAGGAAAGCGGCTACTTCTCGATCTCTCTAACCTCAGTGCTGGTGTGGGTGGTTGGCGCGCTGATGGCGTGCGTCGCCATCATTGTTTCGGCCATCGCCAAGGTCGGCCTCGCCATGGCGATCAGCCTCGCACCGATCTTCATCCCGACGCTGCTGTTCAAGGCGACCGGCAATCTCTTTGAGAGCTGGGTACGCTTCACGCTCGGCTTTGCCCTCATCCCTCTCGTCCTCGCCGGGGTCATGGGAGCAATCGTCGGCATCGGGCAGGACATGATTTCCGAAGCCGAAGGCGCCTATGAGCTGCAAGAAGCGGCGGGCTTCCTCATCGTCGGCGCGGCGGCGATCTTCCTGATGATCCAGGTGCCGACGCTGGTAAACGGCCTTGCCGGCACGTTCGTCGCGACGGCTAACGGCGTGGCAATGGCCCGGCAGGGTGCAGCCGCTGGCGGCGGCGGCATCAAAAGCGTGACGCAGATGGCGACGCCGCGAGTCCTGCAGACTGCGTCAGCCATCGGAGCGGCGCGCAGCGCTGGTGGCGGAGCCGGCTCGCGGATTAGCGCTGCTTTTCAAGATGCCCAACAAACCTCGGCCGCCATGCACCGCAACCGCGAGATGATCGGTCTTCGCAACCAGGAGCGCGGCCAGCGCACGTCGTTCGGCGAACGCCGTGAGGCTGGGCAGGCGGCGATGATCCAGACCGCCCGCGAGAACCGGAACGATCGCGAGGCCGCAAGGCAAAACCGCACCGCCGCACTCCAGGCTTTGATGCGCTCACCGCAGGGCACAAGGCGTCCGGGCGAAGGCTGATGGCCGATCCCCTCCCCCGCCGTCCTGCCTAGGGCTTCCCGCACGACACCGCAGGAATTTCGACGCGCCCCCGGTCGCGTCGCGAAAGGAATCTGTCCGAGTGGCAAAGAGCAGCAACGAGATCGCAACCGGATTTGCGGACGAAGTGTTTTTCGGTCTCCGCCGGCAGCGCAATGTCCTGGGCTTCATCGCGGCAGGCAGCATCGCGGTCGCGCTCACGTCCGTGGTGGCGCTGTGCATCGCGCTGCCGATGAAGGAGATCCGCCCCTACGTGGTGATGGTGGACAGGTCCACCGGCGAGAGCGAGCAGATCGTCACCACCCGGCCCGGCTCCCTGTCGGAGCAAGAGGCCGTCCGCGAGGCGGAGATCGTCCGCTACGTGACCGATCGCGAGACTTACGACGTGGCGGACAACGCCGCGCGCATTCCCATGGTGGCCAACACCTCGGTCGGACAAGCGAGCTCGTCGCTGCGCGCGCTCTGGAACTCCTCGGCCGAGAACTATCCGCCCAACATCTACGGCACCGACACGCTGATCACCGTCAAGGTCGCCTCGATCTCGATGCTGGGTGACACGACGGCACAAGTCCGCTTCACACGACGCCTGGAACGACCCGGCGACGATCCAATCGAGCGCAACTTCGTCGCGACGGTCGGCTTCGAGTTTCGGCCGCGCGTCGAACGCAATCTCGAACAGGTCTGGCAGAACCCGCTCGGGTTCACCGTCACGAACTATCGCGTCGATGCCGAAACCCTTCGCGCTAGGGAGAACTGACCATGGCGATCCGTCGGATGACCCTCGGAACCCTGGCCCTCGTCGCGTCGATGGCAGCGGCCGAGGCCGAAGTGAAGCCGCTTCCTTACTCGGCCGACCCGCGCATCCGTCACTACACCTACAACGAGCACCAAGTGTACCGGCTAGACGTGTACATGAAATTCATCACGTCGCTGCAATTCGCCGCCGGCGAGAACGTGGAGTCCGTGCAGGTCGGCGACAGCGCTTCCTGGCAAATCGTGCGGCTGTCGCGCGGCGACGTGCTTTCGGTGAAGCCGCTGATCGAAAACGCCTACACCAACATGACGGTCTACACGGATCGGCGTGTCTACACGTTCGAGCTGCGCGCCAAGCGTGGCCGCGCGGGTGATCCCAACCTGAGCTACCGCATCGATTTCCGCTATCCGGGTGAGGAAGCCGCGCAGCGACGAGCGCAGCAAGAGCGCGAAGCGCGGCCTAAGGACTTCAACTATTTCTACGCCGGTACAGCGCGCAGCATCGTCCCGGTGCAGGTCTATGACGACGGTCGCAGCACCTATTTCCGTTTCGCGCCGGACGCCCCTCGGCCCGCGATCTTTGCCGCCAACGCGCGCGGACAGGAAGCCATCGTCAACGTCTCGCAGACCCAGGACGGGTTCGTCGTCTCGCGCACGTCGGAACGTTGGACGCTCCGCCTGGGGGACGAGACGATCTCCGTCGCCCACGGCTCCGTCGCTCGCCGAAGCGGCGGCGCGTTCGGGCGAGGCAACGCGCGCGGTGGAGACCGCTGATGACGGACGACAAGACCGTAGACCGCGATCGCCTCGTCGAGGAGCGCCGTCGCGCCTTCGAAACCAAGCCCAAGGGCAAGCGCTCGCGGGTTCTCATCGGCATCGTGATGGGCGGCGCCTTCATCGCGCTCTCGGTCGTCGTCCTCGCGCCCGACCAGGTGCGCTCGCTATTGGGTGGTGGCGCATCCACCAGCGAGACGATGCAGGAAACCTCCCGCATGGATGGCGGCATCTCGACGGAAATTACCCTGCCCGACGATGTGGAGACGTCGATCGTCGACGTGGAGCCGCCGATGCGCCCCGCCCCGACCAGCCCGGCGATCGATAACAGCGCGTACCGATCGCAGATCGCGGCACTTGAACGGCAGCTGGAGGAGATGCGCACGCAAAGCGGCGATCAGGTCGACAAGATCCGCGCGCTGCTCGATGAGCAGGCCGAGGCGCTCCGTGACCAGTTCGACCGTGAGCGGCAGGCGCAAGAGGCCGAGTACGAGAAGCGCCTGCAGGCCGCGCGCGAGGCGGCAGCGACCGACAAGCTGAGCGAGGAGGAGGCCGCCGCACGGGCCCGGCTCGAGGAGGAGCGGATGCGCCGTGAGGCGATCGCGCACGAGCAGGTGCAGTCGGACGCGCTGGTGCTCGATGGCGGCAGTGCTGTCGCCGCAGCCTCCTCCGTCCAGGGCGGCGATCGCGAGCGCTCGAGCAATGAAGACTTCATGCGCACCGCCTCGACACAGAGCTACGATACGGTGCGGGCCACGACGATCGCCAACCCGGGGCGAACCATCGTCCAGGGGACATCGCTCGCCGCGGTGCTCGAGACGGCAGTCTCGACGGAGCTGCCGGGCATCATCCGCGCCGTTGTCTCGCACGACGTCTATTCCTACGACGGCGAGAACGTCCTGCTACCGCGCGGGTCCCGGCTGATCGGGAGCTACAATTCCGACGTGTCGATTGCGCAGAACCGGGCGCAAATCGCCTGGAACCGGGCGGTAACGCCAGCCGGCGTAAGTGTCGAGCTAGGCGGCTATGGTGCCGACCAGCTCGGCATGTCGGGCCAGTCCGGCCAGGTCGATACGCGCTTCCGCCAGCGCTTCGGCTCGGCGGCGCTGATCTCCCTCATCACGCTCGGCCCGCAGTTCATCCTGAAGGAAGGAACGAGCGACACGTCACGCGATGCCGCTGAGGATCTGTCGAGCGATCTGGAGGACACGACCCAAGGGGTGATGGCGGAGTACCTCTCGCTCGGCCCGGTGATCTATATCGACCAGGGGACCGCGATCTCGGTCATGGTCAACCGCGACCTCGTGTTCTGACGGCTGTGACGGCGCCAGCCAGCCACGCCGAGCAGGGTCTCCTCCCCCTTCGCGCGCCGCTGACTTCCGACGAGGTCAACGAGGTGGTGGTGAACCCCGATGGGCGCATCTGGGTGGAGTACGCCTCTCAGCCGCATATGCAGCTTTGGGATGGGACTATTCCGGCCGCGCGGCTGAAGACGCTCGGCTCACACCTCGCCGGCGAGTCGAAGAACCAGCTTGG
>JACLAD010001418.1_pt1 | contig 50350 bp, 40 predicted proteins | sample 8027901 | NCBI WGS metagenome assembly JACLAD01 (sample SAMN15725071, study PRJNA655200) | protist metagenome | isolation source: fluorescence activated cell sorting (FACS) single amplified genomes of... | place: Spain: Blaines Bay Microbial Observatory, Mediterranean Sea | collected 2016-07-05 | reverse complement strand
ATGAACCAATCTCATCAAAAGCTGCGGCATGGTAGGTTCCAATTTCTTTGGTAAGCTCCTGGTTGAGCTGCGGAGTAAGGGGATGTGTTCTTTCGGGAATTCCCGGCTGAAAAAAGAAGGAGGAATTCGATCCCATTTCATGGTGATCTGTCAGGATGTTAGGATACCATTTGTGAAAGGTTTCCAGGCGTACTTTAGATTCTGCCAGCTGTACCGGAAGCCAGTCACGGTTCATGTCAAACCAGTAGTGGTTGGTGCGCCCTCCCGGCCATACTTCGTCATATTCGCGGTCCTGTGGATCGGTGTTGATATTCTTACTTCTGTTGGTGTTGGCCCAGTAAGCGAAACGCTGTAAACCATCTGGATTAAAAGCAGGATCGAATAAAATAATGGTGTTGTTCAACAGGTCTTCTATTTCGGTACCTTCGGCGGCTGCAAGATAATAAGCTGCTAAAAGTGCAGCATTAGATCCGCTGGGTTCATTTCCGTGGATGGAAAATCCCTGATTCACCACGATGGGCATATTTTCAGTATCAAGAGATGCCGAACCTTCTTGGGTTAAAGCAACATGGTTTTTCCTGATTTCTTCCATGTTTTGATGATTTTCTTCCGAAGTAATGGTAAGAAGGATCAAGGGACGTCCTTCATAGGTTTTTCCGCGATTATCAATGCTTATTCTTGGAGAAGCATCGGCAAGGGTTCTCATATAGGAAACAAGCAAGTCATGGCTTACGTGCCACTCGCCGGGGATATATCCCAATACATCCTGAGGTTTTGGGATGTTTTCGTTGTAAGAAATATCCTGAGGAAGATAATAGGAGAGATCAAGGTTCTCAAACTCCTGTTGGGCGCTGAGGTTAAAACTCATTAACAATCCCAGGCCAAAAATGAGGTTACGCATAGGTTTTTATTTAGGTGTAAAATAAAAAAAACCGTCCGGATTTCTCAGGACGGTTTATAAATATTATAGTATTGTTCTATATATCGTCAAAACTAATATCGGTGAAGCTTGCAGCAGAGGTAGCCGTAGCAGTGGCCGGTTCTGTAGCGGTTTCTTCATACTCCTTCTTGAAATTCTTCTGGTGACGCTCACTTATCACTTCCTCTCCCTTTTCGTCAAGGATAAAATCTGTCATTTCCTGAAGGATTTCATTAAAGCCTGCAAAATCTTCTTTGTAAAGATAGATTTTGTGTTTCTTGTAATGAAAAGATCCGTCATCATTAGTGAACTTTTTACTTTCGGTGATCGTAAGGTAGTAGTCTTTCGCTTTTGTAGCCCTTACATCAAAGAAATACGTACGTCTCCCGGCTCTTAATACCTTGGAGAAAATTTCTTCTTTTTCAATCGTTCCATTTTCGCTCATAATCAAATAATCTTTTACGGTTTGTAAATCGTTGGATCAAAAATCTAAAAAAAATTAACATTCCGCAACAAATTTTTACATTTCTTTTTCATCCCGTTGTTTCAGCCATAGTTCTTTATAATAGCCGCCCGCGTTGATCAATTCTTGATGGGAGCCGCTTTGAAGGACTTTCCCTTCTTCTAAAATGATAATTTTATCAGCATTTTTAGCCGAAGAAATCCTGTGGCTTACAATTATGGTAGTTTTATTTTGGGAAATTTTATGAAGGTTGGCAAGAATTTCTTCTTCCGTTTCGGTATCTACTGCGGAAAGGCAATCGTCAAACAACAAGATCTTCGGATCGTGAATAATGGCCCTGGCGATAGATACCCTCTGTTTTTGTCCACCGGAAAGGGTAATTCCCCGTTCTCCCAGCACGGTCTCATATCCTTTGCTGAAGCCTACAATGTTCTTGTGAACAGCAGCATTTTTTGCAGCCTCGATCACCTCTTCATCTGTGGCGTCTTTTTTTCCGAATTTTATATTTGTTTTAATAGAATCACTAAACAGGAAGGCGTCCTGTGGTACATATCCTGTGCTTTTTCGTAACTCATAAAGATTCATGCTCTCTATGGGCTTTCCATCGATGGTAATTTCCCCGTGTTCAACATCATATAATCTCCCGATTAACTCCAGGATAGTAGATTTTCCTGAACCGGTTTTCCCAATAATCGCGAGAGTCTGCCCACTTTCTACCTCAAAAGACACATTTTTAAGCGCGGTAATATTCGTGTCTTCATAAGTGAAAGTGACATTTTTAAAAGCGATAGCACCCTGTACATCTTCAGAAGAATTACTCAGATTGGTGATTTGTGGCTCTTCCTGAAGAAATTCATTGATCCGTTTTTGCGAGGCAGCAGCCTGTTGTACAATAGAAGTTACCCAGCCTACCGTTGCTACCGGCCAGGTAAGCATATTTACATATAAAAGGAATTCTACAATGATCCCCAGGTTATCAATTTCCCCGGTGATAAATCTATTTCCGCCAACATAGATTACCAACACGTTACTAACTCCTATGAGCAGTACCATAAGAGGAAAGAAAAAAGCCTGAACTTTTACAAGATCAATGTTCTTCTCCTTGTTTTCATTAGATAGTTGAACGAAAGATGTGTTGGTCTGCGGTTCGAGTCCGTAGGATTTTATTACAGAAATTCCGCTGAAACTCTCCTGTGTGAACGTATTTAACTTCGATAAATATTGCTGAACAATGGTACTTCTGTGATTGATCGCTACACTTAATTTATAAATAGCAAAAGATAAAATAGGAAGGGGTGCAATGGCGTAAAGAGTTAAAGTGGGTGCCTGGGTAAACATGTAGGGAATCACTACAATAAACAAAATCCCTGTCTGCACACTATACATAATGGCAGGACCGGCATACATTCGCACTTTTGAGACATCTTCACTTATACGGTTCATAAGGTCACCCGTTCTGTTCTTCTTGTAGAAGTTCAGGGAGAGGTCCTGGTATTTGCGGTACACCTCGTTTTTAAGGTCATATTCAATATGCCTGGAAGCGACGATGATTGCCTGGCGCATTAAAAAAGTAAAAAATGCAGCAATGAGGGTGGCGCCCAAAATCAGGAGGATATTGGTAAGCAATTCCGACCGCACGATAGACTCTTCTGCTATTTCGCCATTCACGTACTTTTCAATAGCATTCGTAGATTCCCTTATGAGCCGTGGGGTTACTAGCGAAAAAACCCTTGCTAAAATGGTGATAAAGATCCCCAGGATCAAATACCATTTGTATTTTATAAAATATTTATTGAGGTGCTGTAGTTCCTTCATACATTGCTAATCTGCCTTTTATTTTCAAATTCGTAAATTAAGGCAGTAAATTGTTACTGAGACTAAAATATTCTTTAATTTTGCCCTCCGAATTTAGATATATAAAATTCTAACTTATTTAGTATGACAGTTGATGTTGTTAAGGCAAATGACCTTAAAAAATCCGCTCCCGTCTTTGGGCAATTATCTTTTGATGACCATGAACAGGTCGTTTTTTGCAACGACAAAGATACAGGATTAAAGGCAATTATTGGAATTCATAACACAGTTTTAGGACCTGCTCTTGGAGGTACAAGAATGTGGAATTATGAGAATGAATGGGATGCTTTAAATGATGTTTTGCGTCTTTCACGCGGAATGACCTTTAAGAGTGCTATCACCGGTCTCAATCTTGGTGGTGGAAAAGCCGTTATTATTGGCGACGCCAAAACCCAAAAAACTCCGGAGTTAATGAGGAAGTTTGGAGAATTTGTTCATTCCCTAAGTGGTAAATATATTACTGCGGAAGATGTTGGAATGGAAACTTCAGACATGGACCTTGTGCGGGAGGTCACTCCATATGTTACCGGAATTTCTGAAGACCGTGGAGGTGCCGGAAATCCGTCTCCTATTACTGCTTACGGAGTGTTTATGGGGATGAAAGCTGCAGCCCAGTACAAGTTTGGCAGCGACCACTTAGAAGGAAAAAAGGTATTGGTACAGGGAATTGGCCATGTGGGCGAATCTCTTGTGGAACACCTTACGCACGAAGGAGCCGAAATCTTTATCAGTGATATCAATAGAGAACGCTTAGAGGCCGTACGTTCCCGGTATGGAGTATCAATTTACGAAGATGCCGATGTGTATAGCGCAGATGTTGACATCTACGCTCCCTGTGCACTTGGTGCAACCATTAATGATGATACCTTGGAAAGATTAAAGGCTAAGATCATTGCCGGGGCAGCAAACAATCAATTGGCCGATGAACAGAGGCATGGCAGGATTCTTCATGAAAAAGGAATCGTTTATGCACCAGACTTTTTGATCAATGCCGGCGGAATTATTAATGTGTACGCAGAGCTGGAAGGATACGATAAAAAAGAAATTTGCAGGAAAACTGAAAACATCTTTAATACAACGCTGGAAATTCTGAAAAAAGCTGAAGCAAATAACATTTCCACACACGTGGCTGCATTGCAGATAGCGCAACAGCGTATTGAAGACAGAAAAAAACTGAATTTAAGCTAAGCAGTTTTTAATTAAATAGTATTTTTGCGGGGCGAAAGAAATACATCTTTCGCCCCGCTAATTTTTAAAAGTTCTTTTACAGCTATGTTAACCAGAAGACATATTAGAGTTAAAGTAATGCAGTCGCTTTACGCGTACTCCCAAAGTAAGAATGACAGTATGATCTCCGAAGAAAAATTTCTTCTAAAGAGCATGAATGAGATGTACGACCTCTATCTTTTGCTTTTGGATTTAATGGTAGAAATCAAACACCATTCTGAAGGATATTTAGAGAAATCCCAGCAAAAACATTTGCCTACACAGGAAGAAATGGATCCTAACCGCAAATTTGTGGATAATGAAATCCTCGCTAAACTGGAAAATCATAGCAGCCTTCAAAATGCGCTCGAAGCCAGAAAACTCAACAACTGGAAAAATGATGACGAATATGTAAGTATTCTCGTTAATGAAATACGGGAGAGTGATGCCTACGAGACGTACATGTCCACCCGCACATCAGATTTTAAAGCCGATAAAGATTTTATATTGTTTATTTTCAGGGAGATTATTGCTCCAAATGAAAAGTTGTATGATTATCTTGAGGACAAGAAAATCACATGGTTAGATGACCTTCCGTTGGTGAATACAGCCATTGTGAAAATGCTTCAGAAGTTAAAAGAAGGTGGTAACGAGCAGGCGTTGACCAAGCTCTTCAAGAATGATGAAGATAAGGATTATGCAATCCAGCTTTTCAGAAAAACTTTACTCAACGATGAAAGCCTTGCGGCCGAAATGGAAGGTAAAACACCAAACTGGGACAAGGAAAGAATAGCAGACCTTGATACCATCCTTATTAAAATGGCTATCTGTGAATTTCTGAAGTTTCCGTCTATTCCGGTGAAGGTAACGATCAACGAATACCTGGAAATTGCAAAAGAATATAGTACCCCAAAAAGTAGTATTTTTATCAACGGAGTACTGGATAAATTATCAAAAGAATACAAAGAAAACGGTAAACTTAATAAAATGGGGCGGGGTCTCATGTAATCAATAAATTTTCTTAATTTTATCGCCTTAACTTTAAATTAAAAATCATGAAAAAAGGAATGCTTTTATTGGCAGTTATTGCTGCTATGACCTTCACTTCCTGTAAAGAAGATGCGTCAAACAAAGTCAAAGCAGAAAATGTAGAGGAAGCTGCTGAACGTGATTCACAGGCAGTAGTTTATCCGGAAATAAGCTTCGACGCAACAGAACACGATTTTGGAACCATAGACCAGGGTACCGCAGTTGAACATACCTTTACATTTACCAATACAGGAAATGCGCCATTGGTAATTACCAATGCCAGTAGTTCTTGTGGATGTACTGTTCCTACCTGGACTAAAGAACCAATCGCTCCGGGAGAATCTGGAGAAATGCTTGTTAAATTTAACGGTAGTGGTCAAAATCAGGTTACAAAGACTGTAACAGTTACTGCAAATACAGAAAGCGGTAAAGAACAATTAAGAATCAAAGCTTTTGTAACTCCTAAAGATCAACAATCTTAAGCAGACGCATAAAGCAAAATATTATTTATGGACCAAATAGCACAGTTTGCACCAATTATTTTAATGTTTGTGGTAGTGTATTTCTTTATGATACGCCCACAAATGAAACGCGCAAAACAGGAAAAACAATTCGCTTCTGAACTTAAAAAAGGAGATAGAATCGTTACAAAAAGCGGGATGCACGGTAAAATAATTGATTTTAGTGAAAAACAAAATGCGGTTATAATTGAAACCGGAGCAGGGAAAATCACTTTTGACAGATCTTCCATTTCAATGGAAATGAGCCAAAAACTTAATGCCCCTGTAAAGGAGAAAAAATAAAAGTTTTTACAGTTTTTTTAAATGGCAGCTCAGGAAGTAAATTCTTAAGCTGCCTTTTTTTTTGAGAAACAAAAACCTCACAGATTTTAAAGTCTGTGAGGTTTGTTTTATTTGGAGCAGAATGCTCCTTTGCTATTTCCTGTACTTTTGCGCTGTCAGTTCAGCGATCTTCACAATGACCTCTACCGCTTTTTGCATGCTTTCCACCGGAACATATTCATATTTTCCGTGGAAATTGTGTCCGCCGGCGAAGATGTTTGGACAGGGTAATCCCATGAAGCTTAGCTGAGCACCATCTGTCCCGCCACGAATGGGTTTTAAAATTGGTTCCACATCAACAGCTTCCATTGCTTTTCTTGCTATCTCCACAATATGTTTTACGGGCTCTATCTTTTCCCGCATATTATAATATTGATCTTCAATTTTTATCTCAATTATTTCTTTTTCGTACTGTGCATTAATTTCGGCTACCAGATCCTGCATCATTTCTTTTCTTGCCTCGAAATGATTTCTGTCATGGTCCCTGATGATATAGTGCAATTTTGTTTCTTCAACATCTCCCTGAATGGATGACAGGTGGAAGAAACCCTGCCTTTCTTCGGTATGCTCCGGGGTTTCTAGGCGGGGCAGGGAATTGATGAAATCCTGTGCGATATACATGCTGTTCACCAGCTTGTCCTTTGCATAGCCAGGGTGAACGCTCTTTCCTTTAATAGTAACATCTGCTCCTGCAGCGTTGAAATTTTCGAACTCCAGTTCTCCAACCTGGCTACCATCCATCGTGTAAGCCCATTTTGCACCGAATTTTTCAACATCAAATTTGTGTGCACCACGTCCTATTTCTTCATCGGGGGTAAAACCGACTTTGATCGTCCCGTGTTTTATCTCAGGATGTTCTGTAAGATATTTTAGGGCCGTCATGATCTCTGTTATTCCGGCTTTGTCATCGGCACCTAGAAGAGTATTTCCGTCGGTGGTTATTAAGGTCTGACCTTTATATTGTAAAAGATCTTCAAAATAATCGGGGGAAAGAACTATATCTTTTTCTTTATTCAGGATAATATCTTCTCCATTGTAATCTTCAATAATCTGCGGATTTACATTGGTTCCGGAGAAATCTGGGGAAGTATCGAAATGAGAAATAAATCCAATGACCGGCACTTCATGAGAAACATTTGAAGGTAGCGTGGCCATGACATAAGCATGTTCGTCTATAGTGACCTCCTGTAAACCCATTTCTTCAAGTTCATTTGCCAGTTTACGGGCAAGATCCCACTGCTTTTCTGTACTCGGCGTACTCTGGCTTTTAGGGTCGCTTTGGGTATCTATAGTAACGTAGCTTATAAATCGGTCAATTATTTCCTGCTTATTGGTCATTTTCAAAGAATTTTCATCAAAATTACTTAACTCGTTGACAGGTACAAAACCTTTTAGGTTTTCAGCGGCTATTTTTTTGATTTAGGTTAATTTTGCACAAACCTTTCTGTATGTATAAATCTATTTTACGTCCTCTGCTCTTTAAATCAGATCCCGAAAAAGTTCACCATTTCACTTTCAATATGCTTCGGCGACTTCATAAAATTCCAGGAATGAAAAGTTTCTTCCGGAGCAGTTTTCAACTGGAACACCCGGATCTTGAGAGGGAAGTCTTCGGACTCAAATTTAAGAATCCGGTGGGGCTGGCAGCGGGTTTTGACAAGGATGCAAAACTCTTTCAGGAGCTATCAGATTTAGGATTCGGATTTGTGGAAATAGGTACCTTAACACCCAAACCACAGCCTGGGAATGAAAAAAAGCGGCTTTTCAGGTTAAAAGAAGATGAGGCAATCATTAACCGCATGGGTTTCAATAACGGCGGAGTACAAGCTGCAGTGGAACGCTTAAAAAAGAATAAAAATGTACTGATTGGCGGAAACATTGGTAAAAACAAAGTAACTCCAAATGATAAAGCGGTAGATGACTACCTGACTTGTTTTGAAGCCCTTTTTGATCATGTGGATTATTTTGTCGTAAATGTTAGTTCTCCCAACACCCCAAATCTCCGGGAGCTTCAGGATAAAGAACCTCTTACCCATTTACTAAACAGTCTGCAGGAAGAGAACAGAAAAAAAACTGCACAAAAACCCATTCTGCTGAAAATAGCACCCGATCTTACCGATTCTCAATTGCTGGATATTATTGATATTATAAAGGAGACAAAAATAGCAGGAGTGATTGCTACCAATACCACGATCTCCAGGGAAGGATTAACTTCAGGAAATAGAGAAGAAATGGGAGGTTTAAGCGGGAAACCTTTGAGAAAACGTGCTACTGAAGTAGTTCGGTTTCTTTCTGAAAAAAGCAATAAAGCATTTCCCATTATTGGAGTGGGAGGGATACATTCTGCCGAAGATGCTATAGAGAAATTAAATGCCGGAGCAAGCCTGGTACAGCTCTACACCGGATTTATTTATGAAGGCCCCAGACTTATTAAAGAGATCAATAAAAAGCTGCTGGAGCAGAATAAATAGCCGTTTTCTATCATTTTTTTAAACTCCCTCTTTTTTGGCAGATCAATTAATTCCTTTTCTTACGGCAGCTATTCTGCTCACGCTTGCTCCCGGGCCCGACATTATTTTTGTCCTGGTGCAGGGGATGGTCAATGGCCGTAAATTCGGATTTGTCACTGCCCTTGGCCTGGTAACCGGGATAATTATCCATACCACTCTGGTGGCTTTTGGAGTTTCAGCAATCATCCGTGAATCAGAAGTGGTCTTTATGGCTATTAAGATCTTTGGTGCCCTTTATCTCTTTTTTCTGGCATATAAAGTTTTTAAAAGCGATCCCGAAATTGCTTTTTCTGCGGAAGGAATTCAGAAGAAATCACTTTTTTCTTTGTTCAAACAGGGCTTTATCATGAACGTGCTAAACCCGAAAGTAACCATTTTCTTCCTGGCCTTTTTTCCGGGGTTTCTATGGGAGCCCAAAGGAAATACAGTGTATCAGTTTTACATGCTGGGATTCCTGTTTATGTTGCAGGCACTATTGATCTTTGGATTCGTAGCTGCACTGGCCGGAAAAATTTCAACCTACCTTCGAAAACATCCTTCCTCGGGAGTAGTGCTAAAATGGGTGCAGGTATTTGTTTTTATTGGAATAGGAATAATGATCCTGGTTTGAATTTTTGCAAAGAAATATTTGAACAAGTCCATCACTGAATTGGTATAGATAACAATTCGAAAACTTGCTTCTACCTTCGTATTTCTAAATTCTAACTTTCTTATATTTGGGCTATGGGGAAAATCAAGATAATCGAATGTCCGCGGGATGCCATGCAAGGCATCAGGGATTTTATTCCAACCGAAAAGAAAGTTCAGTACATTCAGTCTTTATTACGTTGCGGATTTGATACGATCGACTTCGGAAGTTTTGTTTCTCCAAAAGCAATCCCACAAATGGCTGATACGGCTGAGGTTTTGTCTAAACTGGATCTGTCAAGAACCCAAAGCAAGTTACTTGCTATAGTAGCCAACACCCGGGGCGCACAGGACGCCGCAACGCATTCCGAGATAGATTCCCTGGGGTATCCTTTCTCAATTTCTGAAAATTTCCAGATGCGGAATACCCATAAGACCATTGCCGAGTCGGTGGAAACGCTTCAGGAAATACTTGAAATAGCCGATAAAAGCGGAAAAGAAGTGGTGGCTTACTTATCAATGGGTTTTGGAAATCCTTACGGAGATCCGTGGGATGTGGAAATTGTGGGGGACTGGACCGAGAAATTATCAGGAATGGGTGTAAAGATCCTTTCCCTTTCCGATACCATAGGGAGCTCCACACCGGAAATTATCACCTATCTTTTTTCAAATCTTATTCCGAAATATCCTGCAATAGAATTCGGGGCACATTTGCATACGGTGCCTACACGCTGGCATGAAAAGATTGATGCGGCTTACACTGCGGGATGTACAAGATTTGATGGCGCAATTCAGGGATTTGGCGGTTGCCCCATGGCCAAAGATGAACTAACCGGTAATATGCCTACCGAAAAAATGCTTTCCTATTTTACCTCAAAAAAAGCAGACACCAACGTTAAAATGATGAGTTTTGAATCATCTCATAACGAGGCGACAAAAATTTTCAGCTTATACCATTAAAAATGATTATTTTACAGTTATAGTTATAACTGCATTTTAACAACAGCTGCCTTGAGTCGTAAGTTACTTTTCATTTTATTGTTTTTTTTCTGCCTTTGGAATTCTTTTTCCAAAGATAACCCTTCAAAAAATGAGGGACTGGTATCTATTCTCTTCATTTCTGAAACTGCAGAAGGATCTTCCTATGCACATGCTGCTCTGCCGGGAATAAATACGCAGCAACTCGAAGGTGAAGAATCCGATAACTTACGGCTGCAGACAGAAAAGGAGGTGGCAGAAAAACAATTGTTCATTAACCGGATCTTTATTGCTGCCCTTGTACTGGTGATCTTGTTTTTACTGGTTTTGGCGCTACAGTTCAGGAACAACAGTCGGCAAAAAGAGAAATTTAATGCAGAGTTAAAGGAAAAGAACCGGACCATTCTGGAGCAAAATCATATCATTTCTCAGCAAAACGAAGAACTATCTGATATTAATGAAGCTAAAAACAGGCTGTTTTCCATCTTGTCCCACGACCTTCGTTCTCCTATTGGCTCGCTGCAACAGCTGTTGGAATTGATGAAATCGGGTGATTTCACCCCCGAGGAGCAGTCGGGATTACTGGATGAAATGCTGATCCAGGTGACGGGGACTTCCTCCATGCTTCAAAACCTTCTGCACTGGGCAAATTCTCAGCTGGAAGGAGATAAAGTGAATTTTGAGCCGGTTGATATTCCGACAAAGGTTTCGAGAGTAGTAGCTGCCTATTATCTCCTGGCCAAAAGTAAGAACATTCATATTATTCAGGAGGAGCCGGTAGATCTGCCGGAAATTCTGGTAGATACAGGCCATGTTTTGGTCATTCTTCATAACCTGCTGTCAAATGCCTTGAAGTATACCCTGGAGGAAGGAGAAATAAAAATTTCCTATGAAGTAAAAGATGAGCGGGTTCTTTTAAAGATCCTGGATGGCGGGCTGGGCATTTCAGAAGAAAAAATCCAGGAGATAAAAAATTTCAATAACCGAATGATTTCTCAAATTGGTACGGGTATGGAAACAGGAACGGGAATTGGCCTTATGCTGGTAAAACATTTTTTGAGTATCAACCGGGCCACGCTGGATATTAAAAGCTATCAGGGCAAAGGATCGGAGTTTATTGTTTCTTTTGAAAAGGCCGAACGTTAATTAACCGATTAAAATTCCTGCTTCTATACAAAAGAATGTATATTTGCACGCAATTAAATCTTTAATTGCTATGACTGCACACGAATCAAAGATTGTTGGAGAAGGGCTTACCTACGACGACGTTCTGTTAGTTCCCGCCTTTTCTGAAGTATTACCTCGCGAAGTTAATATTCAGACAAAATTCACCCGAAACATTACGATTAACGTTCCCATTGTCTCTGCGGCTATGGATACCGTTACCGAAAGCAAAATGGCGATTGCCATGGCCAGGGAAGGGGGGATTGGTGTGCTGCATAAAAATATGACCATTGAAGAGCAGGCGTTAAAAGTTCGCAAGGTGAAACGTGCAGAAAGTGGAATGATCATAGATCCTATCACCCTCACCGTTTCTTCTAAAGTAAAAGACGCCAAAGATCTCATGCAGGAGCATAGTATTGGCGGAATTCCAATTGTTGATGATGAAGGAAAATTACTTGGAATTGTAACAAACAGGGATCTGCGGTTTGAAAAAAATAATCAGCGGCCTATTTCTGAAGTAATGACATCTAAAAACCTTGTTACAGTGGCCGAAGGTACTTCTCTTGAGGAGGCGGAAGGAATCCTGCAGGAAAACAAGATTGAGAAACTGCCCGTTGTAAATTTTGAAGATAAACTTGTGGGATTAATCACATTTCGGGATATCACAAAACTTACGCAAAAACCTATAGCCAATAAGGATTCTTACGGAAGGCTTCGCGTTGCTGCTGCGCTTGGTGTTACAGGTGATGTGGTGGAAAGAGCCGAAGCATTAGTGAAAGCCGGAGTGGATGCCGTGGTAATTGATACCGCACACGGGCATACACAGGGAGTGGTGAATGCTTTAAAAGCAGTAAAAAATAAATTTCCTGACCTGGAAGTGATCGTTGGAAATATTGCAACTGCCGAAGCTGCAAGATTTTTAGTGGCAGCAGGGGCAGATGCCGTAAAAGTAGGAATTGGACCGGGATCTATTTGTACTACCCGTGTGGTGGCAGGAGTGGGATTCCCGCAGTTTAGCGCGGTGCTGGAAGTTGCAGCCGCTATAAAAGGTAGCGGAGTTCCGGTAATTGCCGATGGAGGAATACGATATACCGGTGATATTCCCAAAGCCATTGCAGCCGGTGCAGACACGGTAATGCTAGGTTCACTTCTGGCCGGAACAAAAGAATCTCCCGGAGAAACCATTATTTACGAAGGAAGAAAATTCAAATCTTACCGAGGAATGGGATCTGTGGAAGCTATGAAAAAAGGTTCTAAAGATCGTTATTTTCAGGATGTGGAAGATGATATCAAGAAGCTGGTTCCCGAAGGAATTGTGGGAAGAGTACCTTATAAAGGAGATCTTTTTGAAAGCATCCACCAGTTTATAGGCGGACTTCGTGCCGGAATGGGATATTGTGGAGCTAAGGATATTGAAACCTTAAAAGAGACCGGAAGATTCGTGAAGATTACCTCTTCAGGAATTCACGAAAGTCATCCGCATGATGTAACCATCACAAAAGAATCTCCAAACTACAGCAGGTAAGAGGCTGTAAAACATAAAAATGAAGTGCCGGAAAATATAAATTTTCCGGCGCTTCATTTTTATTTTAAATCAATCAGCTGCTTTCACAGAAGAAGTTGATTACTGCTGCACTTCAATCCCCAGTTTAGTAATTACTTTCTCGGTGATATCGCTATCTTCAGCTGAAAAGGCCAATCCATTGGAACCTGCATGAAGAATTTGGGTATAACCTTCTTCACTAATAACTTCAACCATGGCGGAATTAATCTTCTCGTAAAGAGGTTTTGTCAATTCGTTTCGTTTCATCTGCATCATGACAGAAGCTTTTTGGCGAAAGCCTTTAATGTCGGTTTCAAGAGAAATAATCTCTCCTTCTTTCGTTTGTTTGTCCTCGTCGCTTAAAGTGGCATTTTCTTCCTTGTAGGCATTTACCAGTTTTTCGTACTCAGCAATTGATGATTCAAGATCTGTCTGTAGTTCAGTATTATAAACTTTGAGTCCTTCGTTTACCTGCGCCATTTCGGGCATCTGGGAAATAATATACTCGGCATCTATAGTTCCTACTTTAGATTGGGCGACAGCAGAAAAGCTCAAAAGCGCCAGGCTAAATAATAAAATTACTTTTTTCATAAATATTGTTAATTTTTCACAAATATAAATTTATCTATCAATAATTTAGCCACGTTGGGAAATTTCCTCTAGAAATCATTTTTTTCTTCATAAACCTGTCCGCGATGTGGTTTTAAAGAATCTCTCACTGCTACCATATCTTTTCGGAACACTACCATATAAGCAATGCTATGCATTTCATCGAGTTGTTCGTATCCTGTAATTTTAAGATCCAGCTTTTGGTGTTCCACATATTCTTTTAGGTGAATCTCGTGGTGTTTGGCAGTACGTTCTGCTTCAGGGCCTCTAAAATCCCATATTAGCTTTAACTTTTGGTCCTTGTCATTGTCTTCCATTGGATTATTTTTTCCGAAGATAGTTTCAAAAAATGGATTATTTCAATGAAGTTCTTTTATAGTAATTAATTGGCACGTTTATTTCTTAAGAAATTTATAATGAAGGCGTGGTGCTTTCGTTATAGTAAACAGTTGGTAAACCTAAGAGAATTCTTATTTTTGTCGCATAATAACTCTGAATATCATTTTGATAAGAAAACCTGTTATATCTATTGTTGCTCTTTTATTGCTGCTTACTTCGGGCTGTAACTATTTTGAGAAAACAGAAGAAATGGAAATTGTTGCAAAAGTCAATGACTCCTACTTGTATAAGGAAGATATTGCTTCTTTAGTGTCAGAGAATACCACGCGGGAGGACAGCGCATTAATTGTCTCAAATTTTATCACCCGTTGGGCCACGCAGCAGTTGTTACTTGACAGGGCAAAAGTGAATCTTTCGGGTGAGCAGCAAAGTGAATTTGATAAACTCGTCACCAACTACCGGAATGAATTATATGCCAAAGCTTATACGGATGCTATTATTTCCAGACAGTTGGATACAGTGATAAGAAGGGCAGAAGCCGAGCAGTATTATGAACAAAACGGGGAGAATTTTAAACTGAATGAAGACCTGGTAAAGCTTAGATACATCAGTTTAACCGCTAATAATAGCAACCTGGAAACAATAAAAACCCGGTTCCGAAGATTTAATAAAGAAGATAGGCAGGCGTTACTGGACATAGCCATACAATTTAATTCTTATTCCCTCAATGATTCGGTTTGGGTAAAGACCAAACAGGTGTATGATAAAATTGGGCCATTGTCCCCCGGAGATAACCCTGAGTTGCTAAAAAAACAGAATTTCATGCAACTTGAAGATTCATTAGGAGTATATTTGGTGTTTGTTGAAGATGTTAAATTACGCAATGAACAGGCGCCATTGGAATATAGTTTGCCAAACATTAAACAAATATTACTCAATAAAAGGAAGTTAGAACTTATAAAGAAATTAGAAAAAGATATTACCCAGGATGCAATTAAAAAAGAACAATTTGAAATATACAATTAAGAAATTAGGATTCCTGCTTTTAGCCGGAACCTTTTATAATTCAGCCCTTGCACAAGTAGTCGTGACAGACAGTACTGCAATTCAGGAAACGCCGCAAATTGCGGCAGTGGCAAATGCTTCGGAATCAGGTCGATATAAGGTGGACGGGGTGGCTGCCGTCGTAGGGGATTACGTGGTTTTGGAAAGTGATATCAGTAAAATGTATATTGATCTTCAAAGTCAGGGAGCTTCTATTAAGGATGTGACAACCTGCAACCTTGCGGGGCAGATCATGGAAAACAAACTTTATGCACACCACGCAATTCAGGATAGTATAATTGTTGCAGATGCAGAAATTAGTGCACAGGTAGATCAGCAATTATCTTATATGACTCAGCAGGTAGGTTCTCTTGAAAAGGTGCTTGAATTCTATAAGAAGGAAAATGAAGCCGAATTCCGCAAGGAGCTTTTTGAGATTAACCGTGAAAACATGCTGGCTTCAAAAATGCAGCAAAAAATTGTTGACGCTGTAGAAGTAACTCCGGAAGAAGTGAGAACTTTCTTTAAGAATATTGCTGAAGAAGATCGTCCGCGCTTCGGAACAGAAGTAGAGCTGGCGCAAATTGTAGTAAAGCCGGAAATTCCCCAGGCCGAAAAACAAAAAATCATAGATCGCCTGAAGGAGATGCGTGCAGACGTAGTTGAAAATGGCGCAAGTTTTAATACGAAAGCCGTTTTGTATTCTCAGGATCCGGGATCAAAATCTTCGGGAGGAAAGATTACTTTATCAAGACAGGATCCATTTGTAAAAGAATTTAAAGATGCAGCTTTTTCACTTCAGGAAGGAGAAGTAAGTCAGCCGTTTGAAACCATGTATGGTTATCATATTTTAACGGTAGATAAAATCCGTGGACAACAGGTGGATGTAAGGCATATCTTGCTTATTCCAGATGTTACTGAAGAAACCAAAAGTGTAGCCCGTGAGGAAATTGATAATGTAAGGCAAAAACTGGTAGATACTGAACTCACTTTTGAAGAAGCTGCAAAAGCAGTTTCAGATGAAAAAGAAACCAGGGAGAGCGGCGGACAATTAATTAACCCAACTACCGGAGATACTCGTTTTGAACTAACGAAAATTGACCCCGAACTATACGGGCAGGTTTCCAACCTGCAGGAAGGGGAGATTTCTAATGTGTTGACAGATCAGGATCAAACAGGAAGACCTATTTATAAAATCCTCACCGTTACAAAGCGGTATGATGAGCATGAAGCAGATTACGCAAGGGATTATAATAAAATAAAGGAACTGGCTTTACGTGATAAACAGCTGAAAGCTATTGAGAAATGGCAGAAAGAAAAAATTGAATCCACTTATGTGAAAGTAAACGGAGAATACCGGGATTGTACTTTTAGTAGTAACTGGGTAAAAAAATAACTTTTACAAATGTCGGACGTTGCAGCGGTAGAAAATCTTGTAAAGAAGCATAGAAAGCTGAAGGAAGAAATCGCCCGGATTATCGTGGGGCAGGAAAAGGTGATTGATGAAATCCTTATTTCCGTTTTTTCCGGGGGGCACTCGCTGTTAATCGGGGTCCCCGGTTTGGCAAAAACATTAATGGTAAATACCATTGCTCAGGCACTGGGACTGGATTTTAAAAGGATTCAGTTCACACCCGATTTGATGCCGAGCGACATTCTTGGATCTGAAATATTAGACGAAAACCGGCACTTTAAATTTATTAAGGGGCCGGTTTTTGGCAATATAATACTGGCCGACGAAATTAACCGTACGCCGCCAAAAACCCAGGCTGCTCTTTTGGAAGCCATGCAGGAAAGGGCGGTGACCGTTGCGGGGCAACATTATAAACTCAATTCTCCTTACTTTGTACTGGCAACTCAAAATCCGATAGAGCAGGAGGGAACATATCCTTTGCCCGAAGCTCAGCTGGACAGGTTCATGTTCGCTATCAAACTCGAATATCCTTCTTTTGAAGAAGAAGTGAATGTGGTAAAGAAGACCACTTCAGATGTTAAAGTGACGGTAAATCCGCTGTTCACTGCTCAGGAGATCGTCGATTTTCAGCAGTTGATACGCAGAATTCCGGTGGCAGATAATGTGGTGGAATATGCAGTGAACCTTGTAGGGAAAACACGTCCCGCAGGAGACAGGGCGCCGGAGATTGTGAAGGAGTATGTAGATTGGGGAGCAGGTCCCAGGGCCTCTCAAAATCTTATCCTCGCTGCAAAAGCCAATGCTGCTGTCCATGGAAAATTCTCACCCGATATTGAGGATGTTCAAAAAGTAGCGTTTGGAATCCTTCGTCACAGGATCATAAAAAATTATAAAGCCGAGGCTGAAGGAATTTCCGAAGAACAGATTATTCAGAGTCTTTTTTAATTTCTATCAGATCAAAAGCTTTGTTCTAAAGAACTCAGCTGGTTACCTGCGGCTTTTTCATAGAATAATTTCACTTCCTGATTTCTCTCCGAATTTTCCTTTTCCGCTAGATGTCATAAGAAGTTGAAAAAACATTTCAGCATCATTTTATTACATTTTCGATTGTCCGGCGTTTCTTTTTGATAATTTCAGAAGGAAATGAGTCTAATTGCGGATCTTTCATTTTTAATATGAGCAAATCCCTGCTCCTAAATTGCAAAATTCTTAATAATTACTCCTGCTGATATTAAATGGTTATTTTTTGATGGTGTATTTTATCAATTAGTGAATTATCATTAGTTAAAAGGGAGTTTCAGCGCAAAATTTTTAAATACGTTGAAATTTCGTAATTTTGCAATACTTTTTTAGAACATAAAACCTTCACAAAAATGGCATACGATATTGATATGATTAAAAAGGTGTACAGCCAGATCTCTGAACGTGTTGATAAAGCGCGTGAAGTGACTGGTAAACCTTTAAGCCTTTCAGAAAAAATTCTTTATTCTCACTTGTGGGATGGTAATGCTTCCCGTGGTTTCACCAGGGGAAAAGATTACGTTGAATTTTCTCCGGACAGGATTGCCTGCCAGGATGCAACAGCACAAATGGCTTTGTTGCAATTCATGCAGGCAGGAAAAAAACAAGCGGCAGTTCCAACCACTGTACACTGTGATCACCTGATCCAGGCAAAACTTGGAGCGCAGTTCGATTTACCAAGCGCAAAAAAATCCAGTGATGAGGTATTTGACTTTTTAGAATCTGTTTCTAACAAGTACGGTATAGGTTTCTGGAAGCCGGGAGCCGGAATTATTCACCAGGTGGTACTTGAAAATTATGCATTCCCTGGAGGAATGATGATTGGTACAGATTCTCATACTGTGAATGCAGGTGGATTGGGAATGGTTGCTATTGGTGTTGGTGGTGCCGATGCGGTAGATGTAATGGCTGGAATGCCATGGGAGCTGAAATTCCCGAAGTTAATAGGTGTTAAGTTAACCGGAAAACTTTCCGGATGGACCGCGCCAAAAGATGTTATTTTAAAAGTTGCCGGTATTCTTACTGTAAAAGGTGGTACTGGAGCTATCATTGAATATTTTGGCGAAGGAGCACGATCTATGTCGGCTACCGGAAAAGGAACTATCTGTAATATGGGAGCTGAAGTAGGAGCTACTACTTCTACTTTTGGGTATGACGAATCTATGGAGCGTTACCTGAGAGCTACCAACAGAGCAGATGTTGCAGATGCTGCCAATGATGTGAAAGAGTATTTGACAGGAGATGATGAAGTTTATGCAAATCCTGAGCAGTATTTTGATGAGGTGATTGAAATTAATCTTTCTGAATTGAGGCCTCACCTTAACGGACCTTTTACACCAGATCTTGCTACTCCTATTTCTGAAATGGGTGAAAAAGCAAAAGCAAATGACTGGCCAATCAACGTTGACTGGGGATTAATAGGATCTTGTACCAACTCTTCTTACGAAGATTTAACCCGTGCGGCATCTGTAGCCAAGCAGGCAGTTGACAAAAAAGTAAAAGCAAAATCGGACTTCGGAATTAATCCGGGATCTGAAACCATACGTTTTACAGCAGAAAGAGATGGTCTGCTTCAAATTTTTGAAGACCTTGATGCTACCATCTTTACAAATGCCTGTGGACCATGTATTGGTCAGTGGGACAGAAGTGACAGAAAAGGAGATGAAAAGAACACGATTGTTCACTCCTTTAACCGGAACTTCTCAAAACGTGCCGATGGAAACCCGAACACGCATGCCTTTGTAGGTTCTCCGGAAATGGTTGCAGCAATTGCCATTTCAGGAAGACTGGATTTCGATCCTACTACAGATACGTTGATCAATGAAGATGGAGAAGAGGTGCGATTGGATGAACCAACAGGGCTTGAACTTCCTCCAAAAGGATTTGATGTGGGTGATCCGGGATATCTGGCACCAACAGAAGATGGATCATCTGTAGAAGTAAAGGTTAGTCCTAAGTCAGAAAGACTTCAATTATTGGAGCCTTTCGAGCCATGGGATGGGAAAAACCTTACCGGAGCGAAACTTTTGATCAAAGCTCACGGAAAATGTACGACTGACCATATTTCTATGGCTGGACCTTGGTTGAGATTCAGAGGGCATTTGGATAATATTTCCAACAACTGTTTGATTGGAGCGGTGAATGCCTTCAATATGAAAACAAACTTTGTAAAGAGTCAGATTACCGGTGAATACGATGCAGTGCCGGCTACTCAACGTAAGTATAAAGCTGCTGGTGTTCCTACAGTAGTAGTGGGAGATCATAATTATGGGGAAGGTTCTTCACGGGAACATGCTGCTATGGAGCCACGTCATCTTGGTGTAAAAGTAGTATTGGTAAAATCTTTTGCCCGTATCCACGAAACAAACCTGAAAAAACAGGGTATGTTAGGTATTACTTTCGAGAATGAAAATGATTATGAGCTTATTCAGGAAGATGATACTTTCAACTTTATTGATCTTGAAAGTTTCGCGCCAGATAAGCCTCTTGCTATTGAAGTAGTACATGCAGATGGTTCGAAGGATACCATCAAAGCACTTCATACCTATAACGAGCCTCAGATCGAGTGGTTCAAGGAAGGATCTGCATTAAACCTTATTAAAAAGCAGAACGCAGCTTAAAAGCCTTTTATTAAATATAGTATGCCTCCAATAAGTCTGGGACTTATTGGAGGCATTTTTTTTGTCATTATTTAAAAAAGTCTCACAACTATCTCTTATATAAATCGAGAGAAGAGAGTGCTTTGAAAAATGATGACAATACTAATAATAAAAAAACTCAATTTCCTGAGAAATTGAGTTTTTTTAAAATTAGATGAGGAGACTCCGGCATTTTATTGCCGAAGTTTTTATTGAGTAATTTTTGCCCCCCAGTAAAAATTACTCCTTTTCTCTCTCATCTATTTAGGTAAAGACTCCAGTCTACTTTTTTGTTGTAAAAGTATATCTACTGTTGAAGAAGATATATTTTGATTGTATAGGGTCTCGTAATACATTTTAATGTTTTGCCGCTCTTTTTGATAACATACCTCCCAATCTGTGTTTGTAAAGGTATTGCGTGCCAGATACTCGAGCTTCATGAAAATTGGCAGGTACTCTAATACCGTGCTGGTAACTTTAGATTCTCTTATGGCATTTTTTATGTTGAATAAATGTCCTCTTAGTTCCAGTTTTATTTTTTCCCGTAGCCTGATAAGCCGGTCCACGTTTTCGGCCAGTTCCTTTTCCTCTTTAGGAATATCGTAATATAGGATATAATACATTTGAAGCAAATGATCGTTTGATAGATCTAACCGGAGAAGCTGAGAGTAAAGTTGGAACCGCATTATTATAGATTTGGTGGTGTATCTTAAGATCAAATCTAAAGAATTTTCCTTCTTCTTCTACTTATAGAAATGTGATTAACAGAACTTTAGGAAACGTGTAAGATGACATGTAAGAAACTATAGTTTTAGGAGGATTATGTGCTCCTAAAATCCGGTAAAAACAAAAATGACGGTATATGTTCTTAAAGAATTATTGAAAACAGGATTTGGTGCTTAACAAAAAATTAAGAGAAGTAGTAAAAGTAATACAGGGGCATTAAATTTCGGAAAACGTGCAGAATGAAAAAAACCACTGTAGAAATATTTGGAGGAATCTGCAGCCGGGTTAAAAAATAAATCCCCTAAGGAGGGGATAAGAGAGGTGTATGTTGTGCCCAGAGCGGGACTTGAACCCGCACGCCCTAATGGACACATGGCCCTCAACCATGCCTGTCTACCAATTCCAGCACCTGGGCCTGCAATAGTAAGCTTTAACTTTTCTTAGTTGAAATGGAGTTTATTCTTTTAGAAGAGATTTTCCATCCTAAGAAAAATCAGCAATAATAGTGATCTGGCTGGGGCTCGAACCCAGGACCCTCTCCTTAAAAGGGAGATGCTCTACCAACTGAGCTACCAGATCGGGAATACAATATGTTATCAATTTAAGGCTTTGCCTGCTAGTATATCTACTTAATTGATCAGAACTTAATTTGTGATCTGGCTGGGGCTCGAACCCAGGACCCTCTCCTTAAAAGGGAGATGCTCTACCAACTGAGCTACCAGATCATTGTTTGTTGCACTTTTGCTAATGCGGGTGCAAATATACTATCATTAATTTATTTTTCAAGAAGAAATTGATATAAATTTGTGCAAGAATTTTAATTGCTGGTAAAACCAGTTCAAAATCAAAGTTTTAAGATATGAAAATTATTCTTTCAGGTTATATGGGATCCGGAAAATCTGGCGTTGGAATGTCTTTGGCCGCTAAAAAAGGGCTTCCGTTCCTGGATTTGGATGAAGAGATCGCTAAAGCAGAACAGAAAGATATTCCGCAAATTTTTGAAAGTTCTGGAGAAATATATTTCAGAAAAAAGGAAACCGAAATACTGACCAGTTTATTAAAATCAGGTGATGACTTTATATTGTCCCTGGGCGGGGGCACTCCCTGTTATGCGAATAACCTGGAGTTAATGAAGAATAATAAAGATACGACTCTGGTGTATTTGAAGACTTCTTTGGAGGAACTAAAGAAGAGGCTTTGGAACGGGCGATTTTCGCGGCCGCTAATAAGCCATCTCGAGTCCCCCGAGGTGCTGGAGGATTTTATAAGAAAACATCTGTTTGAGCGGACTTATTACTATAATCAGAGTGATATGACTGTGGTGACAGACGGGAAAAGGATAGAGGAAGTTTCTGAAGAGATCGTTTTGCAATTAAAGTAACTGCACGCTATCTTCTCCTGCTTTGAATTTCACTTTTACTGTCTCATTTAACGAAGTAGAAAGGGAAATGCCTTTAAAATCGGCTTTCACGGGAAATTTTTTATGGCTGCGGTCTACCAATACTGCAGTTCTAAATTGTTTTAAAGGTACATCAAGAAAATGTCTTACTCCGTAAATAAGGGTAGTGCCGGAATTTAATACATCATCTACCAGTACTAATGATTGGTTTTTATATTCTTCCGGAGCAATTGAAGTGGTGATTTCCTGAAGCGGGTTTTTCTTATTGATTTTCACTTCGCACAAATGCACTGTAATATCAGAAATTTCCTCCAGTTCCTTCTTTAGTTTTTTGGCCAGAGTGAATCCGCTATTGGCAATGCCGGCAAGAATGATGTTGCTCTCATCGACATTGCTTTCATAAATTTGATAAGCAATACGCTTTATCTTATGGTTGATCTCTGAATGATTGAGTATTAATACAGCCGATTTAGTCATGAAACTTTTTTATAAATATAAATGTATTGTCGTGAAAAATGTACTTAAAAATGATGAACTTTAAATTTACTCAAGTGGTTTTTCATCATTCTTATCTTCTTTAGCTTTGTTGTCTTCGGGAGATTCAAACCAGTCATCAATATCTCTTCTGTCTTTTTTGGTAGGTCTTCCGGTTCCTTTTTTTCGGTAATAATCCCGGGAATATTTTAAAAGTTCCAGTTTCTCAAAAGCTTCTTTTGGAGTGATATCATTAATGTATAAATTTACCAGTTTGGCACCTACGCGGCTTGTCGGCAGGTCTAATACTTCGATTTCATAGTTGATCTGATTCTTCCGAACCGTCACTTTATCGGTAGGGTAAACCTCTCTGGAGGGCTTCACACTAGCTCCGTTTATTTTAATTTTTCCCTGTCGGCAGGCTTCTGTGGCAATGCTTCGGGTTTTAAAATATCGCACACACCATAAAAATTTATCCACTCTCATATTTTCGTACTAAAACTCGATGATTCGTAAAGCAAAAATACAAGAATATTGTATCTTGCGGCCCTAAAATACATATTGATGAGGTTGAATAAAATTTTACTGGCAGGTTTTTTTATAGCTGCTTTTTTGGTTGGATGTGAAGATGATGACGACAACGGAACAGATGTGGTAGAAGAAAGAGATCGCACGGAACAGGAAATGGCAGATCGTGAAGCTTTGGAAGAGTATCTTCAGACGCATTTTTACAATTATGAAGATTTCGAGAACCCTTCTGAAGGTTTTGATTATGTGGTAAGATTTGATACCATTAATGAAGCAAATGCCGATAAAACTCCTCTAATTGATTCGGAATTACTGAAAAGTAAAACGGTTACAAGAGGTGATGTGGATTATACCATCTATGTTTTGAAAGTGAGGGAAGGAGAAGGAGAACGCCCAACGTTTGCAGACTCTACCTTTGTGACCTATCGTGGTGAATTGCTGAACAGAAAATTGTTTGATAATGCGGTAACCCCCCTATGGTTTGATTTAGCATCAATTCAAAATACTGTTCCTGCTCTCTCCCTTGCTCTTCCAGAATTTAAAGGAGCTACAGACTTTGATATAAATGAGGATAACACCGTAACCTGGACGGATGACTTTGGTATAGGTGCCGTGTTTCTTCCTTCCGGATTGGGATATTATTCTAGGCCACCTTCATCGTCATTAATCCGTCCTTATGATCCGCTTATATTTAGTTTTAAATTATTTAAAGTGAACCTGGCAGATCATGATAATGATGGCATTCCTTCATATATGGAGGATTTAAATAATGATAGGATATCTGGTAATGATGATACTGATGGTAATACAGTACCTAATTATGCTGATGCTGATGACGACGGGGATTTCATTCCAACAAGAGAAGAGATAAAGATAGACCCGGAGACAGGGGAGATCAGCTTTCCTGATAAAGATAATGACGGGACACCAGATTATCTTGATCCGGACAACTAATAAATTCGAAACGTTTTGTACACTAAAAAGCCCCTTTCGAGGGGCTTTTGTTATTTTGTAGAACTAATTTTTTTGTAGACTGATTAAAGGTTCAGGGACAAACTCACAATAAATTGATTGGGACGGGTGTCAATTCTTCTTACCCCTTCAGGATTATTCAATTCAAGAACTTCAGCCTGATTTTCTGTAAGACTACGTTCGTATCTCACATCCAGTCCAATATTTCCCAGTTGAACACCTACGCCAAATTGTGCGCCAACGGTGAATTCTTTCTCGACTTCCCCTAATGAAATTCCCTGTAATTCATTTTCTAGGATGTATTGAAGGCTTGGACCGGCAAATACATTTAAAGGGCCAAGTACATTTACACCTACTAGAATGGGAAGGTCAAGCTTGGAAACATCGTAATCTGTGCTTTCATCATTGTATTCATAGGAGCTTTTGGAGGTGGTGTAAAGAAGCTCAGGCTTTAAAAATACGGGACCAATGTCTGCACGGTAAAAGACACCAAAATGATATCCCGTTTTGCGGTCGGCATTTTCTTCCATTATATTTTCTGCTGTTCCCGTAGCATCTGTAAATTCAATTTCTCCGTTGTCGGAATAATTCAATCCGCCTTTTACGCCAAATCCGCTTTGCGCGAAACCGGAAACTCCGGTAATCATCATTAAAACAAGAAGTACTTTTTTCATAATTGAGTTTTTTTATTGTTAGTCTCTATTAAACGATTGGCCGGGGGATTTATTTCTTCTATAAAGAAAGCCCTTTAAAAGGAACTTTTAAAGGGCTTCATATAAATTTAATATACTGGTAATCTATTTTCGCTTGATCACTTTTTCTGAAGCTTTCACGATAGCTGCTGCATTCAGCTCATATTTTTCCATAAGTAATTCCGGTACACCACTTTCCCCGAAGGTATCTTTTGTGGCTACAAATTCCTGTGGAGCAGGATGATTTTGTGTAAGAGTACGCGCTACGCTTTCTCCCAGTCCGCCCAGGTAGTTGTGCTCTTCGGCAGTTACCACACATCCTGTTTTCTTGATAGACTTCAGGATAGCTTCTTCGTCCAAAGGCTTTATGGTATGAATATTAATTACTTCAGCAGAAATTCCTTTTCCTTCCAGTTCTTCCGCAGCTTGTAGAGCTTCCCAAACTAAATGTCCCGTAGCAATGATTGTTACATCCTTACCTTCGTTCAAAAGAACGGCTTTTCCAATTTCGAACTTCTGATCTTCAGGAGTGAAATTTGCTACTTTTGGTCTTCCGAAGCGTAAATACACCGGTCCTTTATATTCTGCTACTGCAAGGGTAGCGGCTTTAGTTTGATTGTAATCACACGTATTGATCACGGTCATTCCCGGAAGCATTTTCATCAACCCGATGTCTTCAAGAATCTGGTGAGTTGCTCCGTCTTCTCCAAGAGTAAGTCCGGCGTGAGAAGCACATATTTTTACGTTTTTATCTGAATAAGCTACAGACTGCCGAATCTGATCATATACCCGTCCTGTGGAGAAGTTGGCGAAAGTTCCTGTAAACGGAATTTTTCCTCCAATAGTCATTCCGGCAGCGATCCCAATCATATTTGCTTCGGCAATCCCTATCTGAAAAAATCTTTCGGGATGGTTCTTTTTGAAATCCCCTAATTTAAGGGAGCCGGTAAGATCGGCACATAATGCCACTACATTCTCATTCGTTTTTCCCAGTTCGTCCATACCGGCACCAAATCCTGAACGAGTGTCTTTATTTCCTGTATTTGTATATTTCTTCATTGTAATGCTTTTGTCATTTCCGCAATGGCGGAAATCGGTTTTTATGAATCGATTATTTTCTGATTTTTCAGCCTTTAAACTTTAAAAGCTGAACTCCTACTAGTAATCTCCTAAAGTTTCAGGATTTTGTGCAAGTGCTTTTTCCAGTTGCTCATCGTTGGGAGCTACACCGTGCCATGCATGAGAGCCCATCATATAATCAACCCCGTGACCCATTTCTGTATAAAGCAGCACACAAACAGGTTTTCCTTTTCCCGTTCTGCTTTTTGCCTCATTAAGGCCATCTATAACCGCTGAAATGTCATTTCCTTTTTTAACTTCCAGTACATCCCATCCAAAAGCTTCAAATTTTGCCTTCAGGCTTCCCATTGGCAATACATCCTCTGTACAACCATCTATCTGCTGATGGTTTAAATCTACAGTAGAAATAAGATTATCAACCTTGTTTCCGGCTGCATACATGATGGCTTCCCAGTTCTGTCCTTCCTGAAGCTCTCCGTCTCCATGAAGCGTATAGACAAGGTGGTTGTCACCGTTTAGTTTTTTCGCGTTTGCGGCTCCAATGGCTACAGACATTCCCTGGCCCAAAGATCCTGAAGCGATTCGTATTCCTGGTAAACCTTCGTGGGTGGTTGGATGACCCTGTAATCTTGAATCTATAAGTCTGAAAGTGTTAAGCTCCTCTACCGGAAAATATCCGCTTCTTGCTAAAACACTGTAAAAAACCGGGGAAATATGTCCGTTGGAAAGAAAGAAAAGATCTTCATCTTTTCCATCCATATCGAAACCTTCTTTTCTGTCCATGATTTCCTGATACAGAACGGTGAAAAACTCTGTGCAGCCTAAAGATCCTCCAGGATGCCCCGAATTCACTTTATGTACCTGCCTTACAATGTCTCTTCTTACCTGAGTGGCAAAATCTTCTAGTTGTTGTTTGTTTGGCATTTTTAAATTATTAGATGTTTAGCAAAAATAAGATTTTATCAAATCCTTTAAAAATCTCAATTTTCCCGGTTATTAAGTATGTGATTTACAAAGCTAACAATTTATGAAATATATACTTCTGAAAATGCCTTTTTGTTAAGTATCTTTGCGCCCTTGAATAAGACTTATGAAATTTGATTTATTAGCAACCGACGCACAAAGCAGCGCCAGGGCAGGAACGGTTGAAACAGACCACGGAAAGATTGAAACCCCCATATTTATGCCGGTAGGAACGGTGGCTTCTGTAAAAGGAGTCCACCAGAAGGAATTAAAAGAAGAAATCAACCCCGATATCATTTTAGGAAATACCTATCACCTGTATTTAAGGCCGGGCACCGATATTCTGCAAAAAGCCGGCGGACTTCACACCTTCATGAACTGGGACAGACCTATTTTAACCGATAGTGGGGGTTACCAGGTATATTCTCTTTCGCACAGACGGAAAATAAAAGAAGAAGGGGTTAAATTTAAATCTCATATTGACGGCTCTTATCATACTTTCACACCCGAAAATGTGATGGAAATTCAGCGGATCATTGGTGCCGATATTATCATGGCTTTTGATGAGTGTACGCCTTATCCCTGCGATTATAATTACGCCAAAAATTCAATGCACCGCACGCACCGCTGGCTGGATCGTTGTATAGCACATTTGGAAAAGACTCCGTTGACGTATGGGCACAATCAAACGCTTTTTCCTATTGTACAGGGAAGTACTTATAAAGATCTTCGGCAGCAATCTGCTGAATATATTGCTGCTTCAGGAGCAGAAGGAAATGCCATAGGCGGACTTTCTGTAGGGGAGCCAGCCGAAGAAATGTATGCGATGACCGAAGTGGTAACCAATATCCTTCCGAAGGAAAAACCGAGATATCTAATGGGGGTGGGGACACCTATCAATATTCTGGAAAATATTGCGCTTGGTGTAGATATGTTCGACTGCGTAATGCCTACCAGAAATGCAAGAAACGGAATGCTCTTTACAGCTCATGGTACGATCAACATCAAAAACAAGAAGTGGCAGGAAGATTTTTCACCTATAGATGATATGGCGATCACCTATGTGGATACCTACTACACAAAAGCTTATTTGCGGCATTTATTTACAGTGAATGAGATGCTTGGCAAACAAATTGCTACTATTCATAATCTCGGCTTCTACCTTTGGTTGGTTCGTGAAGCGAGAAAACATATCTTAGCGGGTGATTTCGCCAGCTGGAAAAACATGATGGTTAACCAAATGAACAAACGTTTATAATTTGAAGATTCTCGACTGGTATATACTAAAACGCTACCTGGGCACTTTTATCCTTATGCTTTTGCTGTTTATTCCTATTGGAATAACAGTAAACCTGGCAGAAAAGATCGATAAGATCCTGGCGAATGAAGTGCCGTTGATAGAAGTGATAAAGTATTATATCGATTTTACAGTTTATTTCGCCAACTTACTTTTTCCGCTCTTTTTGTTCCTTTCAGTTATCTGGTTTACTTCCAAACTGGCTCAGAATACAGAGATTATTGCCTTTTTAAGTAGTGGAGTATCCTTCTGGAGGTTTTTAAGACCTTATTTGATAGGTGCGACCATAGTTTGTATTGGAGCATTGATTATGGGAATGTTTTTGGCTCCAAGTGCCAGCAAAGGCTTCAATGAATTTAAGTATAATTACCTGAAAAAGGGGAGTGACGTCCAGGAGACCAGTGACGTATATCGGCAAATCAATGACGACGAATTTATTTATGCTTCGCATTTTCGTCCAAATACCCGTTCGGCAAGAAATTTCACACTGGAACATTTTGATGGTAACCGGTTGGAATTTAAAATAAGCGCTTCTACACTTCAGTTCAATGAAGAAGATTCTACTTATACCATGGTCAATTATGATAAGCGTATTATAGGAGAGAATGGGGATAAGCTAATTTCCGAAGCAAAAAAAGATACCATTTTACCTTTTGAGTTTGATGAACTTACTCCTGTTTCTTATATGGCAGAAACCTTGAATTACAATGAACTTGAAACCTTTATTGAGCAGGAAACAAGGCGCGGTTCCGGAAATATAAATCGGTATAAGGTAGTGGCTTATAAGCGCTGGAGCTTACCGGTTTCTGCATATATCCTTACCGTAATAGCCGTGGCCGTTTCTTCGATGAAAAGACGGGGAGGAATGGGAGTGAACCTGGCCCTGGGAATTACCCTTGCCTTTATCTTTATTTTTATGGATAAGGTCTTTGGGACCATAGCCGAACAAAGTGATTTTTCACCACTTATAGCCGTCTGGTTTCCTAATTTCGTTTTTTCCATTTTAGCAATCTACCTTTTATATAATGCCAGGCGATAAACTTAAAAGTTACCTGCACTTTCATATAATTGTATTTATTTGGGGGTTTACAGCAGTATTAGGTGCACTTATCACTATTGATGCAGTACCTCTGGTTTGGTACAGGATGTCTTTGGCAAGTATCCTGATTTTTGCCTGGATATTGTGGAAAAAGAAGAAATTAAAATTACCTCCCAGAACGCTGCTCATTTTATTTGCGGCAGGAGTGGTGATAGCATTGCACTGGCTTACCTTTTTCGGGGCAATAAAAGCCTCTAATGTTTCCATCACGCTGGCAATGATTTCTACCGGAGCTTTCTTTACCTCTATCATGGAACCCATTTTTTATAAGCGGAAAGTGATCTGGTACGAGATTGTATTCGGATTGATTGTCATGGCAGGCTTGTATATCATTTTTCAGGTGGAAACGGGCTATTTAACCGGAATCGTCCTCGCACTGGTTTCTGCTTTTCTTTCTGCGGTGTTTGCATTGATCAACGGAAAACTGGCAAAGAGGGAAGATGCTACGGTAATCTCTTTTTATGAACTTCTTACAGGAGCTCTGGCTATTACCTTGTATCTGCTTTTCCTTTCCTTCTCCGGAAATTCACAAAACGGTTTTTCCGCGGAATTTTTTAATATCTCTTCGGCAGATTTGTGGTACCTTTTTATCCTGGCTTCAATTTGTACAGCTTATGCCTTTATCGCATCTGTAGCTGTTATGAAACACCTGAGCCCTTATACGGTAATGCTAACCATTAATTTGGAACCTGTTTACGGAATCCTTCTTGCTTTTCTGGTATTCGGAAATGAAGAACAAATGAATCCGGGGTTTTATTACGGGGCGGCCATCATTCTTAGTACCGTGATTTTAAACGGTATCCTAAAAACAAAAAGAAAAATAAAACGCAATAAGAAACCTTCCCTTTAAAGTTTCTTATATTTGTGAGCTAATTTTAAACAAACCCATAGCCTGATATGGAATATTTAGATTTTGAATTACCTATAAAAGAACTGGAAGAACAGTATCAAAAAGCCTGTGCCATTGGCCAGGAAAGTGATGTTGATGTGACGGCCACCTGTAGGCAAATTGAAAAAAGACTGAACACGACCAAAAAGGAGATTTACAAAAATCTTACAGCCTGGCAGCGGGTACAGTTATCCCGGCATCCAAACAGGCCGTATACGCTTGACTACATAAAATCCATTTGTGGAGATACATTTCTGGAACTTCATGGGGACAGGAATGTAAAAGATGACAAAGCAATGATTGGTGGTTTGGGAAAGATCGATGATCAAAGCTACATGTTTATAGGTCAGCAAAAAGGATATAACACCAAAACCCGCCAGTATCGTAATTTCGGAATGGCAAATCCCGAAGGTTACCGAAAAGCCTTAAGACTCATGAAGTCTGCCGAGAAATTTAATATTCCTGTGGTGACCTTTATTGATACTCCCGGAGCTTATCCCGGGCTGGAAGCAGAAGAACGCGGACAGGGAGAAGCCATTGCAAGAAATATTCTTGAAATGACGCGCCTTAAAGTGCCAATCATTGTAGTGATTATTGGAGAAGGAGCCAGTGGTGGAGCCCTTGGAATTGGAGTAGGGGATAAGGTCCTCATGCTGGAAAACACGTGGTATTCGGTAATTTCTCCCGAATCCTGTTCTTCCATTCTTTGGAGGAGCTGGGAATTTAAAGAAAGAGCTGCAGATGCACTGAAGCTTACCGCTAAAGACATGAAGAAGCAGAAGCTCATTGACGAGATCGTAAAGGAACCTCTTGGTGGCGCGCACAGCGACCGGGAGCAAACTTTTGAAACGGTAAAAGAAGCCATTTTTTCTTCTTACGAAGAGTTTAGAAACTTATCACCAGAAGAATTAGTGAAAAACAGAATGGAAAAATATTCCTCGATGGGAGTGTTCAAAGGTTAACCCCTTTAAACGTACCTGAAATATCTAATCCGGAGTTGCGACTTCGGATTTTTTTGGCCTTATAAACAAAATATTAAAGTTATTAACAGAGCAAATGTTCACAACCTGTGAACTAAGATGAACGGTTCACGCCCGACATGTTAGAGCATTTTTCTGTACATTCGCCTTATGGAAAACGTCAAATCCCCTCAGAGAAAAAATTACGGTACAGGAAACGTAATCAACCTTGAAAAAGGAAAAATACCGCCTCAAGCAGTTGATTTAGAAGAGGTTGTTCTTGGCGCCATGATGATAGATAAAAAAGGGGTAGATGAAATTATTGATATTCTTCATCCCAATGTGTTTTATAAAAGCGCACATCAATACATCTTTGAAGCCATTCATAAACTCTTCGAAAATTCAGAACCGGTCGACTTATTAACCGTTTCGAACCAATTACGCAAGGATCAGAAGCTGGAGCAGATAGGTGGAGATTTTTACCTTGTTCAGTTAACCCAGAAAGTGTCTTCCTCGGCACATATTGAGTTCCATGCACGTATTATTCTTCAGAAATATATTCAGCGTAGCCTCATCAAAATTTCCAATGAAATTATAGAAGAGTCTTACGATGAAACCACGGATGTTTTTGACCTTTTGGATACTGCGGAATCCAAACTTTACGAAGTAACCCAGGGGAATATTAAGCGTTCTTCAGAAACTGCTCAGGATTTGGTGATGCAGGCGAAGAAAAGAATTCAGGAGATATCCAATAAAGAAGGGTTGAGTGGAATTCCTTCAGGATTTGATAAGCTGGATAAATTAACTTCAGGATGGCAGCCGAGTGATTTAATCATTGTGGCAGCACGTCCCGGTATGGGTAAAACTGCCTTGACGTTATCCATGGCGAGAAATATTGCAGTGGGACAGAATATTCCCGTGGCTTTCTTCTCTCTGGAGATGTCGTCGGTACAGCTTATTACCCGACTTATTTCTTCTGAAACAGGATTGTCTTCAGAAAAATTAAGAACCGGAAACCTTGAAAAGCACGAGTGGGAGCAGTTGAATGTGAAGGTAAAAGGTCTTGAAAAAGCACCTTTATTCATTGATGATACTCCATCTCTGTCAATTTTCGATTTACGTGCAAAAGCGAGAAGACTTGCTTCCCAACACGGGATCAAACTAATTGTGATTGACTACCTTCAGTTAATGACTGCCGGTGGTAGTCAGAAAGGAGGGAACCGGGAACAGGAAATTTCTACTATATCCAGGAATCTTAAAGCACTGGCGAAAGAACTTGCAGTACCGGTAATTGCACTTTCCCAGCTGTCTCGTGCGGTAGAAACCCGTGGAGGAAGTAAGAGGCCACTTTTGAGTGACCTTAGGGAATCTGGAGCGATTGAGCAGGATGCGGATATTGTTTCCTTTATCTATCGTCCCGAATACTATAAAATAGAAGAATGGGATGATGAAGAAAGAACCCCAACAGACGGCCAGGCTGAATTTATTGTGGCAAAACACCGTAACGGTGGATTGGAGAATATAAGGTTGAAATTTATCGGAAATTTAGGTAAATTCGATAACTTAGATGACTTTGATTCCCCTTTCGAATTCCATTCAAAAATGAATGATGATGATTCCGGAGATGGTTTTAAAACCAGTAATTTTCCAAGTGCAGACGAAGCTTTTGGAAGCTCGATGAATGATGTTAATAATGATCCAGACGACGACGTGCCTTTCTAAAAACATACATAACCTGAAAAACAATTTCAGTGTTACCTCTGCGGAAAACCTTCCGGTTGATGTTGCTGAAAAATATATAAATAAGGAGAAAAATTCCCGAACCCGCAATGGTTCCGTAGTTTTTTTCCTTATTTTTTTGCTGTTGGTTTCCTTGAATTCTTTCGCATCTCACATTCTCATTCCTATGGATGCCGAAACCCAGCAGGATCATCTAAAAGCATATGGAATCACCTACTGGACATTAAACAAAGAAATCAAGGTACAATGGTTGCTCAATTACAGAGGCGGAGCTTTCCTTTTTTCCGATTCGGAAGAACTACAGAAGGAATGCCGAATCAGAGGGGTATCTTTTGAAGTAATCAGCGATCGTAAGGCAGATGAAATCCTGGAGGAAGTGCAGAGCCCATCCAGAAATATGGAAGCAGTATTGCTGGAAAAAGCACCTAAAATTGCTGTTTATTCTCCCAAGGGAAATAAGCCCTGGGATGATGCGGTAACGATGGTGCTGACCTATGCCGAAATTCCTTATGAAACCATTTACGATGAAGAGGTGCTGAATGATGCCTTGCTCATGTTCGACTGGCTGCATTTGCACCATGAGGATTTTACCGGGCAGTACGGAAAATTTTATCGCAATTACAGAAATGTACCCTGGTATATTGAAGATAAAAAAGAAGCAGAAGAACTGGCAGGGAAACTTGGTTACTCAAAAGTGGCAGATGAAAAACTGGCGGTAGCGTTAAAAATAAGGGATTATGTAGTCGGTGGCGGATTCATGTTTGCCATGTGCAGTGCTACTGATAGTTTTGACATAGCGCTTGCTGCTGAAGAGGTGGATATTGCAGAGCCTATGTTCGACGGAGATCCCAGTGACCGGGATTATCAAAGCAAGATCGATTACAGTAAAACCTTTGCCTTCACCGATTTTATTTTGGAGCGTGACCCCATGGTCTATGAATTTTCGTCCATTGACATGACTTCAAAACGCAACATTCCCGCAGAATCTGATTATTTCACGCTAATGGAATTTTCTGCTAAGTGGGATCCGGTGCCGGCCATGCTTACCCAAAACCATACAACTCTGGTCAAAGGTTTTATGGGACAAACTACGGCTTATGATCCTTCGGAAATCAAGCCCACCGTGCTGGTGATGGGGGAGAACAAACTGAACGGGGAAGCCCGCTACATCCATGGAATTAAAGGCAACGGATTTTTCACCTTTTACGGCGGCCACGATCCTGAGGATTATCAACACCGGGTGGGTGACCCAAAAACAGAACTGGAGTTACATCCTACTTCTCCGGGTTACCGCTTAATCCTCAACAACGTTTTGTTCCCTGCTGCTAAAAAGAAAAAACAGAAAACCTAAGATTAAAAACATCAGCAAAAGCTAAATTTCAATTTCCATAAGTGAATTAAATTTTAATTGTCTTTATAAAATTTAATTTCAATTCTCAAGTCTCACATCTAAAATCTCCCTTCTATGAAGATCGACAGCCATCAACATTTCTGGAACTATGATCCTGCCAAATACAGCTGGATCAATGATTCTATGTACAAGATCAGGAAGGATTTTCTGCCTTCAGATCTTGAGCCTGTGCTGCAAAAAGCGGGAATAGATGGTACCATTGCAATTGAAGCCTTTCATTCGGAGAAGGAAACTGAATTCCTTTTGGCACTTACTACGGAATTTCCGTATATAAAAGGAGTGGTAGGCTGGGTAGATCTTTATTCGGAAGATGTAGAGCAGCGTCTAAAACATTTTTCGGAGGATCGGATTTTCAAAGGTGTCAGACATACTGTATATGATGAAGAAGGGGAATATTTAACAGATGCTTCTTTCCAAAAAGGAATTGGAGAACTTCAGAAATATGGGTTTACGTATGATATCCTTATTTTTGAAAATCAGTTGCCGGGTGCAATTGAGCTGGCAAAGAAATTTCCGGAGCAGCCTTTTGTACTGGATCATATGGCAAAACCGCAGGTTTCTTCTGAAGGTCCTTCCGAAGCATGGATCAAAAACATTCAGGAATTGGCCGGTTTTAAAAATGTATACTGCAAGCTTTCGGGCCTTGTCACCGAAACACCCGGATTCCAATGGGAACCTTCCGACTTTTCACCTTTTTTAAGGGTAGTTTCAGAAGCATTCGGGGAAAACCGAATCATGTATGGATCTGACTGGCCGGTGTGTCTTTCGGCTGCATCTTATGAAGATACACTTGGAATTATTTATGATTTTTTCACTCCTTCAGGAGATGTAACGATACAGAAGATCTTCGGAGGTAACGCTGTAAAATTCTATCGTTTGTAAATCATTTTTAGGTAGTATTTCCGCATTTTCAGAAGTTAGGGATAAAAAAAAGCTGCTTCCGAAGTTATTCAGAACCAGCTTTCTATCTGCAAATCAGTAAAAGGTTTATTAGCTCTCTTTCAATATTTAATTTAGAAAGAAGGCTTTAAAGTTTTCCTGGACTAAAATATTCCAATGAAATGATTCCCAGGTTCGTTGATTAGTTTAGCTCCTTTAGTCACTTCACCCGTTTGGCTGTTTAGGATGTAAATATTTCCATCCTGACCTACAGGAGAAACTGTTACATACACTTCATCTCCATCTACCACAAATCCCTGGTACTGGAAGAAGTACATATCTGGATCATAAGGTAGATCCACTACTTCGGCAGTCCTTGAATTAAGTTCGACCCGTGCCAGGAAGCTTTGTTGTGTTCCCTCATTAAAATTGGTGGTTGCAGCACCGTCATGACTGTACATTACATAAGCTATACCATTACCTATATATCTCCAGCTTTCTATATAGGAGTTATCAATTCCCAATGCATCATCAAGGCTGAAGTCATAAGAATTGTCATATTCATTGTTTGAATTGATCTTCAAAATATGCGAACCGTCTGTATCTCTTTGGGTAGCCTGGTAAATGTTTCCATCTTCGGCAAGGAAACTGTTAAAGCTTCGGTAACCGCTGGTATCCCCATTTCCTACAGTTGAAGTAATTACAGTAGGGTTCTCCAGTGATGGATAATCCACCACTATCGCTTTGGAACCAAGTCTTTCATATTCATTGGTGTCGCGTTCCCCTGTAGCAGGATCTGTTTTCCCCATCCAGGTTCCAATGATCAATTTATCCCCGGCAGCATTCAAAACCGGAGTATCCAATCTAAAAATGTGATATCCTTCTGCCTCTTCTTCTTCAGAAAGTGGGATTTCGAAAGAATTGTTGTTGGAGATAAGTACATTTTCCATATCTATAGTGACTATAGTAGCAGTACCTCTGGTATATTGATATTCTTCTTCATCACCTTCACCTTCTGTAACAACTAATGGTGAGGAGACGCTTACTGCAGCCCCTGTTTGGTCGCCATCAAATAGTTTCACCCATCTTGGTGATGTTCCTGCATATTGAGAGATATTTACCACTCCGCCAATTTGCTCAAAATCATCTCCGCCATTTACAGAATATTTGGAAAATTGGCCTCCAATATCACCACCATAAGCAATGTTGAACATAGTAGAACCATCTACCGAAGATTGTAATCTGGCTGTTCTTTGGGATCTTACCTGAAAGCCGTTGTTAAATACGTCTATTTCATAATTAGGATCCTGAACATTTTCTTTGGAAACGGAATAGATCACCGTCCCACCATTCCCGTTACCGGGAGTTTCGTCCATAACGGCACCAGCGACAGTGAACCATCTTTCGGTTACAGGTTGCGGATCAACGTCATCTGTAGACGTATCATCACTACTACAGCTTGCCGTAAGTCCGGTTAGTCCTATTATCGCTGCACCCGCGAAAATTTTTAAAAAATGTTTTTTCATAGTTAAAAGGTTTAATAGTTATTGATTGAATAGTTGATTTTAAAGTAAAAAGCTCTTCCCGGTTTTTGCACCGCGAAATTATCGTAAGCCTGCTTGTTAAAAATGTTTTTCACATCAAAGCTTAGGGTGAGGTCTTTGTTAGGGAAAATGTAACTCAATCCTGCATCCTGTATGTATTGTTTAGGAATTTTAAAAGCTTCCATGCCAGCAAGATTTTTCGGATTCCAGATACTGTAAAAAGAGTCGGTGTAATTAAAATTGTAAAACAGGTTGAATAAAGATTTTTCCTGAATTACATTTCTGAATGTGTATTGAATATTTGCATTAGCTGTGAGAAATGGCTGATTAGGAATTTGTTTGTTATAGTTTACCAGAATATTTCCGTTATTATCATATTTATTATTGTCTCTTGTATCGAACTTTGAAAAATTCATTAAAACATTCAGGTTGTTGTTCAATACATAATTTAGTTCAGCATCAAATCCCATGGATTTTGTTTTTCCGAGGTTGATGTTTGGGGCCGATTCTATGGCGTCGTTGAGATTGGTTCGGGTTTGCCGCATGATTTTATCTTTGGTATCGCGTATAAATCCGTTTGTCGAAAAGGAGATTGTATGTTTTTGATACGTTAGCGGCCCTAGATTAAATCCAACATTAAGATTATTGCTGATCTCCGGGTTTAGTTGAGGGTTTTCCAGAATGTTTTCGCCGGGATCTCCAAATGTTTCATTTTCCGAAGGTAACCGAACAGCCTTTTCAGCTGAAGTTAAGAGCCTGAATTTTGGATGTATCTCATAGGAAGCTGCAGCACCATAACCTGAAAATTCTGTCTCTTTTGAAAAATGATTTTCTACCCTTATGGTTTGCCCATTCTGATTTTCTGCAACAGGATCCATTTTACGTACATTTTGCTGATAGTACTTTCCAAAGATGGTGGTCTGTAATTTTTCTTCAAATAACCTTAATTCATAAGTAAGGGAGCTCACATTCTTTTGCAGACCCCGAGTTCCTGCAAATTTTCTTTGAAGTACAGTCTTCATCTCTTCAAGGTCTTCTCTGTCGACTTCCTGGAATAGGTGGTTAAAGATGAAACGGTGATTTTGTGTGACAGAATATTTTAAACCTCCTCTGAAAGTAAAAATTCCCCTGTCCACTGTCGTGAGGATAGGTCCTTCATCCTGTCTTATGATTCGGTTCCCGTCAAGATCTCTACTAAGGTTCCCGTCCCAGTTATAATTCCATCTTAAAGTATCGTTTATAACCCGGCTGCGGTTACTGTAAAGTCCACGAAAATTCACATCCAGGCCTTTAAGAAGATCAGATTTTGTATAATTCAGGGTGAAAATGTCAGCTTCAGCTTCCATAAATCTACCTTTGTATGGAGTGGTCATGAATAGCCCATGCTGAATTTCATTATAGGAATCTGAACGATTGTATCCTACACTGAAATTATCTGCCCATTTAACATTTTTGAAACCTACTTCTGTAACAATGCCTGTAGACCTGTATGCATCATTATGCCTTTTAGTTTTAATGTAGTCTTGTCTACCATTTGGCAAAATGTTGTAGACAAGGTCCCCCCACACTTCATAATCATTGTCTGAGTAATTATAAAATCCCGAAGCTCTTAGATAAAACTTAGAATTTTTTGGACTGTACATTCCATTCAGGTTGGCTTGTGTGGTGTTGAAAGATCCGTACGAAAGAGAGGCATTTAAATGATTGTTGACTTCTCTTTTTAAAACAACATTAATGGCTCCTCCAAGAGCATCATCAGATAATTCTCCGGGTACTACTCCTTTATACACTTCAATTCTTTCAATCATTGAAGGAGAAATACTGTTTAAGTCAAATGAAGATCCGTAGGTTGAAATAGGGAATCCATCAATAAAAACTCTAATAGAATTTCCTGACATTCCATTAAGATTGTAATCTACTGCAGATCCAAGTCCGCCATTTTGCCGTACTTTTATTCCGACAGATCTGTTCAGAAGTTCATTGGTCTGGATATTTCTTTGTGAGGCAGCTTCCGTTTTAATCACATTTACGGCAAATCCCTGGGTTTCGAGCTGTAGAGCTTTAGATCTTCCTTCCACAAGAATCTCTTCCAGATTATTTTCTGAACGCTCCAATACAAGATTTTTCTTTTTAGAGCCGGAATCTATAGATACCTTGATGGTAGTTGTTCCGGCTTCCACGGTGCTTATAACCATGGTGTAAGTTCCATAAGGTATGTTTCTGAAAGAATAGAAGCCATCTAAATCTGTTACAGCATAAGCATTTGATTCTTTCAGAAGTAAATGTGCATTGATGGCCGGAAATTCGTCTTTGAAAGTAATAGTGCCTTCTATGTTGCCCGATTGTGCGAATAGATTTATACTTGTAAACAAGCATAGAACTGGAAGAATTGCCTTAAGCATTTATTTAGATTGATTAAAAACAAGGCGAATTTAAGGTATTATTTAGAACTGTTCAAAATAAAATTATAAAAAATCCTGAAATACTTTTTAAGTAGCTGAAGTGCAGTTGATTGTTGTGAGGATATGTAAGTTTTTGATATAAATTTTTATCTTGAGAAAAAATTGAAGTAATATGGATAAAATCTATCAGAAGGAAATAAGTCTTAGCTCCAAATCACGGGGTTTTCATTTAATTACGGAGGAAGTACTCCGTCAGTTCCCAGAAATTTCTGAAATTAGAACAGGGATGTTTCATGCTTTCATTAAACATACTTCAGCGGGTCTAACCATTAATGAAAATGCAGATCCTACGGTACGGCATGATTTTGAAAGCCACATCAATAAAATGGTTCCGGAAGATCAACCTTATTTTAAACACACCCTGGAAGGATCTGATGATATGCCTGCCCACATTAAAGCTGCTTTAATGGGTAATTCGGTTCAGATTCCTATTACCAACGGCAAGCTTAACCTGGGAACATGGCAGGGAATTTATTTATGCGAACACAGGAACAGGGGAGGAGGAAGAAAACTTGTTCTTACTGCTTTTGGTAACTAGTAAATTTTCAACATAAAAAAATCCGGTTCTTTTCGAGAACCGGATTTCTAAATAAGTGAGATAACTGTTTTTTATTATTTTACTTTTTCAACGATAGCTTGAAACGCTTCTGGGTGGTTCATTGCTAAATCTGCTAAAACCTTACGGTTTAGCTCAATTCCGCTAGCTTTTACTTTCCCCATAAACTGCGAATAAGACAATCCGTGAGCACGGGCTCCTGCGTTGATACGCATGATCCATAGAGAACGGAAATTTCTTTTCTTGGTTTTACGGTCTCTGTAAGCATATAGCATTGCTTTATCAACCGCGTTTTTCGCTACTGTCCAAACGTTCTTACGACGTCCAAAGTAACCTTTTGCTTGCTTAAGAACCTTTTTTCTTCTGGCTCTCTTTGCAACTGAATTTACTGATCTTGGCATATTTTTTTAATTTTTTTGTAGCAGGCGGCCGGTAACTGGCTCTTTTAGGTAGAAAAAATTTTTAATCTTAATTCTACGTAGCCCAACTCCAGGGTTTTTAAATTTGTTAAACCATCAAAGGTTCAATTACTTTAAACGTAATTGAAGTTTGATATTTTTCTCATCAGCCTCATGTACTAATGTGCTGTGAGTTAAAGCAAGCTTTTGTTTTTTAGTCTTCTTTGTTAAGATGTGACTTTTAAACGCATGCTTTCTCTTTATTTTACCGGTACCGGTAAGCTTAAATCGCTTTTTGGCACTGGATTTCGTTTTCATTTTAGGCATTTTGTCCTCTTTTAATAATTATCTCACTCATTATTGTAAACCTTGAAAATGCTTCGGCTGAAGCATTGAAGGTATTATTTCGATTTCTTTGGAGAGATGAACATCGTCATTCGCTTTCCTTCAAGCTTAGGCATTTGTTCTACTTTTCCCAGTTCTTCTAAATCCTGCGCCAGTCGTAACAAAAGAATTTCTCCCTGTTCCTTAAACACAATAGATCTACCTTTGAAAAACACATATGCCTTTAACTTAGCACCTTCTTTCAGGAATTTTTCCCCGTGCTTTTTCTTAAATTCATAATCGTGATCATCGGTATTAGGACCAAATCGGATCTCCTTCACAACTACCTTCGTAGCTTTTGATTTTAAGACTTTGTCTCTCTTCTTCTGTTCATAGAGAAATTTCTTATAGTCCATCACCTTTGCGACAGGAGGATTGGCGTTAGGGGAAATTTCCACTAAATCTAGTTCCTGCTCCTCAGCGATAGCTAAAGCTTTTCTGGTTGGGTAGACACCCATTTCCACGTTGTCGCCTACAAGGCGTACTTCTTCCGCACGAATTTTCCCGTTAATTCGATGTGGGTCTTCCTTGATTTCTCTAAGAGGTCTTCTTGATCTTTTTCTTCGTATTGCTATGGCTATATAATTTTAGTTAAACTTCAAATGTTTTTAATGTCTCTTTGATCTCATTGTTTACAAGAGCGGCAAATTCTTCTACAGGCATTGTGCCTACATCACCTTCACCATGTTTACGTACAGAAACTGTACCGTCTTTTTCTTCCTGCTCTCCTACAATGATCATGTAAGGTAATTTATTTACTTCGGCTTCCCGAATCTTTTTACCTATAGTTTCACTTCGGTGATCGGTTATGGCGCGAATTTCGTGATTTTCCAGCAAAGTTAAAACATTTTGCGCATATTTCTCATATTTCTCACTGAGAGAGAGAATAATAACCTGTTCTGGCATCAACCAGAGCGGGAAATTTCCACCGGTATTTTCCAGTAGTACAGCAACAAATCTTTCCATACTTCCAAAGGGAGCACGGTGGATCATGACAGGTCGATGTGTCTCATTGTCACTGCCTTTATAGGTGAGATCAAATCTTTCCGGCAGGTTGTAATCTACCTGGATTGTTCCCAGCTGCCAGCTTCTACCCAATGCATCTTTTACCATGAAATCCAGCTTGGGGCCGTAAAAAGCTGCTTCCCCTTTTTCGATCACATAATTCAGATTCTTTTCATTTGCGGCGGTAATAATGGCATTTTCTGCTTTTTCCCACACATCGTCACTTCCAATGTACTTCGATTTGTTTTCAGGATCACGTAGCGAAACCTGAGCAGTAAAATCTTTGAAGCCTAAAGAATCGAATACATATAATGTTAGGTCGATTACTTTTTTAAATTCATCTCCCAGTTGATCTGGTGTACAGAAAATATGTGCATCATCCTGAGTAAAACCTCTTACCCTGGTAAGTCCGTGTAATTCTCCGCTTTGTTCGTAGCGATATACGGTTCCGAATTCAGCAAAGCGTTTTGGTAAATCTTTATAACTCCACGGGGAAGCATTATATATTTCGCAATGATGCGGACAGTTCATCGGTTTTAGTAAAAATTCCTCTCCTTCATTAGGAGTCTTTATCGGCTGAAAACTGTCTTCTCCGTATTTTGCATAGTGGCCTGAAGTCACATATAATTCTTTATGTCCTATATGAGGTGTCACCACCATTTCATATCCGGCTTTTTTCTGTGCAGCCTTCAGGAAGTTTTCCAGGCGCTCCCGTAGTGCAGCACCTTTTGGCAACCATAATGGAAGTCCCTGTCCAACTTTCTGAGAAAAAGTAAAAAGCTGAAGTTCTTTTCCAAGCTTTCGGTGATCCCTCTTTTTAGCCTCTTCCAAAAGCTCCAGGTATTCTTTAAGATCCTTTTGCTTTGGAAAAGAGATTCCGTAGACCCTGGTCAATTGAGGGTTCTTTTCATCTCCACGCCAGTAAGCCCCGGCTACACTCATTAACTTGACCGCTTTGATTACGCCTGTGTTGGGAATATGTCCGCCACGGCATAAATCTGTGAAGGTGTCGTGGTCACAAAAAGTGATCGTTCCGTCTTCAAGATTTTCAATAAGTTCTACTTTGAATTCGTTTCCTTCTCTCTGGTAATATCCCAGAGCTTCCTCTTTGGGTACAGAACGCATATTAAAGTCATGCTTTCCGCGGGAGATCTCCAGCATTTTATCTTCAATCTTTTTGAAGTCGTTTTCAGATATCTTATGTTCTCCAAAATCCACGTCATAATAAAACCCGTTCTCAATAGCAGGACCAATGGTCAGTTTTGCTCCGGGATATAAATCCTGGATCGCCTGTGCCATCACGTGAGAAGAAGAATGCCAGAAGGCTTTTTTACCCTCTTTGTCATTCCATGTATATAAGGTAAGATTACCATCTGTATATAAAGGAGTGGTGGATTCCACGATTGTATCATCAAATTTTGCCGAAAGCACATTACGGGCAAGCCCTTCACTAATGCTCTTTGCTACCTCAATTGGAGTAACACCTTTTTCAAACTCTTTAATACTGCCGTCAGGCAAAGTAATCTTAACCATAAAATAAAAATTAAGCTGCAAAGATAAGATGATAATAAGTGCTGTACAATACTATTATATAGGTAATCCGATTTTGTTTCGTTGTTTGGGTGTTTACCTTTTTCCGCTCCGGCGGAAAAAGGGCCGGGCTTTACACTTCTAGTTTTGAAGCGCCTTTGGCGGAAGCGCTTCAAAAGTTACCGCTTCAGTCCCAAACGCTGGAAGTTAATAAGTTTTGAAGCAAACTGTCATTCCGGCGATAGGAGGAATCTCTTTTAAGGAAATATTGAGTTGGGTATTTAAACTGTGGAGTGTAGTCTTATTATTTAGGAAAATGTGTTCCATGGTTTAATCTTTGTTTCTTCTCCTATATATAGCGGAAGGCGGAGTGCAGGAACAGAACATACTTTGGAAAAGTTGAAGTAAACACGATGTCATTCCGACGCCAGGAGGAATCTCTTATGGAAAGGGGAGCGTGTAGATGGAGAGAGGTAAGGATATATTGCTAGCAAAATGTTTATACTATATATGTATAAGGAATATGTCTGGTAATCCAGGTTAGAAGAGCTACTGGAATCTTCATTCCTGGGACATTAAAAGAACTTTTCGAAGCTCCAGACTTTGCAAATGCAGAAAAAGACCATGCAGCTAAAAATATTTTCACCACGTGCCGCGTCAATAACCCAAAGGTTTTCAGCGGGTTAAAAAAGGGAGCGTTTGAAATGTCAAAAAAACCTTAAAAAAGTTGGGTTTGGGACTTGTGTAATTAAGAAACGGTTGTATATTTGCACCCGCTTTGAGAAACAACGAAGGATGTGAATCTGGAGCTGTGAGCCCAGCAGGGGCGGAGGTTTAAAGCGAAAAAGTTCTCTGAAAAATAGTTGAAATTTGTTTTGGAAGTTAAGAGAAAAGGGTTGTAAGTTTGCAACCGCTTAGCGAAGCAGAAAAGGGAGTTTAAAATAAGCTCTTTTTAAAAATGTTTTGCGAGGGTTAAGTTCTCTGAAAGGTCTAGAAAAAGAATTAAAATTTATTTTGGATTGTAAGGAAAAAAGGTTGTAAATTTGCAAGCTCGTTCTTTACGGAAAGCCTTAAAAAAGCTTTCGAAAAAAAATAATTTTTTTCTTGTGAGTTTTAAAATTGGTTGTATATTTGCAGCCGCTTAGAACAAGAGCAAAGTTCACTAATAAATACTGAAAAGGAATCCCGGGTTAGGGTTTAAAAGAAAAGGTTCAACTCCTTTTATTTCAACAAGAAGCGCCTTTCTGAAATACGGAAGTTTTTCTCTTCCTTTTTTAAGGAGAGATATCCGAGGGACAGTGGGGTGGAGTTCATTGACATATTGAATTGACAGCGCGTATGTTGTTTTAATTAACAACAAATGCAAATAATAAGAATTAAGACTAGAAGAAAGTTTTGAGCTTCGTTCTGATTTCGATCAGGACAGAAGAGGAATTCCTTAGTAATTGTTAACATATATAAGATTTAACGATGAAGAGTTTGATCCTGGCTCAGGATGAACGCTAGCGGCAGGCTTAACACATGCAAGTCGAGGGGCAGCACGTCTTCGGATGGTGGCGACCGGCGCACGGGTGCGTAACGCGTATACAATCTACCTTTTACTGGGGCATAGCCCGGGGAAACCCGGATTAATATCCCATGGTATCATGAAATGGCATCATTTTATGATTAAAGCTTTGGCGGTAAAAGATGAGTATGCGTCCTATTAGTTAGTTGGTAAGGTAACGGCTTACCAAGGCAGCGATAGGTAGGGGTCCTGAGAGGGAGATCCCCCACACTGGTACTGAGACACGGACCAGACTCCTACGGGAGGCAGCAGTGAGGAATATTGGACAATGGGCGAGAGCCTGATCCAGCCATGCCGCGTGCAGGAAGACGGCCCTATGGGTTGTAAACTGCTTTTACAGAGGAAGAAACACCCCCTCGTGAGGGGGCTTGACGGTACTCTGCGAATAAGGATCGGCTAACTCCGTGCCAGCAGCCGCGGTAATACGGAGGATCCAAGCGTTATCCGGAATCATTGGGTTTAAAGGGTCCGTAGGCGGGTTAATAAGTCAGTGGTGAAAGTCTGCAGCTCAACTGTAGAATTGCCATTGATACTGTTAACCTTGAGTAATTATGAAGTGGTTAGAATATGTAGTGTAGCGGTGAAATGCATAGATATTACATAGAATACCGATTGCGAAGGCAGATCACTAATAATTCACTGACGCTGAGGGACGAAAGCGTAGGTAGCGAACAGGATTAGATACCCTGGTAGTCTACGCCGTAAACGATGGTTACTAGCTGTTTGGCTCGATTGAGAGCTGAGTGGCTAAGCGAAAGTGATAAGTAACCCACCTGGGGAGTACGTTCGCAAGAATGAAACTCAAAGGAATTGACGGGGGCCCGCACAAGCGGTGGAGCATGTGGTTTAATTCGATGATACGCGAGGAACCTTACCAGGGCTTAAATGCAGTCTGACAGGTCTGGAAACAGACTTTCCTTCGGGCAGATTGCAAGGTGCTGCATGGTTGTCGTCAGCTCGTGCCGTGAGGTGTCAGGTTAAGTCCTATAACGAGCGCAACCCCTGTTGTTAGTTGCCAGCGAGTCATGTCGGGAACTCTAACAAGACTGCCAGTGCAAACTGTGAGGAAGGTGGGGATGACGTCAAATCATCACGGCCCTTACGTCCTGGGCCACACACGTGCTACAATGGTAGGGACAGAGAGCAGCCACTGGGCGACCAGGAGCGAATCTATAAACCCTATCACAGTTCGGATCGGAGTCTGCAACTCGACTCCGTGAAGCTGGAATCGCTAGTAATCGCATATCAGCCATGATGCGGTGAATACGTTCCCGGGCCTTGTACACACCGCCCGTCAAGCCATGGAAGCTGGGGGTACCTGAAGTCGGTCACCGCAAGGAGCCGCCTAGGGTAAAACTGGTAACTGGGGCTAAGTCGTAACAAGGTAGCCGTACCGGAAGGTGCGGCTGGAACACCTCCTTTCTAGAGATTTTGTCCCTTATAGGACAAAACGCAATTACGACATAAGGAGCCTTTTTACAATAAGAAGTAAGGAGCTTCTTTTGGTCTTAATTCCTGTCAATTTAATAATATTACAATAGATATGAGATATTAGAATGGAGATATGAGATGAGTGACTAACAAGTCTCACGTCTAAAATCTAAGATCTAACATCTAGAGACAGTCTCATAGCTCAGCTGGTTAGAGCGCTACACTGATAATGTAGAGGTCGGCAGTTCGAGTCTGCCTGAGACTACAAGGCGAGGGAAACCTTGCATTGAAAGTGGAGGGTTTAAAGTTCAAAATTTGAGCCTGAGATTACATAAGTTCATTAAAATACTAAAGGAAATTTTAGAGGTTGAGTAGCCGTTATAAGTACTGTTAACTGATAACTGTTAACTGACAACTAAAAGACGGGGGATTAGCTCAGCTGGCTAGAGCGCCTGCCTTGCACGCAGGAGGTCATCGGTTCGACTCCGATATTCTCCACAAGGCAATGCCTTGAGATAGAAATCTTAAGAGTATTGCAGCGAATTGACGGATAATTTATTGTCTGTTTTGATTTGCGAGAAAGTTCATTGACATATTGAAGAATAAGAATACGAGAAACATAAAATTTCTATGATAGCAATATTATAGATAGAGCAAATTATAATAATTAGAGCATATTAGGTAAAAGCACATAAGCTAAATAAGGGCGTATGGGGAATGCCTAGGCTCTCAGAGGCGATGAAGGACGTGATAAGCTGCGAAAAGCTGCGGGGACTGGCACATACAGGTTGATCCGCAGATATCCGAATGGGGCAACCCAGCATACTGAAGGTATGTTACTCCGCAAGGAGGGCGAACCCGGAGAACTGAAACATCTAAGTACCCGGAGGAGAAGAAAACAATAGTGATTGCGCTAGTAGTGGCGAGCGAACGCGCATTAGCCCAAACCAGTAGGCTTACGGGCCTGCTGGGGTTGTAGGACCACGACATTGGTTGTGTAATGAACTAGAACACTTTGGAAAGAGTGGCCATAGACGGTGATAGCCCGGTATAGGTAAAGATCATAAACCATAGTGGTATCCTGAGTAGTGCGGGGCACGAGAAACCCTGTATGAATTTGGCGGGACCATCCGCTAAGGCTAAATACTCCTGAGAGACCGATAGTGAACCAGTACCGTGAGGGAAAGGTGAAAAGAACCCTGAACAAGGGAGTGAAATAGATCCTGAAACCATACGCTTACAAGCGGTCGGAGCCCTTTAGGGGGTGACGGCGTGCCTTTTGCATAATGAGCCTACGAGTTAACGTTGCCAGCAAGGTTAAGGGGTTAAGCCCTGGAGCCGTAGCGAAAGCGAGTCTGAATAGGGCGATTTAGTTGGTAGTGTTAGACGCGAAACCGTGTGATCTACCCTTGGGCAGGTTGAAGCTGTGGTAACACATAGTGGAGGACCGAACCCGTTGACGTTGAAAAGTCTTGGGATGACCTGAGGGTAGGGGTGAAAGGCCAATCAAACTCGGAAATAGCTCGTACTCCCCGAAATGCATTTAGGTGCAGCGATATGATAGTTTTATAGAGGTAGAGCTACTGATTGGATGCGGGGGCTTCACCGCCTACCAATTCCTGACAAACTCCGAATGCTATAAAATGTTTTATATCAGTGAGGGCATGGGTGCTAAGGTCCATGTCCGAGAGGGAAAGAACCCAGACCATCAGCTAAGGTCCCCAAATATATGTTAAGTTGAAGAAACGCGGTTGAACTGCTTAGACAGCTAGGATGTTGGCTTGGAAGCAGCCATTCATTTAAAGAGTGCGTAACAGCTCACTAGTCGAGCGGTTCGGCATGGATAATAATCGGGCATAAACATATTACCGAAGCTATGGACTTTATACATTAGTATAGAGTGGTAGGGGAGCATTGTAACAGCATAGAAGGTGTACTGCGAGGTATGCTGGAGCGGTTACAAAAGAAAATGTAGGCATAAGTAACGATAATGCGGGCGAGAAACCCGCACACCGAAAGACTAAGGTTTCCTCAGCTATGCTAATCAGCTGAGGGTTAGTCGGGGCCTAAGGCGAACCCGAAAGGGGTAGTCGATGGACAACCAGTTAATATTCTGGTACCTGCTTTAAAATAAAAGTGACGGAGGCGAAAATTAGGTGCGTACTGACGGAATAGTACGTTGAAGGAAGTGGTAACACTCCGATAGTACACCAAAGCTACGGCGGCGGTGATAATCCTGAGGATCGACTTCCAAGAAAAGCGATTAAAGCAGCCCGTACCGCAAACCGACACAGGTAGTTGGGATGAGAATTCTAAGGTGCTCGAGAGATTCATGGCTAAGGAACTAGGCAAAATAGACCTGTAACTTCGGGAGAAAGGTCGCCCTCCGCCGCAAGGCGTGGGGGCCGCAGTGAAGAGGTCCAGGCGACTGTTTATCAAAAACACAGGGCTCTGCTAAATCGAAAGATGATGTATAGGGCCTGACACCTGCCCGGTGCTGGAAGGTTAAGAGGAGATGTTAGCGTAAGCGAAGCATTGAATTGAAGCCCCAGTAAACGGCGGCCGTAACTATAACGGTCCTAAGGTAGCGAAATTCCTTGTCGGGTAAGTTCCGACCTGCACGAATGGTGCAACGATCTGGACACTGTCTCAGCCATGAGCTCGGTGAAATTGTAGTATCGGTGAAGATGCCGATTACCCGCTGTGGGACGAAAAGACCCCGTGAACCTTTACTATAGCTTAGTATTGACTTTGGACAAGTGATGTGTAGGATAGGTGGGAGACGTCGAAGCAGCCTCGCCAGGGGTTGTGGAGTCATTGTTGAAATACCACCCTTTACTTGTTCGGAGCCTAACTTCAGAAACTGAAGGACAGTGCTTGGTGGGTAGTTTGACTGGGGTGGTCGCCTCCAAAAGAGTAACGGAGGCTTCTAAAGGTTCCCTCAGCACGCTTGGTAACCGTGCGTAGAGTGCAATGGCATAAGGGAGCTTGACTGAGAGACATACAGGTCGATCAGGTACGAAAGTAGAGCATAGTGATCCGGTGGTTCCGCATGGAAGGGCCATCGCTCAAAGGATAAAAGGTACTCCGGGGATAACAGGCTGATCTCCCCCAAGAGCTCACATCGACGGGGGGGTTTGGCACCTCGATGTCGGCTCGTCACATCCTGGGGCTGGAGAAGGTCCCAAGGGTTGGGCTGTTCGCCCATTAAAGTGGCACGCGAGCTGGGTTCAGAACGTCGTGAGACAGTTCGGTCTCTATCTACAGTGGGCGTTAGAAATTTGAGTGGATCTGATCCTAGTACGAGAGGACCGGATTGGACTAACCTCTGGTGTACCAGTTGTTCCGCCAGGAGCACTGCTGGGTAGCTACGTTGGGAAGGGATAAGCGCTGAAAGCATATAAGCGCGAAACCCACCACAAGATGAGATTTCTTTTAAGGATCGTGGGAGACTACCACGTTGATAGGTCACAGGTGTAAAGGCAGCAATGTCATAGCCGAGTGATACTAATAATCCGTATGGCTTAGTGCACTTCCCCGGTAGCAATACCGGGGAGGAACAACCTAAAGCTTATAGATTTACCTTTGCTCAACATGTCTTTTCAATTTTTATTCTTCAATCATGTCAACGTTATTAGAGTAAGCATCCGTAGGTATCAGATGGTTTTTGACTGTATACTGATTACTGAACACTGTTTACTAAAGACTTAAGGTGGTTATAGCAACGGGGCTCACCTCTTCCCATTCCGAACAGAGAAGTTAAGCCCGTTAGCGCAGATGGTACTGCATCCAGTGGGAGAGTATGTCGCCGCCTTTTTTTAGAAAGCACTTATCGAAAGATAGGTGCTTTTTTTGTTTATAGCCCTTCATCAATTCTTGGTGAAGGGCTTTTTGTTTGCCCTGCATGCAAACGGATCCGAGGCTTGAAAGAAAGCCTGCTCACCTAATCGGAGGGAAGAGCAATGCGAAGCCAAGTGCGTCACTGGCAACGGTGAGGTGTGAAGGAAGGCTTAGCAAGTTAGTGGAACATAGAGAAATCGAACCGACTCTGGCAAGTATTGGGGGTAAGGTTGCAAAAAGTGCCAAAGCCCAAAATCCGAATACTAATACATGTTAAAACGGATGTATTCACTGACAGGAACGTTTTGCTTAACGGGGGAAGCCT
>JACLAD010002454.1_pt1 | contig 50442 bp, 51 predicted proteins | sample 8027901 | NCBI WGS metagenome assembly JACLAD01 (sample SAMN15725071, study PRJNA655200) | protist metagenome | isolation source: fluorescence activated cell sorting (FACS) single amplified genomes of... | place: Spain: Blaines Bay Microbial Observatory, Mediterranean Sea | collected 2016-07-05 | reverse complement strand
CGCGATGTGGGTCGCGGTGATCGTGTCGGCCTTGATCTGGGTGCCGGTGATCGTACCGGCGGCGATCTGGGTCGCCGTGATCGTGTCAGCGACGATGTTCGCGCCCGTGATCGTCGCGGCCGCGATCTTCGAGCCGGTGATCGTCGAGCCGGCGATCTCGGCGGCGGTGATCGTGCCAGCGGCGATCTGGGCAGAGGTGATCGAGTTGGCGACAAGGTGCCGTGCCTCGACCGTCCCGTCGATCAGCATCGCGCCGTCGTTCTTCTTACGGATGACGATTTCGTCGAGGTAGACGTAGCCAGCGGTGGCGTCGTTGCCCAGAGTCACGGAGAGGCTGGTGGTGCCCGCCGGGACGGTGAAAGACGCCGACCGCTTGATCCAGGTGTTCGCGGCGTTACCCGCGTCGTACGTCACCGAGAGGAGGTGCGTCCCCGCTTGGCTCCCGAAGCGCAACTTCGAGTTGCTCGTCGTGCCGTTCCACGAGGAGTCACGGTACATCCACAACTCGGCGTAGATCTCGTCGCCTTCCTGAACCTGAATCGGCTGGAGAAGGGTGCAGGTGCCCGTGAGGGAGCCCTGACAGCGCAGCGAGGTCGTGCCCGACTTCTTCTGGGTCGTCGAGAGCGTCCACGAGGTGCCGAGCGACCACGGAACCGTTGCGGCGTTCTCGAAGTCGGATCCTGCCGAGAAGTTCGTGAAGTCCCCGACCGCGAGCTGCTTGGCGGTGATCGAGTTCGTCGCGAGCTTGTCGGCGGTGATCGTGTCGGCGGCAATGTTCGAGGCCGCAATCGTGCCAGCGGCGATCTTCGCGCCCGTGATCGTGCCAGCAGCGATCTCGGCAGCGGTGATCGTCGAGGCGGCGATCTGCGTGGCCGTGATCGTGTTGGCCGCGATGTTGGAGCCGGTGATCGTCGAGCCAGCGATCTTCGCGCCCGTGATCGTAGAGGCCGCGATCTGTTCTGCCGTGACGGCGTTGGCAGCGATATGGCTCGCGGTGATCGCGTCGGCCTTGATCTCCGTGCCGGTGATCGTCCCGGCGGCGATCTGGGTCGCCGTAATCGTGTTCGTGACGATGTTGCTGCCGGTGATCGTGCTGGCCGCGATCTTCGCGCCTGTGATCGTACCGGCGGCGATGTCGTTCGCCGTGACCGTACCAGCGGCGATCTTTCCGGCAGTGACCGCGCCCGCAGCCAGTTGGGTGGCGGTGACGGCACTGGCTGCCAGCTGGGTCGCCGTGATCGTGTCGGCAACGATGTTGCTGCCGGTGATCGTGCTGGCCGCGATCTTCGCACCCGTGATGGTCGAGGCGGCAATGTCGTTGGCGGTGATCGTGCCAGCAGCGATCTTCCCAGCGGTGATCGCACCGGAGGCGATGTCGGCGGCGACGATGGTGCCAGCGGCGATCTTTCCGGCGGTGATGGCCCCGGCGGCGATCTTCGCGCTCGTGATGGCGTTGGAGGCGATCTCGTTCGCCGTGACGGCGTTTGCGACCAGCTTGGCGGTCGTGATGGAGCCGTCGACGATCATCTGGGCGTTGGCCCGGCGGCGGACGACGAAGCCGCCGAAGTGCAGAGCAGCGGTGCCTGCCGTGTCGCGGCTGACAACGAAGCGGAAGACCTTCTCCGAGCTGGTGTTGGTCTCGTAGATTGTGAAGGCGTTGGCCGAGCTGGAATTGTAGCGGCTGCCGACGAGAACGCGCCGGGTTGGGGTGACGACACCGGCGGTGTCGACGGAGCCGAACTCGATCTCCAACGTGCCCGTCGAGTTGGCCGTGGTGCTGGACAACCAGACCCCACCCTGAACCAGCAGATCACCCGAAGTGTCGAGCGGCTGCCACAGGGTCTCGATGGAAATTTCGACGCCTGCCCCAGAGGCCCCCGACGACTGTCCGTACTTCTTGCCGAGGCTACCCGAGGTCGTCCCGATGAAGCTGACCCCGTGCCCCGTGGTCGAGCTGTAGAAGCCCGGGTCGACCATGTCGTAGTCGCCATAGGCGTTGGTCAGGTCGCCCAGCACCAACTTGGACGCCACGATGGTGTTAGCGGCGATCTCGTCGGCACCGATGGCCCCGGCGGCAATCTTGCCTGCCACGATGGCCCCGGCGGCGATCTCGGCGGCGGTTACCGCACCAGCGCCGATCTTGGCTGTGGTGATCGCACCCGAGGCAATTTCTGCTGCCGTGATCGCACCGGTGGCGATCTGGGTCGCCGTGATCGTGTTGGTCGCGATCTTCGCGCCCGTGATCGTGGACGCCGCAATCTCGTTGGCCGTGACGGCGTTGGCGGCGATCTTGCCGGCCGTGACCGCGCCAGCAGCCAGTTGGGTTGCGGTGACGGCACCAGCGGCGAGCTGGGTGGCGGTGATCGTGTCGGTGATGATGTTGCTGCCGGAGATCGTCTGAGCAGCGATCTTGGCACCCGTGATGGTCCCGGCGGCGATCTCATTCGCAGTGACAGCGTTCGCGGCCAGCTTGGCGGTGGTGATCGCACCCGACGCGATGTCCGCGGCAACAATGGCCCCGGCGGCGATCTTGCCCGCCACGATGGCTCCGGCGGCGATCTCGGCAGCGGTCACCGCGTTGGCGGCGATCTTGGCGGTGGTGATCGAGTCTGCCGCGATCTCGTTGGCGGTGATGGCGTTCGCCCCCACCTTGCCTGCGGTTACGGCCCCGGCAGCGATCTTCGGGCTGCTGATCGCGTTGTCGCTGATCTGGGTCGAGGTGATCTGCGAGGTCAGCTTCGCCGCGTCGAGCGAGGCGATCTGGGCCGAGGTCAGGGTGCCGGTGATCTTCGAGGCTTCGAGTGCTGCAATCTGAGCTGCCGCAATCTGCCCCGAGATGTCAGCGGAGGCGACGGCGGCAGTCCAGCCCGAGCCCGTGTTGCGGTAGATCTTGTTGTCGGTGGTCAGCAGGACCGTGCGGCCCTGCGTGTGCGGCGTACCCGGCAGCGTCGAGACGATCTCGATCGCTTTCAGTCCCGAGGTCAGCTTGGCCGCGGTGATCGCAGCATCAGCGATCTGCGTAGCGACCACCTGCCCCGTCATCTTCGAGGCAGCGACGTCGGCGATCTGGGCGTTGGTCAGTTGGCCGCTCACCTTCGCCGCTTCGAGCGAGGCGATCTGGGCCGAGGACAGGGTGCCGGTGATCTTGGAGGCAGCGAGGGACGCGAGATTCGCCTCCGGCACCGTGCCGAGCAGCTTCGTCGCCGACATCTGGGCGATCTGCGTGTCGGCAATCTGGCCGGTGAGCTTCGTGGTCGCCACGGCGGCGATCTGGCTGTCGGAGAGCTGACCCGTGACTTTCGAGGCAGCGAGACCCGCAATGCGCGCCTCGTTGACGGTGCCGGTGAGCTTGGCGGCATCGAGCGAGGCCAGACGGGCTTCGACGATGGTGCCGGTCAGCTTCGCAGCATCGAGGTCCGCAACCTGGGCCGAGGTCAGCTGACCCGACATGTCCGACGCAGCGACGGCAGCAGTCCAGCCCGCGCCAGTGTTGCGGTAGAGCTTGTTGTCGGTGGTCAGCAGGACCGTGCGGCCCTGCGTGTGCGGGGCGCCCGGCAGCGTCGAAACGATCTCGATGGCCTTCAGGCCGGAGGTCAGCTTCGTGGCGTCGATGGCCGCAGCGGCGATCTGGGCGGCGACCACCTGCCCCGTCATCTTGGAGGCTGCGATGTTGGCGATCTGGGCGTCGGTCAGCTGACCGCTGATCTTCGCGGCTTCGAGGGACGCGATCTGGCTCGCGGAGAGCTGGCCCGTGACCTTCGATGCGGCGAGGCCCGCGATACGCGCCTCGTTGATCGTGCCTGTGAGCTTCGAGGCATCGAGCGAAGCCAGTCGGGCTTCGTTGATCGTGCCGGTGAGCTTGGCCGCGTCGATGGCCGCGATCTGCGCGTCCGTGAGCTGACCCGCGAGCTTGGCTGCGGAGACGGCGGCAATCTGCGCGTCCGTCAGCTGCCCGGTCATGTCCGTCGCAGCAACGGCGGCGGTCCAACCCGAGCCAGTGTTGCGGTAGAGCTTGTTGTCCGTCGTCAGCAGAACCGTGCGGCCCTGCGTGTGGGGGGCTCCCGGCAGGGTGCCGACGATCTCGATGGCCTTCAGACCAGCGGTCAGCTTGGCGGCGGTGATCTGAGCATCCGCCAGCTGGGCGGCGACCAGCTGGCCAGTCAGCTTACTGGCTTCGATGCTGGCGATCTGGGCGCTGGTGAGTTGACCACTGACCTTCGCAGCTTCGATGCTGGCGATCTGGGCCGCGGAGAGTTGGCCGGTGATTTTCGAGGCTTCGAGGGCCGCGATCTGAGCAGCAGCCACTTGGCCCGAAATGTCGGCGGCATCAACAGCAGCGGTCCAGCCGGAGCCCGTGTTGCGGTAGAGCTTGCCGTCCGTGGTCAGAGCGACCAAGCGGCCTTGAACATGAGGTGTGCCCGGCAGCGTCGAGCGGACCTCGACCGGCTCCACACCAGCGGCGAAGCTGGTGCGGTCGATCATGCCCTGCAGCTGCTGCTGGTTCACGCCGGGGGCGGCCAGCGTCTTGCCAGAGGCAGAGGAAGACCATGCGGACTTGTTGCCGGCGTGGTCGACCGAGCGAACCCAGAACCACCGGTTCTCTTCATCACCGAGGCCCGTCACAACGTAGGCCGAGACCCCCGTCACGAAAGTGGGCGTGGTGCCAGTGGTTGGTGCCGGGGTGGCTGCCGTATGGACGTAGACCTCGTACTCTTTGAGGTCCGCGTCGGCGACCTTCCCCCACTCAAGGGCGAGCAGCTTCAAGCCGGGGTTGGCCTTCAGACCGGTCGGCACCGCCGGAGGGGTGCTGTCCTTGATCGCCTTGTGCAGCACCTCGGCGCTGTACGCACCCAGCTGGCCCATCACGTTTTCGGCGCAGACCGAGACATAGACGTTGGTGTTGACGGTCCAGTCGAACTCGAAGTGGGTGACGCCAGCGGGGGTGATCGTCGCCGCGCCGGTCGCTGGGCGGACCTTCACCTTGTAGCCGACAACGCCGACCTCAGGGCTTACGTTCCAGTCCACCTTCACGCGCGAGCGGTGCTGGTCGATCACCACGGAGGTGACGATGAGACCAGTCGGGGCGTTGGGCACCACCGTCGCCGGGTTCACGATCGGCGCGGCCTCGATGTAGTCGGTCTTGGCGCTTTCGTTGCCCGCGTAGTCGATGGCGCTGATCTTGTAGCGCGTGAAGATGTCCGCCGCCTCGGGGGTCAGCGTGATGATGTTGCCCCGGTGCTCAGAGAGGAACACCAGCACCGTGCTGGTGGCCGTCGAGGCATAGACCCGGAAGCCCCGGAAGTCGTTGGCAGGGCTGCGGTCGCCGCGCAGGACGACGGCATCGAAGTTCGCCTTGCCACGCCAGTTCGTCGGCACCGGCGGGGCGAGGGTGTCTACCTGCACGAACGAGGAGGCCTTGGCCCATTTCGTCAGGATCGTGGCATCCGCCACGGCGCGGACACGCAGTTCGTAGGTTTCTCCAGCTACCGGGTTCGGCAGCTCGAAGCTCGGGTCTTCAACGGAGGCGTTCTGCCACTTGGTGGCGGTGCTCGTCTTCCACTGGACCTGGTACTCGGAGATCGTCTCTTCGGTGTAGGCGTCCCAGCTCGCGACCAGCATGGGCGTGAAGACGCCATCAGGGCGCACGGTGCCTGCGTTCGAGAGCGTGAGGTTGCCGATGGTATCAAGGTCTTCGCTGGCGCGAAGCATCTTGTGCTCGAAGGTGGTCGCCCGGCCGAGGATGCCGTTCTTGCCAATCGGCTCAACGGTGAAGACGTAGTTCGCCGGGGCGATGTCCCGCCACTCGTGCCGCAGGCTGGCGACCTCTGCCAGTTGGGTCATCGGCCCACCGTTGGCGGATGCCGAGAGCCGGTACTTGGTCACAAAGGTCGAGGGGCTCGGATCCCACGAGAAGTTCATCGTGCGGATGACCCGCTTGCCCTGCTTTTGGCTCTTAACCGTCACGCGGGGGTTGGTCACCGGCTCGGGGATCTGGCTCGTCTTGAGATCGTAGAAGCCGTTGTACTCGATCTCGTCGATCCGTCCATCGACATAGGGCCACTTCGCGCGGTTGATCTCGATCGCCGAAATCTTGACCTTCTCGCTGTCGGCGTCGTTCTCGATGTCGAGGACACGGAACGGCTTCGGTGCGATCGTGGTGCCGGTTTGGTGAACCGTGAAGACGCTGCCAGCGAGCACGTCGCCCGGCAGACTGGACGTCAAGTTCAGCGTGGTGCGGTTGCCGCTCTGGCCGCTGGCGATGTTGAGCGTGACGACCGTGTACTCGTCACTCACCGTGTCGATGACGGTAAAGCTGACACGGTAGCTGATGCCGGGTTCGAGGTAGATCGGATCGCGCAGCTGGATCGTGTTGGCGTCGACGATGGACTGGACGCGACCGTGCAGACCGAAATCGTAGTCCTGATCGGCGACCAGGATCACGTCGTAGGGCTGCAAGAATGCGCCCATTCTGTTCGTCGTGAAACCAACCGTCGTCTTCTCGGTGAGGCCCGTAACCAGCCGGTAGCGGCCCCGGCGGATCGCTTCCTCAACGGAGGTGCAGCCCACCGCCACCATCGAGGTCGCGTTGCGTCCGTAGGTGTCGATGTTGTCCTGATCGAAGACCCGGCGGCGGTCCTCCTGCCAGTTCAGGGCGGGGTTGATGAAGGTGACGGTGATGTCGTTGTGCCGGCTGGCCAGCGGGGTTTGGGCGTAAGTGAAGACGCCACCCTCGACGTTCTCGGGCGAGAACACGGCCACAGCTGCCGAGTCCTGATCGAGACGGATCACACCGGTCCCGTTGCCGTCGTCGAAGAAGCGCCCGCCGAACAGGCCAAACACGTAGTTGATCGCTTCACGACCATCGCGGGGCGTGTCGATGACACCGTTGAAGGTGAACCGCGGGGATCCATCAGCGGCCTTGGTATCGCACCACTGGCCAGCCTCGTAGATGTCGAACTTGTTGACGGTGACCGGGTAGTAGGCGCTCAGGCCGTAGCGGTTGTTTTCGATCAGGTCCAAGCCGATGAAGGCCGGGTTGTTCGTGTAATCGACCTTCCACGTCCCGTCCCAGAGACCTTCGTACTTGCGGGTTTTCGGGTCGTAGTTCGAGGGCACCTTCACGGTGCGACCCTCGAAGACGCCCGAGAACTCGGGGATCGAGCTGAACTGCTCGGAAGCGCGGGCGGTGAGCTGGATTGTCGCCACGCCGGGGAACTTCATCGGCTCGACAGACAGCTCTTGGAAGCTCTCCCACGAGACGTCGAAGAACAGCTCATCGGTGTTGGCGGGCGAGGTGCGTGTCACGCGGACCTCGTAGGTGTGCGGGCCGTTCTCGACCGGGATGCGCAGTTCCTTGACGAAGGCGCTGGTCGTCTTACCGAAGATTGAGATTTCACCGGCGTCGACGGTGATTTTGCCGCCAGTGCCGTTGGACCCTACCCCGCCCGGTTCGAAGCTCGAGCCGCCCTTCACCCAAGCATCACCGTTCCAGATCTTGTGGAGGTTGCTGTCGGTGTGGATCCAGCCCTCGCCGACCACGCGGTTGGCCGGCGGTTCGGTGGAGTAGGTTACGCGCCGCCCGTTGAAGGTCCAGACCTTGCCAGTTCGGGTCGCGCCCTCGACCGGCGTCCAAGCCTCGCCGCTCCACTGGTAGGGCTTGTAGTTCTCGTCAGCCTTGAACCAGGTGCCCATTTTGGCATTGGCCGCAGCCAGTGCGTTGTTGGCGACGGTGCTGACATAGTCCCAGACCGCCGCGGCGATCTGCGCAGGGTTGTTGCCGTAGTTGCGGTAGACCGCACCCCCGGTGACTGCCTCCTGTTCGGGAAAGGGCTCGGCCTCGGGCGTCCGCACCGGGGTCCAAGCGGACACGCCCGACTTCCGATACTCGATCTTGACCTTGCCGGTGTGCTCAAAAGAGCCGTCGTCATTATCTTTCGACAAGCGGCTGACCACCAGACGGATGTCGATGTAGTCGATTTCCGTCTGGTATCCGGCGCGCACGACCGGGGTTTGCGGAGCAAGCTCGACGCCCACGTTGGTGCTGGTGCCGAAGCCCCCCATTCGAGGGGTAATCTTCTCACCCAGCACTCCACCCTCACGGGCGATCAGCTCGAAGCCGTCGAAGTTGTTCTTGCCAACGGGGTCGAGGAGCGGGGTATCGCCGACGTAAAAGCTCTTGGGACCGTCTGCCAGACCCTTGATGGGGCCTTCAGAGACCGCGAGGATCGCCTCGACGACGTCGGTCGAGAAGAGGTTGTCAGCCGTGCGTGTGACACTCCCCCCCTTGGAGCCGCTGATGAGGGCGGGAGCGTCAATTTTTTTCATTCGGTTCAGGCAGTCTTAGACATTTCCCAACGAGACCTCATCCAGCGGAGACGCTCTGCGGCTTCGTGGGGGTCGAACTCGAACCGGATGAAATTGATCGGGGAACTGGCGTTGGGATCAATCAGCGCCACTGGAGCGTTATATAAATCTTTCCGCTCAAGGTTCAATTCCTCCACATAGTCGTCGATCTTCTTGTAGGAGGCGATTTGAACCGCGTGCCACATCATGCTCTGGGCGTCGTTCCAGCCATGGGTGTAGCCGCTCGTGTGGATGTGCCCTGCCACGTAGATGTCGTTCGCGCCGTCGAGCTGCGCGCGCTTGGCGGTGCCGTAGACCTCGGACCACATCGAGCGCCCCGGGAAGTGGTGGGCCGCGAAGATCTTCACGTTGCGTCCGTTCGGCAGGCGCAGGGCGAGACGGACGCGGGCGTCCTTCTTCACCGGAGCGTTCTGGCGCAAGATGTAGGAGAGGACGTCGCTGCCGCCCTGCCAGCAGTCATGATTGCCCGCAATGAAGAAGAGCCAGTTGACCATCTGCAGGTACTCGGTCGCGAGCGCCCGGGCCTCGGCCGCACTGGTGCTCTGATCAGCCCAGAGCCGGGCCAGCCGGCCAGCCCAGTTGTTCGTGATGTCGCCGATGTTGCCCGCGAAGAGGCCGGGGTTGCGACCATCGAACAGCCGGGCGTGTTCGAAAACCTGGGCGATGTCCGTGCCGTCATCGTCGACATGCGGGTCGCCGATGAAGCCGATGCCGATTGGGCCGTCGATGTTCACGCGGATCGGGACGATCTTCTCGCGCTCATAGACCTCGAGCTTGCGGGCGTACTGTTCCTTGCGGCGCTCGATCAGCTCCTCGATGTCGATGCTCGAGGCCATCTCCCCGCCGGGCAGCTCGACGGTGAAGGGCTGCGGCTCGTCGCCCTGCATCCGCCCGAACATCCGGCGGATCGAGGTCTCGGAAATGTCCCAGCCCTGTTCCTGAAGGAGCCGGGCGGCGGGCCGGTTGCCGCCCACGAGGCGGACGGTGTCGATGACGAGCTGGTCAGAGGGACGGGGCATCACTTGCCTCCAGAAGTGCCGTTCGCACCGGAACCCCGGAACTCGATGGCGTTGATGTCGAAGGACAGGTAATGCCCGCCCCAACGGTACTTGCCGTAGAGGATGGGGATGCGCGTCCCGATTCTCGTCGTGTTGCGGGGTGCCCCGAGGTACTGGGACTTGATCTGTCGATCGTCATCGGGCGTGGGGGCCAGCATGCCTGCCACGCCACCGAGGATCATCAGCGTACCAGTCCTGATCAGCCACGGGGCGGCAGCCTGCATGCCCGGGATGAAGGCAATGCCGATCAGCACGGCACCGATCAGGATTTGGGTGACGTTCTGGTTCTTGCCGCCCATCATCTGCGGGCAGACGTGCAGCTCCACGACGTCGCCCAACGGGCGGTGCAGATCCTCAAGCGTCCTGCAACCCACCACCTGAAGCCGGTGGCGGCCAGTGGTAGGGTTCGGGGCGAAGGCCGGCAGTTGTCGGGTGATGCTCTCGATCACCTCGGCGACGGTCTCTCCTGCTACCTCGATCGGGCCTTCCAACTGCGCCCTGAGCGGGCCATGGAAGTGAACCCTCCTAAGCAATCAGGACATCTCCATCAGCGATGATGTATTCCTGCACCCCGTTCTCGCCCACGATGAAGTGGGAGAAGCCCGGCCATGCGAGGAACATCTCGTAGTCGTTGGCGCTGAGGTTGTTGTCGCCGCCCGGGTGAGTGTGCCATGTGGCCACTGCGTCGTCGGCGTAACGGATGGTCTCCTCAGGCGCGACCTCGAAGGCGTTCTCAGGGTCGGGGGAGATGTTCTTGCACTCGACGATCTCGCCGCTCTCGAGGATGAAGCCAACCCGCTCATGCAGGCCGGTGTAGCGGTCAAGAAGTCTCTGGGAGTCCACCGAGTTTCTGCTTTAATCTCGTACTGAGGTATTCACGAATATCGGTTTGGCTCTCGCTCTTTTCAACCACCACGTCCCTGTGTCGAAGCACTGCCACGGTGGTGTTCCGGTAGAGGTCACGGTAGGGCTCGACCGCGGAGAGACGGCCCCACATGTGGTGCAGAACCTTGCCCCCTTCGACCAGCACAGCCGCATGGTTGGCAACCTGAGAGGTGATCGCCATGAGGAAGACGTCGCCCTCCTGATACTCGGAAGGGTGGCAGTGCAGCACCTCAAAGCCGTTCTTGACGTACCGGTCCCGGTACATGTCCATGCCGTGCTTCCAGAACTCATTGGGTCGGGCGTAGTTGGGCAGGACCAGATTGTGGTTGTCTGCGAAGAAGTCGCGGACGATGCTGTAGCAGTCCTGCCGTCCGTAGATGAACGGGCGACCCAGCAGGTGTTCGTAGCGGGCGGTCACAGGGACACCGTGGGGAACTCGGGTGGCATGAAGATGCGGACGGGGATCTGGAAGCCCGGTAGGTCTGTCATCGAACGCAGCTCAAGGCCGAGCATCTGTCCTGAAACCAACTCTTTCACGCGCTCAACGTACCACATACGCTGCCGGAAGACGTTGGTGTTGCTCTCGATGTGCTGGAACAGCACGGTCTTGCGGGTGACGATGGCTCGGTCGAGCATGCCGTCGATGGCCGGCTTGTTGAAGATGCCCTCCGGGTTGACCACACGGAGCGAAGGACGACCCTCCTCCTCACTGGCCGAGCGCATGTCACCCGACATCGAACAAGGCAGCCCTTCATAGACGGTTCCCTGCCACGTCACCGTGTTGTTGTTCTTGAAGTGGAAGATCACCGGGGAGCTGACCAGCTTGATGGTAAACAGCTCCACCTCCGCATCGGCGGTGAGCTTCAGGCCCTCGTCCAGGTGTTGTTCAGGAATGCTCATGGCTGCGTAATCAGAGTGACGGTAAAGGGTTCGATGACGCCCAAGCCACCCGGCACCTGCCTGAACTTCAGCGGCGTCTTGAAGCGGACGATCAGGTCACCTTCGACCGGGTGGGGGTAGATGAACTTCTCGTAGAGCCGGTGGCGTTGGTAGAACAGCTCCAGCACGCGGATGTTGTACTGGAGGTTCTTCTGCGTGGACGCATTCCCTTGTGTCCCGATATGGTAGGACATGCCCACGAAGTGCAGGTGATGGGTCACCTGATCGGGGGCCTTGGGCCTGCTGACGAACTCATAACCACCCCCGAAGGTGATCTTGGGTGAGCTTTCCGGGTACTCGACTTCGAAGCTGTGGTAGGGAAAGTCGAACCGCTCCATGGGCATCAGGCAGCTCCCATCTGCACGGATTTGATGAGCTGCCGGATGGTTCCCTTCCGGCTGATGTTGTCGCTGATCACGGCCACCACGTCGTTCGGCCCCATCGTGGGCACGTTGTCGGGAGAGACGACGTAGACGTTGACCATCCCGCCCCCACCCGCTTGCTGCTGGGACGTCATCATCCCCTCAGACTGGGAGATGGTGCGGTTGCCGAGATTGTTCAACGCCCGCAGCTTGTTGACGCCGATCGCCTGCACCGCCGACTGACGAAGGATCACCTCGCCCGGCATCACCTTGCGAAGCACGCTGTCCCGGCCCGGGATGCCCCCGCCCACGATCTCGCCGTTGGCCGCTTTCGGTACGGAGAACAGAGTGGTCGCGATCTGCTTCAGGATGCCCGCGCCCGCGGAGCCTTCGGCATCGCCCGGGGCGCCGATCATCGCCTGCACGGCTTGGAAGGCCAGCGCCTTGATGATCATCTGCTGGAACTGCTCGACGACGGCGAGGCCGAGGCCCTTGAAGCTGTCGATGATCGAGACGTTGCCCGAGGAGATGTCCGCGTAGAAACTGGAGAAGCCAGCGTTCAGCGCGTCGAAGACCCCGCCCCACGTCTCTTCCATCTGCTCGGCCTGAGACTTCATCTCAGGCATGCCGTTCTCGCCGACCTTGTAGAAGCCTGAGTTCAGCATCCAGTCGTCACGCGCGCTGGAGTAAGCCTCCTGTCGGCCCATCTGCGGGGCCGCGCTGGCGTTTTCGGCGATGGTGCGCGCTTTGATCGCGTCTTCCAGCTCCTTGTTGGCTTCAGCTTCGAGCTTCAACCACGCAAGGGCTTCCTCGGAGTTCTCGCCAGATCGGGCGGTAGCGTCGGCCAGCTGGTTGCGGATGAGGGTCAGACGCTGTTCGGCGGACGCGACCTCGGCCGCGAGCAGCGCCTGCTCCTCGCGAGCGACGACCGCCTCCATGCCCCGGATGTCCTGCGCCGAGAACTTGCCGGCGTTGGCCGGCTTCTGGGCTTCGGACAGGCGGGCGCGGGCATCGGCGAGCGCGCTGCGGCTCTCCTCCTCGACGGCGGCATCCCACTGGCGCATCAGCTCGGACATCGCCTCGACACGGCTCTGGCCGATCTTCTCCTTCAGGTCTTCGATACCCTGCAGCGCGCCACGATCTCCCTTGGCGATCAGGTCTTCGTTCGCCTTGGTGTAGGCAGCCACTTCGGCGTCCATCAGGGCGGCGAAGCTGTCGCTGATCCGGCTGGCGGCTTCTACGATCTCGGTCGACTTGGTCAGCGTCCGCGCGCGGATCAGCTGGGCCTGAATGTCGCGATCCTGCGCCTCGAGGGCGTCCGCGATGCTGTCGTCGGCCTCGGCCCGGGCCTGCCCTCGCTGGGCTTCGACAAGGGCCTCGTCGTTCTGCCGGGTGGTCTCGATGCCGAGGTTGATCGTGGCGAGCCGCGTGGTGTGACCCAACCGGGTGCTGTAGGAGGGCACCGCCTGCGGGCTCTTCTCGTAGCCGGAGGGGCGCTCGAAGGCGAGGCCTGCGAGGTTGGCCTGCTCGGGCGTGGTGGCCGCACGAAGCATGTTCCCTGCCCGCCGCTCACTGCCGTTCAGCTCGGCCATGTAGAAGGCGTACTGGGTGGTCCGCTGCCACGGGTCGAGCCCCTTGGACGCGGCCCAGTTGACCAGTGCCTGCCAGCGCTCGTTGTGCCATTGGGCCACCCCGAAGGAGGTGGGCGAGCCGTTCTGCATGTCTCCCGCGGCGCGCGGGTCGAGATTGGCTCCGCTCTCCACGACGAGGTTGCCCACGACGCCCGCAGCCTGCACCTGGCTCAGGCCTTGGCTCATGAACCACCGCAGGGCGTCGACCTGTTCGTCGCCCGTGGGCGGGAGGCCGGCGGCGAGGGCTTCGGAGTTGAAGGTGTTGATCGCCGCCTGCTGGTTCAGCGTGGCGATGCCAGTGCGCAACTGCTCGAACTTCTCGACCAGAGCGGCCATGCCCTCGGGGCCTTTGAGGTTGGCGATCTCGTCGAGAACCTTGTCCATCTCGCGCTGCATCGCGTCGATCTGCTGGTCGATCACGATGTTCGTGTTTTCGAGGATGACCCGGTCGATCGCGTTGCGCTGGTCGATCGCGGTCTGGATGTAGCCGTTCACCTGCTCCTTATACTGGGCCTCGTACTCGGCGATCTGGGCCAGCACCTCGGCGCGGGCCTCGGGGTTACCCTCCGACAGGCGCAGCTCCTCGTCGAAGACCGCACGGGCCAGCTTGTCCTTCACGTCGAGAAGGCGCAGCAGCTCGTCGCGGATCATGTCCACCTCGGCCTTCGAGGTCGACTTGGCCTGACGACGGACCAGCTGGGTGATCTGCTGGTCGGACTTCACCTCTTCGCGGCGGTTGTTCAGCTTGAGGATGTTGAGCGCGACCCGCGCGCGGCGGTCCTGCTCGTCCTTGATCCGCTGGGCGGCATCGACCCGGTCTTCCATGAGCTTCCGGCGGTCGGCTTCGAGCCGCAGCCGGCTGGCTTCGAGATCGGCTTGGATGGCCTGCAGCTCGTCTTCCGACATGCCCGGCATCTTCAGCATCTCGGCGAAGACTTCCTCGGTCAGCTTGACCAACTGCTCGTGCAGGCCCAAGGCTTCCTCGTAGGCAGCTTCTGCGCCCTCGTCCGTGGTCGCCTGATCGAGGTTGGCACTGGCGGTGTCGAGGCGGGTCTCGACGACATCGACCCAGCTTTCCATGCGCTTGATCCGGTTGTCGAAGGCCTTCTTGATCTTGTCTTGGATGTCCTTGTTGACCCGGTTCGTGTCACCCGAGAGGCCCGCGTTGAAGGCTGCCATCTCGCGGTCGGCTTCGGCGCGGAAGGCCTGCAGAGTCCGCTGTGCGGCTCGGAAGGCAACGCCACCGTCCTGATTGTTCGCCGCCGCGGTGACGGCTTCCTGCAGCCCGGCGATGATGACGTTGTTCCGCTCGAGCATCAGGTCGCGGATCGCCTCGTAGATCGCGGTCAACTCCTCGACGCTCTCAGCCTCGTCGATGCGATCGGTCTCGGCCTCGATGCGCGCTTCGAGGTTCGCCACCACCTGATCGGTGTTGAACTCGCGCGAGAGCGCCTCGACCCCCTCCTGCTCCTCGCGGAGCTTGGTGACCATCTCGCGGTAGCTCGTCTTCAGCGCCGCTCGGCCGATCTGGTAGTCCTCCTCGAGGGTGCGCAGGGCACGCTCGCTCTCGTTGGCAGCCTCGAAGTCACCCTGATCGAAGGCGGTGTCACGGGCTGCGGTGAGGCGGCTCCGCTCGGCCCCGAAAGCCTGCATGGAGAGGCCCTCGGCACGACGGAAGGCCCGGTCCAGCTCGGCGGGGGTCTTGGCGTCCGAGAGGGCCTTCGCAGCGGCACCGGACTTCTGGGCCAGACGCCTGCTGGTGTCTTCAGCGGCGGCTGCCACTTCCTCGGCGAGGCGGGTGGTCTGCTGGGTGACGAAGTCGCTGATCGAGTTCGTCAGCTGGCCGAGCTGGCCGCTGTCACGCATGACCGCGATGACGTCCCTGATTTCACCATCGGTGAAGCCAGCCTTCTCCATCTCGCGCTCGGCTTCCAGCGTGGCAGCATCGAGATCACGCATGGCGGCGTCGAAGCCGTCCTGCAGCCGGTTGGCCAGTTCAGCGCGGCGCTCAAGGGACTGAGCCTGTTCGACCTCACGCCGGGCTTGCTGCAGGGCGCTCTCCTGCTCCATCTGCATGTCGGTGAGCGCACCGCCAAGGCTGGTCCGCCCGGCGATCTGCCGGCCTTCGAGAATGCGCCGCTCGCTGGTCTGCCGCTTAACCTCCGTCTCGGCGGCGACCTGTTCGAAGCCTCGCTGCAGGATCGGACCACTTGCCTGAACCAGCAGGTTCAGGAGGCGCTGCCCATCGGTGGCAATCTCGAGCCGGGTCTCCTCGGCATTGGTGAGACGCCGCTGGTTGCGCAGGTTGGTCAGCTGCTGAACCTCGAGGCCGAGCTTGCGAGCCTCATCGCTGACCTCGGCCACCACGGCGCGCATCTCGATCAGCTCGGCTTCGGTCTGCGGGCGAGCGATCTGGCCGGCGTTCAGGGCGACGAGGGTGTTCGCAGCGGACCCTGCGGGCGCGAACATGTCCTGCACCGGGGTGCCGCGACCGGCGCCGAGAAGGCGTGCCAAGAAGTTGCCGTCGCTGCCTTTGGCAGCAAAGCGCAGCATCTCGTTAATCTCGTCGTAGTCCTCGCTGAGTTCGGAGACCTTGAGGTTCTTCAGCTCCTCGATCAGCACCGTGTTGGCGGCGAGACTTTGAGCCAGGTTCTCGATCTGGTTGCCGAGATCGACCTCCTTGATCTGGTTCAGCGCGTCGACGAGATCCTCGACCGAGGCGGTGCTCGTGTCGATCATGCCACCCAGTTCGCTGAACTGCTCGATCAGTTCGAGAATGCGAACCTCGCGCAGGAGCGGGTTCTTGTTCAGCTCGTCACGGCGCTCGATCAGGTTGGTGATCGCCTGATCGACGGCGGTCATGTTGCTGCGGGTCTCGTCGATCTCGCCGTTGATCGTGTCGATCGCGCCCTTCATGCCGTCGAGGGTGCGGGTGACGTTCCGGCCCTTGTCCGACATGGCGACGAAGGCGGTCGCGATCGTGGCGGCGGCGGTCCCGAAGGCGATGAGCGGGTGTGCCCGGGCGGCGGTGAAGAGCACGCCCATGACACGGCTGAGGGCGCTGCCCTGCGCGGCGGCAGCCCCGGCAGCCATGGCGTTGGTTCGCATGGCCAGCGTGATCTTGTCGAAGATCGGCAGGCCACGAGCCAGACCGAGTGCCAGCCCGCGGCCGGTCAGCAGAGCCATCGCGGTGCCGAGACCGGCGACGGCCACGGAGACGACGGCGAGCGCGTTGGGCAGCTTGTTCAGCTCGGTGCCGAACGCCGACGCGAAGTCGATCGTGCTCTTCATCACCGCGAGGAAAGGCTCGAGCGTGTTGTAAGCCACGGTGCCCGCGACCGACTGGAACCGGGCGTAGCTGTTGGCCAGCGATTCCATCTGGATGGCGTTGGCTTCGACCGCGGCGCTCGACAGGATGAACTGCTTCTCGAGCTGGGTCGCCACGTCGATGTTGTTGGCGAGCGCGGTGAAGGTCGAGGCCGCACGCACCTCGAACGAGTTGAAGGCATCTGCCGCCCCGAAGCCAGCTTCGGCGAGCGTCTTGATGACGGTGGTGAGGCCCCGCGAGCGGATGTCGACGTCCTGCTGGGTGAGGTTCAGCTTGTCGAGCGTCTCGATGAAGTCTTTCGAGGGCGTCTGGATGTCGATCAGCAGCTGACGCAGGCCGGTGCCCATGGTCGAGCCCGAGCGGATACCGGCGTTCGCCAGCGCGCCGAGCGTACCGGTCAGCTCCTGATAGGTGATCCCCATCTGCGCGGCGATGTTGCCGCTGTACTGCATCCCCAAGGTCAACTTGTCGATCGTCAGCTTCGAGCCGTTGATCGCGCCGGTCATCGTGTTGGCGATGTTTGCGGCTTCGGAAGCCTGAAGGTTGAACACCGTCATCGTCGAGGTGACGAGGTCCACCGCGGGGGCCAGCTCGGTGCCGGCTGCGGTCGCGAGCAGGGTCACGGCCCCGATGCTGTCGCCCACCTGACGGGCCGAGAAGCCTGCCTGACCCATGATGGTCGCGGCCTGCGCGACCTCGAGGGCGGTGAACTTCGTGGCCTCGGAGACCTCGATCAGCTTCTTGCGAACACCCTCCATCTCGGAGTTGGTGGTCATGGTGATCGCTTGGAACTGGCGGAACTCCTTGTCGAGCCCGACGACGAAGGCCCCGAAGCCCTTCGCCGCTTGGAACGCCATGTTCAGGGCTTGGTAGCCCACCAGCACGCGCGCCTGCACGCCGATCAGGTCGGCACCACCATTGTTGGAGATCGTCTCCATCCGGCGCTGCCAGCCGTACTGGACATCGCTCATGCCGGCCCGGCGGACGCTCTCCTGATCCCGCCGCTGCGCGAGGATGTCCCGGCTCTGCTGGTACATCGGGTTGTTGATCCGCCGATCCGCGATGCGGTCGGTGATCGAGCGAGCACTGATGTAGGCCGGGTTGGTCTCGGCGCGGATCATCTGCTCGACTTGGCGCTGGGTGCGCGAGGCCTGCGCGACGATCGCCGCTTCCGAGGTACGGATGGTGCGCTTGACGGCTTCCAGATAGGCCGAGGCGATCCGCCCCACCATCTGGTCCATCTGCGTGTTGATGTCGGCGATCGCGCCCTTGACGACGTTGTCGCGCTGGAAGACCGAGCCGATGTTGCCGCTGTTCGGCCCGGTGAACTGGCCCTTGCCGATGCTGGCAATGGTATTGGCCTCGACCCGCTGGCGCTGCGATTGCAGCCGGGTGGCCATGTTGTTCAGCGCACTGATCTTCTTGGCGTTGGCGTCCAGGTCCGTGCTGAGATGCTGGATCTCCTTGCGAACGGACTTGATCTGGTCGTCGAGCGACTTGGTGACGGTCGCAATCTGCTGAGTCGAGGTTCGCGAAGCGTGGGTCAGGTTCGCGATGATGCCTTCAAGGGCAGTCTTGAGGCTCTGTACGTCCTTGATCGCCGGGCTGACGTCCGCTCCGACGCCGAACTGGATATTACCGTCTTGCGACACGTCTGGCCCGCCTCTCATTGACCCAAATGAGATAAGAGTTGGAGCCCTCAGCTGCTATGATGATAAATGGTGAAAATGGGTGAGTTATCCCCCCACCCCTCCACCGAAGGCCGACATGATGCCGGCCAGATCCTCGAAGGTCTCCGGCGCCTCATCCTCAGGGTCCGACTTGCCCCCGAGAGCGAAGATCGCTGCCAATTTCAGATGCTCGAGGGTCTGCATGTGGTTCACGAGACCTTCCTGCACCTTCAACTCCACCACTTCCCTCAGATCGTGCGGGGTGTGGGACCAGAGGATCACGTCGATCCGGCTCGGGGGTGTGTTGAACGCCCAGAGGATCGACCGCTCGAAGCTCAGACTTCCGACCCAGCCAGCGAAGAGACGACCTGATTCATTCTCTCTTGGTTTTTCAGAGAGATGTCCGCCACCTTCTGCAGGCGGCGCACGAAAAAATCCATGAGGTGCTCCATGGACCAGTCGAGCAGCGCTTCGGCGGCGTCGATCTCGATGTCGAGATCCTCGAAGTCGTCGATGGCCTTGATGATCTTGCCAGAGGGTTTGCGCTCGGCGAGCACCTCCACCATCACCTTCTGCCGAAGGTCGGGAGCGAGCAGAACCTGGCCCACGTTGTCGGGGGCCTCGACGATGCGGGACAGCTGGTCGAGCAGGCCGAACGACATGAGGATCTCACGATCTACGCCGTTCACCTTGATGTCGAACGTGGGGGCTGGTTTGGTCATGGGGTTCCCTAAAATGACTGCACCCGTCACATGGTGACGGGTGCTAAGTTCTTCAAATCACTGTCTGGTGGACAGGATCAGCGCGGGAAGAGAACCATCTTCTTGGTGCCGTAGTCGTTGTAGAACGGGTCACCCGGGACGCCGGCGTAGGGGGTCAGTTCGAACGGCATCGAGGCGAAGTTGTCGCTCGAGAAGGAGACGCCCAGACCCTTGGTGATCTTCGCCTTCGGCAGAAGGATCGTGACCGGGTGGTTGTTCTTCGGCAGCAGGCCGACGATCTTCACCGACACTTCCGGCTGCGAGAGCGAGCCGCCGATGTCCACGCGCTTCACCTTGCCGACGCGGGCGGCGTTGGTGAAGGTCATGCCCGCCGGGATGGCGAAGCCAGCGGCAAGCGTGATGGTGTTGGTCGCGATCGAGGCCACCTTGGCGATGTGGACGACGTCGTCTTCGGCTTCCTGCACGAAGATGTAGTCGCCGGCGGCGATGCCGGTCGGGGTCGAAGCACAGACCACGGACGTGCCAGACGCCGTGTTGACGTTGTAGGTCTGAGCAATCGGGTCGTAGGCCACGCCCGAGCCGTCAAGGCCGGCGGCATAGGCGAGGTTGCGGAGCGTGAACTCGTAGACTTCGAAGCTGACGCGGACACCGTCGCCGGTCTTCACGGACATCACGACGTCGTTGGCGATGCCTTGGGTCAGCTCGGTGAACTGCGGGTCGCCCTGCACGGACACGTTCTTCACGAGGCCGATCGAGTGGGCGGTGGGATGGAGGCCGTGCAGATCCGAGAGGCCGCCGATCATGACGGTGGCCGTGGAGAGCAGCACTTGGGAGGTTTTAGCGGATCCGGGCATGGTCATTCCTAGCGGACTTGGGGGCGGGTTATCTCTTGCCTAGTTGGGAGGTCATACCCATCTTGTCACCAAGGTGTTGAACCAGAATGGTGAATAATGAAGCGCTACACTATGTCCATGGAGCAGGGACTTTACGACCTGCTCGTTGAGCGGGCCGAGCTGAACAGACGTAGCATCAACAACGAGCTGCTCTTCCTCGTCGAGAGTGCGCTGGCTGCCGAGATCGACGGCAACCAGCAGATCCTCAGAATGCTGATGATGGCACAAGGGGGGCCGCAGCCTACGCGGGCACCAGCAGAGCGGATGCCTGAACATACTGCCATGGGCGGGCAGACGGGCGAGACATCGGAGCCAGCAGCGTCCCCGGCGTGATGACTAGCACGCTCTTCTCCGTGGCCTGCCCGGCGTCGAAGTAGCGGATACGGCTCTGGGGACGCATCCGCTCGAAGACCTCCCCCATGATCCCCCGCAGCAGGAAGAGGTGATCGTCGCCCTCGTAGGTCGAGGCGCCGATCGCGAAGGTCACCTCGACCTCCTCCTCGTACTCCGTGATCGTCATACCGCTCGGCCCCAAGAGATGGGCCTCGGGCAGCTCGGGCGTGTTCGAGTGCGCTTCCCAGTCGTGGAACTGGAGGTTCAGATCGGGCTCCTGCACATTGAGGTCGGCAATGATCTTCTGCGTGAAGACCGTGATCGAGCCCCACATGTTGGCATATAGCCGGCTGTTGTCGAACATGGTCAGCTCCTGCGTTGGCGCTTCTTGGACACCTCTTTCTGCATGGCCTCGAGCGCGAGCTTCGGACCAAGGAACAGGTAGAGGTAGGTGAACATCGGCTGCAGGAGCGGACGCTTCTGCATGTTGTGGCCAGACTTGCCGGGTTCGGGCCGGTTGCCGAGCTTGCGCAGGGCGTCCTCATCGAAGCCCAGCAGCTTCTCGAACCGCTCGTTGCCGGCATCCTTGGTCCAGTCCATCGCGCTGATGCCCGGCAGCGCGGTGCGGGTCGCGTTGCTCATGATACGGATGCTGACCTCGCCGAGGGGGATCAACCGGTTGGTCGGTCCCTTCTGCTCAAATCGGCCGCTCTTGCGGTTCTGCGGCTTGTAGTCGACGACCGCCGGGCCGGTGCGGCGCACCATGTCCCGCACGCCACCGGTGAGTTGCTGCTTCAGCACGCCGGTGTCTTGGAAGAAGCGGCGGGCCTGCATGTAGGAGCGGTCGCCCTTGAGAGGGCTGGCCTTCGACTTCTTGCGGATGGTGGCGAGCTTCAGGGCGTGCCACGGGACATGACCAGGTTGGTTCACGGCGCTCAGGCCCAGCTTGGTCTTACCCAAGCCTGCGGACTTGTAGGTCGAACCATTCAGCTGGTTGAACTGCAGGATGCGCGGCACGCGCATCTGGCTCGGCGGACCCTGCTCGCTCGAATACTGCTTCATCCATTCGCCGAGCCACTCGCGCAGCTCCTGCACGAAGCCGTTCTCGATGGTGCGCTTCAGCCGGCTTTCCAGTGCGAAGCCATCGACCAGCGGGTTCTCGGCCAGCTTCTTGCGGAACATCTCTTCGAACATGAGGGAGAGGTCACGCGAGAAGTCCGTCTTCGTGAACCGCTTGTGCTCGGCGCTGTATTTGCCCGCGACCAGTCGGTAGGCGTTCGGCTGCGGGTTCTTCGTGCTCATGTCAGCTCGAGGATACGGATGCCGCGGCTGACGTTCAGCTTCTTGACCTTCATGCCGTCGATCATGTCGTTCAACTCGACGGCAGCACCGGTGACCACCCGCTTGATTTCCTCGCGCCCGTTCGGGCCAGCGGCTGCCTCACGGTTGACGGTCTCCATCAGCACCCGGAGCGTGCCGATCGTGGCCGGCTTGCCGGTGCTGCGCGGCAGCTTGGTGAGCGGGTCAACCTGCACGACGTCGCGCTTCCAGACCACGGTGTGGGTCACCGGGAAGAGCTGGAAGCTCATGTAGATCGAGTGGTCGCCCGAGAGGGCGTGGTCGAGCGCGCCGAGGATGAACCACTGCAGGTTCGGGCCGACGACCACCTCGCCCGCGGCGACGGGCGTGGTGGGGTGGACCCGCAGGATCTGACGCGGCGGGTAGTAGTCGTCGGCGTAGATTTTCTGGTCCTGCAGCGGCTGGAAGACCCCCTTGAACGGCAGGCCGCTCTCCTTGAGGAGGGTGCTTTCGAAGCGCTGACCAGCCGTCTCTAGGGAGATCATCTCACTCTCCGGTAATGGCGTCGGTGTCCGTGGTGGCGACCACCAAGCTGCGGGTCGGGATCTCGATCCCGGTGGCCTCGGCCCGGGCGGCGACGTACCGCTCCCATGTTTTCGCCTCCAGCTCGTAGGTGCTGACCACCTGCGGGCGCTGGAACTCGTGCAGGCCGTTGGTCTGCTGCTGGGCGATCCGCTGGCGGATCGAGGGCAGCAGGCGGATGGCGGCTTGCAGGGTGATGCAGGTGTTGGCGGCGATCTCGGCCACGGTGCCCGAGGTCAGCACGGTCGCGAGAGACACGGGCTTGAAGTCGGCCTCGACGTAGAAGTACGCCGCCGGGAGGTCGATGCTCTCGTCGCTGATCTCGTGCTCGCTGATGCCGAGGTAGTTGCGCACGTCATCGGGCGTCACGGTGTGCGCCAGACGGGGCAGCACGCGGTAGAAGGCCTCGATCTGTCGGGTTGAGCCCGCCCAGCGGAAGGTCACGAGGACCACCCGTTTCTCGAACAGACGGCCTTCGGCGATCGTGTTGACCTCGGCGGGCAGCTCCAGACGCAAGGTGTGCGTGGTCACGTCCGTGGTCACGGGTCGAGCGGTCACCGTTGTGGCGGCACCGGTCTGGTCGAGGATGCTGTAGAAGACCGAGCCGGCCTCGGGCACCAGCGGGGCCTTCCCCTCGAGGAGGGGGATCGTGATCGTCCCGACAGTCCCGCTGGTGATGTCGATCATCAGGCTTTCGCCTTCTTCGCAGCCGGAGCTTTCACCGTCTTCTCGGTCACTTCCTGCAGACCGAAGGCCGAAAGGAAGCTGTCGATCGCCTGCTCGGGGGTCTTGCTCTCTCTCCAGAAGCCGAGGAACTCCTCATCCGTGGCATTTTCCGAGAGTTTGCCAAGGATGCGGACCTGTCCGTTGGCCACGCGGCCCGACAGGAAGATGCTCATCTCGACGACGCTGGGTCGGAAGGCGTCGACGATCTGTTGGTTGTAGGTGAAGTCGACCAGCTCGAAGGCGCCCGACGTTTCAACAAGGTGTTTGACCATGGTCCATCCTCTAAAAGAAGGCCCACCGCTTTGGAGGCGGTGGGCCTAGTTTCGGCTGCCTATGGGGCTCAGGCGCCGAAGTTGTAGACCGACCGGGTGTCGCCGAAGGCCAGCTTGTAGCCGCTGTTCTCGGACTTCACGTAGGTGATGCTCTGGTTCTGGATCGCGCGCTCGGACTCGTCGATGTTCGAGCCGGCTTCGATCAGCTCCTCGATGGTGTCACCCTTCGAGATGCCCAGCAGACGGCCAGCCGGGACGCCGCTCGACAGAGCGAAGTTCACGGTGCCCGAGACGAGCGGGACGGCGTTCATCTGGAAGCCGGTGGCGGCGAGGTTCTCGGCGTCGGTGCGGTTCAGGCTCGAGGTCGGCAGAGCGAACATGCGGAGCCAGAGCAGGTAGGCGTCCCAGTTGCCGATCACGGTGTCGACCGGGGTGCCGGCCTTCGCGCGGGCAACGAGCCAGCCCGACATGCCTTCCCACGACAGCTTGCCGGCGGCAGCGTTCGCGTCGAAAGCCGACTGGGCCACGACCGGGGCCGCGCCATTCACGCCGTCGCCGTTCAGCAGGACGTGGGTGGCGGTGATCACCTTCGAACGCTCGGTCTCGCGAGCCGCGCGGTTGTTGAAGGGGGTCAGCATGTCGAGGCGGACGCGACGAGCGAACTCGTAGGAGATCCGCAGACCGCCACCGTGCTTGTAGAACTGCACGGCGGTCTGGCCGGAACGGATGGTCCGCACCGGGAACCGGCCCAGTTCGGCAACCGCACGGTTGACCTGGTAGTCTTCCTCGTTGTCCTCGATCACGGTCGAGATCATCTCGACGCCGTTCACGGTGCGCGACTGCGCGACGAAGGCGGCGGTGGTCTCGAGCTGCTCCTGACGGTACTTCCAGCGGACCACGTCATCGACGACCTCGGGGAAGAGGGCGCGGGTGCCGGGGTAGGTCTGGAAGGTGTCGGAGGCGGCGTCGAGGACGTGGCCAGCCGGCAGGTTGTCGTTGACCGGCAGGTTCAGCGCGGCCAGCGAGGCTTCGTAGCCCGAGAGGTAGCCATTGGCGCTGCGGTACTTGTCGGACTCAGCCGAGCCACGGACATCGACGGCGAGGTCGAGGAACTGACGCAGACCGAGGCCGAACTCTTTCGCCTCGCGGGTCAGGGCCAGACCGGCTTGGATGCCTTCGTGCTGGGACTCCGAACGCAGGGCCAGCACTTCGCTCACATCACGGCGACGGACCTGGGAGAGGGGTTTGAACATCTTGGTTGTCTCCGTGGGATTAGAACTTCACCACAACCGCTTTGCCGTCGATGACCTCGGCGACGAAGTTGGTGTTGTGGTTCGGGGTGGCAGCGGCTTTGACTTCGCCAGCGCCGGCACCGACGACGGTCGCGCCAACGGCGACGACTTCACCGGCTTTGATCGGCAGGGTGTTGGCGAAGCGGAACTCGACGGCGCCGACGACGATGCCTTCGATCTTGCGGTTCTCGAAGGACGCGAGGCGACCGATGATGACGTCGCCGTCACCGGCCAGCTTGGCGGTGTTCGGGGTCGCGGGGTCGAGCGCGACGGCCTTACCCACGACGTTGCGGGAGTCCGTCTCGTTTGCCAGACCGGACAGGGCCATCGTCAGGTGGAAATTCTCCTGATGGAAGCCCCGCAGGCTGACCGTGTTGTGGAAGGGAAGCGCCATGGTGTTTCTCTCCAATCAGGGCGTTAGCGGCGGGTCGAAAAGGCGGTGAAATCAACCGCCGGGGCTTTGGCAGCGGGTGCGTCCGTGGGCGCAGCCTTGCCGCCAGCCACGAGGACAGCCGCGAGGCCGGTCTCGGTGGATGCGATGAGAGCGGCCAGATCCTCGACGCTGTCGGGGATGGTCGGCTCGAGGTTGCCGGAAGCCACCAGCACCTTCTTGGCGACGTCCTTCAGGGCCTCGACGGCAGCGGAGAGGTTGGTCTCCACGGCGGTCTTGTCGGTCGAGAGGGTCGCGATCTCGGCGTCCTTGGCTTCCAGTGCGGCGGGCACATCGGCCAGTTCGGCGAGCCTCGCCTCGAGGGCGGCTTTCTCGGTCGAGAGGGTCGCAACCTGAGTGTTCAGGCCGGCGATCTCGGTGGTCTTGTTCTGCAGCTCGACCTTGCGGTCGGTCAGGTCAGCGATGAGGGCGGTCAGATCCATCTTCTGGGTCTCCGAAGTGGCTACGAGGACCAGAGCGTTGGGATCGACGCCACTGGCAGCGAGTTTCTGGAAGGACGGCCCGAAGTGAGACTCCTCACGACGGACGATCCGAGCGTTGCGGGCCGCGCCCTGCCCCACGAGCGACATCTCGAAGAAGGCGTCGAGGTTCACGAGGCGGGCGTAGACGCCATCCTCGTTGAGCGTGTTCCCCTCCGGGTCGGTCCCGGTCATGATGTGTTCGAAGGTCGCCTCGGGGCCGAGGTAGTCGAAGCCCGACTTCGAGTTCAGCACCTTCTTGGGGAGGATGCTGACCGAGACCTGGTCCACGGTGCCGTTCTCGATCTTCGCGATCGCTTCCGTCTCGGAGGCATCGACGAAGAACAGGGTGCGCAGCTCGGACTCGGCGCCATTCTCCAGCACCTCGCCGTGGAAGACGCGCCCGAAGGGCAGGCCCTCACCGCGGACGTGCTCGACATGGACCGGCACGCTCTCGCTGGCGAGCGAAGCTGCCATCTCGTAGAGCATCGACCGATCGACGCGGGCACCGAAGTAGAGGGGGTGCCGCTTGCGAAGCGGCTGGGTGTTGAGCGCCGAAGCCTCGAAGATCACGATGGAGTTGAGGTCGACGTCCGCCCCGAGCGCCCGGCGGGCGTGGTTCTCGATGGTGGAGTTGAGCTGGACTCTTTTCATGGTTTTCCGGGCCTTGCGTTGCAGGAGAGATGTGAAGGCCCCGGGAGGAGTTCAAACGAGCGTTGCACCACTATTCATCACTTTGAGGCATTGCTTCGGACGGTCTTCGCGTCCTTGCCTTTGTTCTCGCCGGAGAGGCCCCGACCCATCGGATCGCCGTTCGGACTGACGTCGCCGGCGTCGAGCCCGCCCGCCGGGGCGCTCATGAACTTGGTGCCAGACAGCTCCGGGGTGGCGTCGGGCCGGATGCGGTTGAACATCAGCAGATGGTACTCGTCGTCGGTGATGAGGCCGTCCGAGAGATCCTGCCGCAGGCGCTGCGAGCGCAGCATCAGCTGGGGTTCCAGCTCGAGCGAGGGGCGCAGCTCGGCCTTGACGAACTCGACCTCGCAGAAGCCCTGATAGCCAGACTGGTGCAGCACGAAGGAGAAGATGTTCGAGAGCACCTCGGCCACGGGGGCGTTCAGCTCGTCGGCGTTCATGGCCGCGATGCGGGCTTCGACGGAGCCAGTGTTCACTCCCTGCGCGCCGCGGCCGATCACGGTGGCCATCGTCTTCAGACCAGCTTGGTTCTGGGCGTTGAGGGTCTCGATCACCGAGGCGATGTCGATGCCGACGCCCGGGTTCTTCTCGTTGATGATCCGGGGCTCGACGCTGTCGAAGTGGACGAAGGCCTGATCGGCGGTGACGTTCTCGAACTGCGCGCGGATCGAGGCGATCTGGCCGTTGGCCCAGTCGACGAGCTTCGAGGTGTCCTGCTTGATGTTCGCAGGCGCGTTCTTCATCAGGACTTCTTCGACGATCTTGATGTCCATGCGCGGGTAGCCGGTCCTGCGCATGATCCTGTAGAGGTCGTTGATCACCTGCTGGCGCGCGGCGATCGTGTTGATGGCCGAGACGAAGGTCGAGCTGGAGTAGATCGAGGTGGGGTCGCGCCGGTAGAAGCTCACGAAGAAGGTCGGGATGTCGAGGTTGATCTCCCCCTCTACGCCTTCCTTCTTCTGGACCGGCTTGTAGTTGCCGGTCTGCTTCTCGTACCACTCGATCGTCGACATATCGACGTTGCGGATGCCCACCGGCAGCAGCTTCTTGTCGAGGACCAGCTCGCCGCCGATCGCGCCGCGCAGCAGGACCATGTAGCGAAACTCTTCGCAGATGGTCGACAGATCCTGCTTCAGCTGGAAGCCCTGGGTGTAGTCCGTGGGGCGGGTCATCATCGTGATCGCCTTGTGGAGATCGCGCGTGGCCTGCCGGTCGATCTCGCCCTCGAGGTCGCGGACGATGATCCGCGGCTCGGTGTTGGCGAGCGTCAGGTAGCTGTTCACCGCCGCCGAGACGTCGGGGTCGGTCTTGAACAGGTTCTGGAGCAGCGTGCGGCTGTCATCCGACTGGCGGGACGTGAAGACGTCCGTCAGGTGGTCCTGATACAGGGGGACCGTGAGGGTGCGGTCGGCCTGCTGGGGCTTGAAAGTGCTCGTGAGGGATGTGCCGCCAGACTTGGCCTTCCGTTTGGGGGCAAGAATGGTGAGGACGGTCGCAAGTTGGCTAGGCACGTATCTTTTCCCTCACAGAGCATCCCACATATGGGGGTGCCCCTTCCGCCCAGTGGGCAGGCTTGGCATCATGGTGGTGAATTACGGTGATCAGATCTGACCTAGCGGCATTGACGCCTTGCGGCGGGACTGGATGCCGAGCTGGTCACCCCCCATCGCGAGCATGATGTTCTGCGCCCCGACCAGCATCCGCGCCTCGAAGTCCGCCCGGTAGAGCAGCGCCTCGTGGACCCGGCTCGCGAAGAGGCCCAGCACGCCCGAGTGGAAGAAGTGGTCCTCGCCCGTGAGCTTCTGCCAGACGGCGGACTGGTCTTCCTTCTCGACGCGGACCATGTCCCGCAGGTGCTGGATCAGCATGCCCTCGAAGCGTCCGAAGCCCTCGATCCCCATCTTCCGCTTGCGCAGGGCGCTGGCGAACATGTCGATCGCGGTCGTCCGGTTGATCTTCACATGGCTCAGTTGGTCCAGCTCGTCCTTCACGAAGGTGATCGCCGCGGCGGTGGGCAGCGCGTATTCAGCCGGCAGGATGCGACCTTGGCTCAGGTCACGGATCTCGTTGGCCAGCGTGGTGTAGGGGTTCCGGTCCATCAGACCGCCGACGACGTTGTAGAGTGAGAGCAGCTTCTCGACCTCGTCGTAGAGCGTGTCCGCGACCACCTGCCGCCAGCTGAAGGCCACCGGGCGGTTCCCGTCGAGCCGGTAGAGGGTGACGTGACAGGTCAGGCCGACGTCGATCCCGATCAGGCACGGCACGGCCTTGTCGACCGAGGGCTCGCTGCTGCCGCCCATGACGGCGCGGATCTCCAGCTCGCTCAGGCGGGCGTTGCTGTCGTTGAAGCTCTCGCCCAGCACCGTGTTGTAGAAGCGCCGGGTGGCGTCCGATCGCTTGTACTGAAGCTGCTGGCTCAGGATGTAGGGCAGCGTCAGGCGGGGCGTGCAGAACGGCGTCACCCGGTAGCCGCGGGTGCGGCGCCCGGGGAAGCGCGAGACCCAGCTGCGCAGGGCCGGATCCTTCAGATCGAGCGGGTGACCGCACTTCTCGCAGCGCATGTAGGCCGCATCGAGGTCGATCTTCTCGGCCATCGCGTCGTCGATCTCGATCAGGTCGTTGATGTCGCTCGACAGGCCCGGGAAGACGACGAAGTCAGGGGTGTAGGCCGGAATGTTGTGATGGCTGCACTTGGTGCATTTGCACAGGTACTCGTGCTGGTCCGAGATGCGGAAGCCGGCGTCGATGCCGAAGCCCTCGTAGGTCGGCGTCGAGAAGTTCTGGGTGATCCGCCAGTCGGAGCCTTGGAGGCGCGACTGGAAGAGCGCGATCATCTCCTGGTTCGAGAGGTCGAGTTCGTCGTGAAACAACAGGTCGGCGTCAATAGATGTGGCGTCGGTCTCCTTCCCACCCACGAAATACAGGAAGGACTGGTCGATCTGGTAGAGGGGGATCGAACGGATCGGCTTGTCCCCGGCCCCGAGGTTGAAGACGTGATCGCTGTCGATCATCGGCTTGAAGCGGGTCTGGCTGACCCGCTTGAACATGTTGTCGTCGGGCAGCGTGAAGATCCCCTTCACGCCGACGTTCCTCTTGCCGAAGGCCGCGAACTTGCGGAGCTGGGTTTCGGTGTTGTGGGTCGGGATCATCCCCTTGCCGCACAGGAACAGATGGCTCGGGCTGTCGACGGTCAGGCAGCGGGTCGGGATCGGATCCACCTTGCGGACGTCGATGATGCGGCGTGCGAGGGTGCCCTTCTGGACCCCCTTTTGGGTTCTGGATTTCAGCCGCTCGTGCTTCCGGGGGAGCTTGCACAGCCCGTCCTCTCGGAACGCCATAAAGTTCAGCTGGTATTGAGGCTGTGCGTTGATCTGCACCCCTTTCGGGGTGACGTAGGATCCTCGGTCGCGGCAATGGGTGACAGGTTTGTAGCCCAGCGAGCGGACCAGCTCGAGGACGTCCTTGAAGAGTTCCGGGTTGCTGTTGAAGAACGAGACACGCCCGTTCTTATCGACCGAACCATCGGTGTCGATGAGACCACTGAGCAGATCAAGCCGATCCTGATGCGAAGCCCTCAGATACTCCCGCGGGATGAATTTCCTCTGGCAGAGGAGACCGAGAGTGCGCAACTGGACCGTCAGCTTCTCGCCGGTGGGGTTGGTCACGTAGAATGAGCAGTTGTCGTTCAACCCTGCGTATTGCCGCGTGGTGAACCCTCGGGCACGAATGTTCTCTTGCATCTGAGACACGTCAGCATCGCTACAGGCGATCGTAGGTGTCTTCAGGCTCCCATCCCCGAGCCACACGCCGAGGAAATAGGGATCTACCAGGAGGTCGGCCTCGGGAAGCTGAAGGGAAGCGGCAGTGGGAATTTGATAGAGGTAGTACTTCCCGCACTGGGTCTGCTTGAAGAGGGCCTCGGTCCTGATGATGCCAGAGTACGCCCCGTCAGTGCGGTTTAGCCCGTTCTCGTCGAATTTGCGCCGACCTTCCACGTACCAGCGGTGGCTCCCGTCAGCGATGATCTTCTCGCCGTCGCAGAAGGTGATCTCGTAGCAATCCCGATCGGTGTAGACCGGGGAGACGTAGGTCACGGTGCAGGGTTGGCCCTTCTCGTCGAAGAGCTGCTCCCCAACCTGGATTTCACCCATCGTGGTCCAGCCGGTGGCGGTCGGGACCGGCGTCTCCAGATCGAGGGCGAGGCCGATCTGGGAGCATTTGATGACGTACATGCTGGGGTGCATGTCGTCGACGATCTGCTTCTGGAACTCGTAGCCGGCGAAGCTGAAGGGCTTCTTGCGAAGCGTCGTGTTGGCGATGATCCAGTCCGAATAGGACATCTGCTCGCTGTCTTCGGCGAACCGGTTCCGCATCTGGGTGCGGAAGTCCTTCAGGTACTGGTTGGTCATGTCAGCTCATCATCCCGATCAAGCGCAGCACCGCCTCCGAGACCCAGCCGAGGACGACGAAGCCCCACAGGGTCATCACCCACATGCTGAAGATGACGATCGCTGCCAGAGATAGGGCAGCGGCATTCGCGAGGAAGGGGATGAGTGCTTTCATGACCTAGATGTGGTGTCGCTGACAACCCGTCGCAACTAGGCGAAAAATCTGTCCGGTAGACACACGATTTTCCCGTATACCCAAACCCCGATGAAGTTCCTAACTCTGGTCCAGCAACAAGAGGACCATCCCCATGGGTTTCTACCCCAACATCCGCGAGGAGACGATCCTGACGATGGACATCGTCACGAAGTCCCTCGACAAGGATCCGAACTACCTCGACCACCCCGACTGCCCCTACACCGACGTCATCAAGGCCTTCTTCCGCCGCCAGACGGGCGGTAACAGCCTCGAAGTCGTCGACATTTTCGAGGGCAAGGACGAGGTCGAGGTCATCGACCAGCAGATCCAGAAGGTCTTGAGCGACCTTGAGGCCATGGGCGATCAGATGAAGAACGCCGAGACCAACGAGCGCCTCGCCTACTTCAAGACCAAGACCTCCCTGATCGAAAAACTGATCAACATGAAGGAGCGGGTCTTCAATCTGAAGGAGCTGTCCGAGTTCAGGAACACCCTCCTCGCCGCCATCGAAGACATCTGCACCAAAGACCAAATCACCTACTTCCTCCGTCGCCTCGACACCCTCCTCGGAACTGGATCCCAGAAATGAGCAACATTTTCGCCACCGAAGCACCGAAGTATTGGGCACTGAACCTCCCCGCGATCCCGCTGCTCCCGGGCCTGAAGCGCCCGGCCCCGACCGGCTGGCAGATCTACTCCGAGCAGATGCCCTCCGAGGAGGAGCGCACCGCGTTCCTGCGGACCTACCCGAACGGCAACATCGGCATGCCCCTCGGGCCGTGCTCGGGCATGGTCGCGATCGACATCGACACCGACGACCCGCGCGCGATCGCCGTCCTCGACCGGCTGTTGCCGCCCTCCCCGTGGGAGCGGGTGGGCAAGAAGGGCATGGTCCGCATGTACCGCTACCGCGGTGAGAAGACGACGCGCTTCCAAGCGGGTGGCGGGATGCTTTGCGAGATCCTCTCGAAGGGGACGCAGGTGGTGCTGCCGCCGTCGATCCACCCTGAGACCAAGGTGCCCTACTACGCCAACGCGCCGCTCTACGAGATCGCGAGCGCCCTGCCCTTCCTGCCGATGGGGATCGAGGAGCTGATCCGCAGCGGGCTGATCGACGCCGGGTTCGAGGTCGGCGCGCAGAACAACAACAAGGTCGCCACCTTCGTGCCCGCCGGCCAGCGGGACAACACGATGGTCTGGCACGCCGGCCTGCTGGCCCGGGCCGTCACCCGCGGTGAGCGGACCCTGCTCGAAGCTCTGGGCGAGATGGAGCACTGGGCCGACAGCTTCGTGCAGAAGGTCGTGGGCGACCCGCTCGACATCGACAAGGCCAAGCTGAAGGTCATCGAGTTCCTGAGCCGGGACGTCAACGGCCCGCGCAAGATGGGCCTGCCCACGGGCTGGGACGAGGGTCTGAGCGACAGCGAGAAGCAGAAGCTCGGCCTGACCTTCACCGAGGACAACGAGGTGTGGGGCGGCGAGCGCATCCTGAACTGGCTCTCGGTCGAGTTCCAGAAGCACCCCGATCCGGGTGGCTCCGGCCAGATTGCGGCGATCAACACCACCCTCGCCCGCATGGCGAAGGCCGAGAGCGTCATGAGCGCGATCGACGAGGAGCGCATCTTCAAGTTCATCTCGGCCCAGTCCGCCGGGACCGTGACCATGGCCGCGCTCAAGCGTGAGCTGAAGAACCTGCGCAAGGGTGACATCGAGGGCGAGAACCACGACGAGATCGCCCGTGAGGTCCACGTCCACATCAACCAGTATGGCGAGCTGCGCTATCAGGCGGGCTGCTTCTGGCAGTGGAAGGGCTCGCACTGGGAGAAGAAGCCTGAGGACGAGATCGTGAAGGTCATCTCCAACGAGTTCGGCCACTTCCCGACCTGCAAGCGCGCGTCCGACTACCACGGGGTGGCCCGCCTGCTGCGGGCGACCGCCGCCAAGGAACTGCGCCAGATCGGGATCAAGGGCGTGAACTTCGCGAACGGCTTCCTGACCGATCGCGGCGAACTGCTGCCCCACAGCCCCGACTTCGGAGCCACCTACGTCCTGCCCTACCGCTACACCCCCGAGGCCGCGGGCAACATGCCTGTCTTCAACCAGTACCTGGTCGACAGCTGGGGCCATGATGCCGACTTCGAGGAGAAGGTGCAGGCTCTGCAGGAGGCCATGGGTGTCACGCTGTTCGGCGAGGCGACCAAGTACCAGCGGGCGATCTGCCTCTTCGGTCAGGCCAACTCGGGCAAGACGGTGGCCAGCCAGATCATGCGGGCGCTCCTGCCCGAGGGCAGCTACTCCTCGGTCCCGCCGGAGAAGTGGAACGACACCTTCCTGCCGGCCGAGATGTTCGGCAAGGTGCTCAACTTCGCGGGCGAGCTGTCCGAGAGCAAGATGATCCCGGGCGAGAGCTTCAAGCAGATCGTCGAGGGCGAGCTGACCACGGCCCAGTACAAGAACCAGCAGCCCTTCAGCTTCCGGCCCGTCTGCGCCCAGTGGTTCAACTCGAACTTCCTGCCGAAGACCAAGGACACCAGCTCGGGCTTCAACCGCCGCTGGCTGTTCCTCGAGTGGAACCGCCCGGTCGAAGACGGCAAGAAGATCCCGAACCTCGCGCAGATCATCGTCGATCTGGAGCGGGAAGCGATCGCCGCGTGGGCGGTGCAAGGCTTCGAGCGGATGAGGAAGCGCAACGACTTCACCTTCCCGACGAGCCACATGGCTCTGGTGGACCAGATGGCTCAGGACAACAACTCCGTCCGCTACTTCCTCAAATCCTCGCCGCTCCTGCTGGTGGGCCAGAAGAAGACGCAGAAGGAGATGGGCGCGAACGACCTCTACAACGAATACTGGTCGTTCTGTCTGGCCTCGGGCGTCAACAAGCGGGCCTCGGCCACCAACTTCGTGCGGATGATGCGCGAACTCTCCAACAGCTTCGACTTCAAGGCCGAGGCCCGGGAGACGCCGCTGGGGGCTCAGGAGGTGATCTTCAAAGGCATCGCTCTGGCAGCCATCTAAGTCTCAGGTCCAACCCCTAGGAGTGCCGTTCATGGCCACCTCGACCCTCATCGCCGACCTCTCCAACGTCCTGAACAAGCACTCCAGCGAGGGGGCGACGGTTTGCGATCTGACGTCGGCCCTCGCCTACGTCCTGATCTGGACCAATTACATCGCCGCTGACGACCTCGACGGCGCCGCGGAGCATGTGTCGGAGCATCTCCAGCATGTCTACGAGACCCTCGGAGAAAACGGCGACCGACCAGAACCGGGCTATCGGCTGATGGTCCAGTAGAAACGAGAAAGGCCCCCGGTTCGGGGGCCTTTCTTCATTTCAGGGACCGCTCCTTCTTGAGAGGCATGCGCTTCCTAAGGCCGGCGCGGGCTCGGATCTGGTTGGCCTGACGCTCTAGGTCACGGATCTCGGCCAGATCGCGCTTGAACAGCTCGCTTTCGACATTGGATTTCAGCTCGACCAGCTCGGGCTGGCCCATCTGCAGTAGGTGTTTCATCTCGATCTCGGAAAGTGGTCGTCAAGCCTAAACTGCGTGGCTCGGCCCTCATGTCAAGCCAAAAAGACAATCCTCATGAGATCTGGCGCAATTCCTAACGGAATTAGCGCCTTTTTCATATGATATTACCCCGAAAATCAAAAATTCACCCGGAATTGGTCCAGCACAGTTGGAGGCCTGGCCCCCCTTATTTTTATAGAAAAAAGGTCCACTCCTTTGTCTGCGACTTTGTCAGGGGTTGGGGCATTGTTTGTCCAACGGGGTCGGAAGCCAGACCCCGGGCCTAGTCCCTCCCCTAGGGGGTAGGGGGTAAGCCGCGCTCTTTGACATCGTCGGTTCATGGTCAGGCTGAAATAGTGCCCGACTAAATCTCTAAGCCCCGCATTGCGGGTTGCGTGAAATGGCTCTTATCGGGGTTGTGAAACGCGGCTCACAATGGGCAGGGGATAGGGTGAACCGATAGTAAAGATACATGTGAGAGGGACTAATTCCCTAGCAAGGAATTAGCGTAAAGATTTACCGCAATTCAGCCCCTCGCATTCGATAAATCATAATTGCGGGTTTATAGGATCGGCGCGCCAATGCCCTAGGGCATTGCCATACATGATCGAAACGCAAACCTACCGGACGCAACGTAGCGGCTGACATAGGCGCAAGCGCCAATGCCCTAGGGCATAGGCGTTTAGCAGCGATAGGCGGTAAATCCCGCCTAGTGTTAGAACAAGCCAACGGCATAGCCTGACAAGCTAGGCCATAGGCGGACCCGTAAAGACATAGGCGACGGATTGCGAATTAGGCTTATAGTCGAGAACAAACAATTCCCCGGGGAAAGCCGGAAGAATTGCCTGTAAATGATAGTATCGCCCATACATGTTGCGACTATCGCCCGAAGCGCCTAACGGCGGGGCAAAAGTAGGTAAGTAGTCGGATAAAGCGACGTCCCTTAATGCGTCAGCATTATGCAAGGTGTCTTAATTGATGCCCGTTCCACGCAAATAGCTTTAGCAGACTTGGATTAAATCGGCTTAACGGTTGATTAAATCCGGGTTTGTGTAGCCGTGAAAACCTACGCGAAGTCTAGTCTAGTGAACCATGACAAAAGTTTGCAGCTAGTAGGGATTGCAATCCGCAATCCCTATCGTGGTGCAAATTAATGCCCATTAACCCCGAATTAGGAGAATTACCATGTCCATCAATGCCCGTGTGAACGCCTGGATCAAGTCCAATACCGCCTCCGGTGTCAACGGCCTCATTCTGGTCCGTGACGTCATCAACCATGCCATGGGGGAATCCGGTGACTGGACCCCGATTGCAAAGCTGATGAAGCACACCAACGCCCCGACCGAGCGTGTGATCCGGGGTATCGTGACCCAGGTTCTGCCCGGGATCAAAATCACGAAAGACCCCAAGGGGGAGTTCGGCATTCGCCTCAATCTGAAGGAGGTGGCCCGGTCCAACTTCATGTCGGACAAGCTCGAAAGCCTGATCGCCGACAAGGCCCCGCTCTTGGGCAAGGCCGTGGCCGAAGTGTTCCTGCCGAAAAAGCCCAAGGCCGACAAGCCCAAGGCCACCGATGCGCAGACCCCGCCCTCGCCCGAGGCGATCGGCGCTATGGGCGATACCGCCGAGGCGGCGAAACAGGCCAAGGCCCAAGGCGCTCCGTCCCTGATCACGGCTGAAGCTGCCTATGCCACCTTCCTGATGCTGTCGCCCGAGGAGCAGGCCCGGTTCCTCGCGATGGTCGCCACGCCGGTGGCGGACGAGGCCCCGGCCACCGACCTGATCCAGATCCCCGCCTGAGCCCACGAGCCTAGGCCCTAGACCCTCCGGGGCCTAGGGCCTGTCCCCCGCTGCAATGACAACCCGCCTCAATCCCGAGGCGGGTTCTTTGTGCTGCGAAAGGATCAGCATCATGATCGAAGTTTGGGGCCACTATCCGAGGGGCTGGCGTCTCCTCGTCGAGGGGGCGGCGTCTATATACGAGGCCATGCTCTTTGTCAAGCCCGATCCACGGCGCTTCGAACTCAAGGTCGTGCGCGAGAAAAGTCAACGTCCTGTCTAGTGGACAGGGGGCTTGACACCAGATCTTGTGTTCGAGGGGTGATTTGCCGGTCTGGCAGGCCCTAGGCCCTAGGCCGGGGTCTGGCGGGGGTTCCGAGCCCGGTTCTGGGGGTTTGGCGTGCGGATTTCGGGCCTAGGGCCTGGGGCTAAAATCTCACTGGGAGGGGGTCTACAGCGCCAAGTCGGGTTCTGGGTAGGCCGGGGTAGCCGAGAGGGGCGGTATCGCGCTCCACGGGCCGGAAATCGGCCTCTCCGGCGGGCTGCCGGGGCTTGCCGGGATCAAGGCTGCGGGCTGGAGGCCAGTTTGGCCAGTTTGGGCCAGTCGGGGCGACTTTTTTGCACCAGCCAAGTGGTTGATTATGCTGAGAAAAAAGAGGCGAGTTCTGGAGGTGTCCACAAACTACTTTTCTTTCTTAAATTTTTTTCTCTCTTAAACATAAGAAGAAAGTATTTTGTCTAGTAGACACAAGAAAAACTCGTATATGCAAACCGCCTCGCGAAATCTGAGATAAGCCCCCACCGGCCAGATCGCAAGCTCGGACCCCTCGCAGGACGCCTGCCAGCTGGCCCCAGCTGCCCCCCCTCCAGACCCCCTTCTGGCCAGGCCCCAGAGCCCATCTACCGCTAGGCTCAAGGGCCTGCCCTGCAAAGCCTCAGGTACCAAGCCCGCTTGGCTGAGACTGGTCGTCACGGACCTCGGCCTACATGGCTGCGAGCGGCTCTCCACGACCCCCGGATCGAGGCCCGTGAGACCCTCGGATCGAGGCCCTCTAGGCCCCCGATCGAGGCCCCTCAGACGCCCCTCCGAGACCCTCGGATCGAGGCCCTCGTGGCCCCAAATCTACCTCCCTGTCTACCGGACAGAATTGCCGATTTCGCAATCTGTCTACCGGACAGCCACAGGATTTTTGCACATTTTGGGCAAAAATGTCGGTCGCTGTCTACCGGACAAAAACGCTGTCTACCGGACAGATAGTCATATCTGCAAATTTTGAGACATTTTCACGCAACTTTCGCAAAGGCAATCTGTCCGGTGGACAGAGGCCCATGACCTCTCCCCAGGACACCCCCTCCACCGCATAAGGACACAATGTCTAGTAGGTCATTCCAGAAAAAACGACTCATGAGGCTGATCGAGAACCACGCGCTGCGAGAAAAAATGACTCTGCAATCATCAGCGCGCATCATCTTTGCAGACGATCGGCTCTGGCCCCTGATCACCTCTGCCTTCGGTGACAAGGCCACCACCCTCCCCAACACGCGGCAAGTCCGCGCATTGCGGGACAAGGAGAAGCTCCGCTGGGCGAAGCTCTGGCCCGACCAGTGGAACCCGAAGTTCAAGGCCAAGAGTGCGGCTCACAAGTGGGTGTCACCCTACCTGCCCATCCCCAAACGGTATGAGCCCCCCATCACGCCCAAGCGCGTCTACGCAAGACGCATGCGGGACAGAGGCCGCACTCCCAAGCACATCGCAGCTCACTACGGCGTCACGATCGACACCGTTTACAGATGGTTGAGAAAATGAACCTTCACCGCTCCCGCCTTCGTATGCTCGCCGACATCGTCGAGAGCACCCGGCCCTCAAACTTCAACATGGCCCACCCCGGCAGCTGCATCGCCGGCACGTTCTTTCACGGCAACTCGGACTGGCGTCTCGAGGACTTCGCCGAGTTCTTCGGGCTGTCCCACCGGATGGCCGAAGACCTTCTCTACCCCGAAGACCACACCGGCGCCTATGACGCCACCCCCGCACAGGGGGCGGAAGTCCTGAGGCACCTCGCCGCCACCGGCAACCTCGACTGGCACCGGGCCATGCAGCCCGAGGCTCCCTTCATCTTCCTCATCCTGATCTGAGGCTCACCATGACCCATCCCCTGATCAACGAACACGCCGCGGCGTGGCTCAATGAGCTGCGCACCACCTCCCGGCCCAAGGCCAAGGGTATGCTCATCAGCCTTGATGGCTGCTCCTGCACCCTCGGGGACGCCATGATCCTCGAATACGGCGAGCCGACCCCTGACGGCTCCAACCCCAACTGGGTCACCCATCCGTTTCGGAAGGACCGCTGGGTCTACAACTACGACCCCTCGGACGACGCGGCCGATGGCGAGGACGTCAACATCGACACCTGCCTGTCCTACGCACTGGCCCGGAAGCTCGGTCTGCGGACCCATGGCGGCGGCTCCAGCAGCAAGCTCGACCGTCGCTCGATCTGGATGCTGAACGACAACCTCGACGAGGATCCCGACCTCACCAAGGCCCAGATCGCCGACATCATCGAGGCCAATGCCGAAGCCTACTTTCGGCCTCTGGAGGAGCGGGCATGAGCACCATCACCCTCACCGAGGCCCAGACCCTCTGGGTCCAGTCCCTCCGCTCGGGACATTACGGACAGGCCACCAACGTGCTCGAGTGCGTCGACACCGGCAGCTTCTGCTGCCTCGGCGTGGCCTGCCAGCTCTTCGCTCCCGAGAACCGTCAGGTCCGCGGCAATCGTATCTTCTACGGCACCTACGACCCGGAGCTGGAGATCGACGAGATCGACGACACCGAGGCCCCAAAGAGTGTCCAGCACCGCCTCGGACTGCGCGCAGCGGACGGTGCCCTCGCTACGGAACACCTGCCCGAAGACCTCGTGGCAGAGATGCGCAAGACCTTCCCCAACGGCCAGATCAGCCTCGCCGGCCTGAACGACCTCGGCTGGACCTTCGAGCAGATCGCCGACCTCGTCGAAACCCATCCCCAAGCGGTGTTCAAATGACCAATCCCTTCCCCTTCACCGAGGCCCAGACCAAATGGATCGCAGAACTGCGGTCTGGCAACCGCAAGCAGACCACCCAGGTTCTGGAGCGGGTCAACCCCGAGACGTTCGAGACCGAGGGCTTCTGCTGCCTCGGCGTCGGCTGCTCGATGTTCCTCTCCGAGACCCGGTCCCGCGATGACAGCTCCGAGGACGTCTACTACGGCGATGACTACGCGACCGACACCGAGGCTCCCCCCGAGCTGGTCGAGATCCTCCACCTGCGGGGCGATGAGGGTGACTTCGACTTCGACCACCTGTCCGACGCCGTGGTGGACACCCTGCCCTACAACCAGCGGGGCGGCGGCACCTGCAGCAACCTCGCAGCCCTCAACGACATGGGTTGGACCTTCGAGCAGATCGCCGACTTCATCGAGGCCAACCCGAAAGCGGTGTTCACCAATGCCTAAGATCGTCGTCAACCGCCGTCATGGCGGGTTCAGCCTCTCACCCGAGGCCACCCGTCACTTCGCCCATCTGAGCGGCACGCCCGTCGTCGAGGAGGTTCCGCACTTCGGGGGCTTCACGACCACCTACTGGACCGCGCTTCGGGACGACCCGCGGCGGGCCGAATACGAAGTCCTCTCGAGCCACGAATGGTGGTCCCTCACGGAGGAGGAGAGAGAACGGCAGAACGCCCTCTACCGCGAGCTGACCGTCGACATCCGCACCAAGGACCGCACCGACCCCCACCTGGTCGAGACGGTCGAGACGCTTGGCGAACAGGCCAATGGCAAGTTCGCCAAGCTGGAAGTGGTCGAGATCCCCGACGACGTGGACTGGGAGATCGACAACTACGACGGCCTCGAGAGAATCCACGAAAAACACCGGGTCTGGTAACCCACCAGACCCTCATCCCTCACCCCTCATCCCCATCACAACCCCGGCCCAAGGCCGGGGAACAGGAGAACTCACCCATGTTCCGCCCCATTGTCCTTGCCCTCGCCCTGCTCACCCCACCGCCGGCCAAGGCCCAGTCACTCGAGATCGAACTCTGCGATGCCTACGCCAGCATGGCGGACGTCATCATGGAGCTGCGACAGACCCAGCCCGACTACGCCACTGCATCCACAGCGTGGCTGCAGTTCGGCGCGGGCTCGGTCTCGCCCGAGGGCAATCAGATGATCCTGATGATGCTCTCGCTGGCCTATGCCGAGACCCCCGTCGTCCCCCGGAGCCAGCGGCGCGAGCTGGCCGAGGGCTTTGCCAACATCATCCGCACCCAGTGCCTCGCAGGAGCTTTCTGATGGGCCTCAATATCCCCCCGCTCACCGAACTCGTCGTGTGGCTCGAAGCCGGTGCCAAATACGAGGACAACAACGGCTTCGAGTTCAACATGAACGAGTGGCTCGAGGTCCGCGCCCAGCCCGGTGGGCATTGGTGCGGCACGAGCTGCTGCATCGCCGGCGCGGCCCTGCAGTTCGGCGACCCCGAGCTGCTGAACACGCTCGTGGCTGAGCGGGTCAGCCCTGACATCGTGACATCTCGCTACGTCACGATCGGCAATCGGAGCAACGTCCCTCAGCTCGCCGGCCAGCTCTTGGGCTTGGACGAGGACGAGGCCGACAAGCTGTTCATGCCCTGGGACTACTACCCCGACACCTATGACGAGACGATCACGCCCGACAAGGCCGCGCTCGTTATCCGCAACCTGATCCAGACCGGCGAGGTCGACTGGACCGTCGCCTACCCCGACTGGGTCGAGAAGGATGAATGTGCCTGACATGCTCACCCGCAAGATTGGCCAGAACCGCGGACGCCCACGACTCTGGCTCGAAGGCCGGATCCTCTCGGATGCGGGCTTCGTTAAGGGCGATCGCTGGAACCTGGTCCCCACCGAGGCCGGCATCGACATCCTCAAAGACGCCGAAGGTGCCCGCAAGATCGCGGGCACCGACACCCGCCCCATCATCGACATCATGGGCAGCTCGCTCGGGCTGCTCGCTACGGTCGAGGTCGTGGTCATCACTCAAGCACCCGGGCACCTCACCGTCATCCCCAAGGATCCAGAATGAAAGTCCTCATCGGCTGCGAGCAGTCGGGTGTCGTTCGCGATGCCTTCCTCGCCGAGGGTCACGACGCATGGTCGTGCGACCTTCTCCCCGCGGAGCGTCCCTCCAACCGTCACATCGTGGGCGACATCCGCGACGTGATGAAGATGGACGGTTGGGATCTGCTCTGCGTGATGCACCCCCCCTGCACTCGCCTCGCGAATAGTGGGGTGCGCTGGCTCGACAAGCCGGCCAAGAACCCGATCGCTGATCTCTCACCGGCCCAGCGGGCCGCGTGGCCCAAGATGACCGACGAAGAGAAGCTGGCCCTCACCTGGCTCAAGCTCGACGAGGGCTGCGCCCTCTTCTCGGCCTGCTGGAACACGAAGATCCCGCGTGTCGCGATCGAGAACCCCGTCCCCCACAAGTATGCGAAGGAGCGCATCGTCAACTTCCAGCCCATGTCCCAGTCCGTCCAGCCGTGGCAGTTCGGGACGGACCCTGAAGGCCCCGACAACGAGAAGAAGCGGACGTGCTTCTGGATCAGGGGCCTGCCGAACCTCATCCCCACCGGAACGCTGGACGGATCCACCGCCCGCAGCAGCGTCCACTTCGCCTCACCCGGCCCCGACCGCTGGAAGGAGCGCAGCCGCTTCTTCCCCGGGATCGCCGCCGCGATGGCCCGCCAATGGGGCGGCTACGCACTCACCCAAGAAAGGATCGCAGCCTGATGGCCATGTTCAAGCTTCTGATCTCCCAGTTCGTCGAGGAGATTGGTTCGATCGAGGTCGAAGCCGAGAGCGAAGAGGATGCCCTCGGCCAAGCCCAGAGCATGTTGCTCTTCGACGAGTGCGACAACTGGCAGGATGGCGACGACGCCCTCCCCGTCCGTGTCTATGGGCTCACCCGCCCCGATGGCGAAACCACCTTTCTGTAACGATAGAGCATCCCCATGCAGATCCACTACTTCATCCGTGAATATTCCGAGGGCTTCGAGTTTCCCGAGGCCCACATGTTCACCACTGAGGCCGAGGCCCGGCAGACCATGATTGCCGAGGCCTATGACGCCGCGCAGACCCATGACGGCTTCGTCTGTATCCCGGGTTGCGACGACGAACCTCTGGCCCGCGAGGACGTTCCCGAGGACGTCACCGGCCTCGACGTCGAGTGGGAGGGTGGCGGCTTCGACTGCTTCCGTCTCAAGGTGCAGGAGGTCGAGAAACCCGCTCGGCCGTTCGACCTGACTTTCACCCGCAACGACACCGAGGGTCAGCTCGCCGTCATCTGGGACGCCCTCGCCGGCTTCCGTGAGGACTGCATCCCCGAGGGCGAGGAGCTCTATAACGCTCAGTGGGACGAGATCACCACCGCCATGGCCTTCATCACCGAAGACCTCGAGCACTCGTATCTGCTCCCCGAGATCGCCAGCCACGACGTCCACATGGTTGGACTCTGGAAGCTCGACGTATCAAACAACGATACGCGACTCGGCTACTCCGACTGGGTCCGCACCAAGATGGAACATGAGGACAGAGCAGATGACGGACAGACTGAAGCAAGCACTGGAGATCTTGAGAAGCTCTCCTGACGAGCACTCGCTTCACGCAGCCATCGAGCTGATCGAAGAGGAAACGGGAGACAGACGGACCTTCGTCCACGAGTACAGCCTTTCCTTCTTCGTCTACTCCTACGAGAGTAACCCGGAGAACATCTCTAAAGAGAGCATCGCGAAAGGCCTCAAGAACACCCTCGATGATCTAAAGTTCGACAACGTCGAGATCGCCGGCGTCTGTAGCTATGTCGGGGTTTCACCGAGTCTCTCGAACCAGCTGCCCGACTGATGGGGCCGGATCTGGAAGTCCTTATCTGGGATCTCAGCCAGGAGATGAACATCCCAGAGAAGGAGATCGTCCTTATCTACCAGCAGACCGAGCAACACCATGACCAGCCGTGGTATGTCGGCGCCGGGATGGTTGACCCTCGTCACAACCTGGTCGTGAGCCACCGCGAACACGCTCGGGGCATCAGCCCCGAAGCTGCCATCACCAACCTCAAATGGAAGCTGCAATTCCGCAAGCCCTGAGAGACCACCAGTTCCGCCTCACCGCGGAACTGGTCACCCTAACCATCTGACTTGGGAGAGATAGAATGAACCGCGCCCCGACGCCGGGGGAGTTCGCAATGCAGTTAGCGGCCCAGTATGGACCGCCACCTGACCCCAACAACCCGTTCAACGACCGCCAAGGATTCGCGGCCAGACAGCTCACCCTGCTGGCCGTGTCCCAGACCTATGGCCTCGAGACCCCCATCGGCCGCTTGGCCAAACTTCTCGCTCACCTCGAGAGGGTCACCCACCCTCTCAGACCCATCCCCATGGATCGCGACCTGTCTACCAGACACATGGAAAGACTGAAAGCGATTTTTGACGAAATCCTTCAGGAGTTTTTCCCAGATGCCGAAGAATCGTAATCAGATTATCGAGCTGATCCGTAACCTGCGCGCCAAAGCACAGAACGCGGCATCAAGCGAGAGCGAGACGATCGCTGCGAGCCAAGCCGCGGCTCGGCTGCTCATGCAGCACGACATCACCGAGGCCGAGCTGGCCCAGATCGGCCGCGAGGGCATGAAGATCGGTGGCTTCGACGAAGGTCGCAAGCTGCTGCATCCGATCCTGAAGCGCGCGTGGTTCGGCATCTCGAAGCTGACCGAGACGAAGGCGTGGAACGACCAAGGCACGCTTCGCTTCGCCGGGCTCGAGAGCGACGTCGAGATGGCCGTCTACCTCGCCGAGATGATCCAGTCGGCGGGCGAGCGGTCGTGGAAGACCTACCGCCAGAGCTGCCGCCGCGCCCACCGTCTGAGCTACATGCTTGGGTTCGGCACCACGATCTCCAACCGCCTCAAGGAGATGGCCGATCAGCGCAACGACGCTCGTGGCACCGGCACCGCCCTCGTCGTCCAGAAGGCGGCGATGATCGACGAGCTGCTCTCCGAGACCTCGACCGTCCTCGTCCCGCGGCGGAAGACCAAGACCCGCGTCTGCACCGATGACTACAAGGCCGGAGGCAACGCTGGCTCGAAGGTCAACCTCGGTCGACCGGTGGGGCGGCAGGCGGGGGCGACAGCCCGCATTGCATGAAGGCCACCGTCATCACTGACGCATCATGGTGTCCCAACACGAAAGCCGCCGGCTGGGCCGCATGGGTCAAGGCCGACGGCTACCCGAGCCGCGGCTTCTCGGGGGTCGTGCAGCAACTCTGCAAGTCCTCCAACGAGGCCGAGATCATCGCCGCTGCGGCAGGAGTTGGTGTGGCCTTCAGGGCCTACGGCGCCACTCGGATCCTCATCCAATCCGACTGTGACGTCGTGGGCCGCGAAGTCTGGAAACACCTGCCCGAGGACGTGCGGCTGAACTGCGCGGTTCGCTACAAGCACGTCAAGGGCCACACCGAGATCGACGACAAGCGATCTTGGGCGAACCGATGGTGCGACGAGCACGCCAAGATCGCCATGAAGCATCTGCGCGTCCTCCTCTGAACGCCTGTCCCCCAGACAGACAAGCCCGGCGTCTCCCTGAGACGCCGGGCTTTCTTTACCTCGATCATCAATCACCCTTTCAGGAGCTTCACCCATGCTCATGCACAAGCCTGACCACACCACGCTGGTTGGGGGCGTCATCCAGAACATCGCCCTCAAGGTCGAAATGAATGCGACCCTGTTCTCGACCGTCATCAACGGCATCTACTCGGACAAGATCTCGAGCCCCATCCGCGAGATCTGCACCAACGCCTTCGACAGCCACATCGCCGCCGGCAAGGCCCACGTCCCCTTCGACGTCCATCTGCCCTCGCTCTGGGAGCAGGTGTTCTGGGTCCGTGACTACGGCACCTCGATGAGCCACGAGGTGATCGAGACGCTCTACTCGACCATGTTCGCCAGCTCGAAGCGCGACGGCAATGACCAGGTGGGCATGCTGGGCCTCGGCAAGATGTCTCCCTTCGCCTACACCTCCGGCTTCACCGTCACCTGCTTCAAGGACGGCGAGGAGCGCACCTACTCCTGTTTCCTCGGCGAGGACGGCACGCCGGGCATCGCCCTGCTGGGCCGGGCGCCGACGACTGAACCTGACGGCGTGAAGGTCTCCTTCCCGGTGCGCCAGAACGACGTGAACACCTTCCGCCAGAAGGCTCAGGCCGTCTTCCTCGGCTTCGATGTCGCGCCGAACGTCGTGAACGAGAACTACGAACCGGCCCAGCCGGTCGTGCTGACCAAGGGCACGAACTGGACGGTCTATGAGCGCAGCACGCTACCGCTGCCGGTGGGCTTCTACGCCAAGCAGGGCTGCGTGATCTACCCGATCCCCTACAACTGGCTCAAGGCCGAGTTCCCGAGTGTCTCGCCCTACATGTCAATGATTGTCGACTTCCCGATCGGCCAGCTGTCGGTCGCGACCTCGCGCGAGAACCTTGGCATGGACGAAGCCACCATCCGCAACCTCAAGGTTGGCATGGGTCAGGTGATGAACGAGATCACCGCCCAGATCAGCGCCGACATCGCGAAGGAGCCCAGCTACTACGAAGCCTGCAAGGCATTGGCTCGCATCTCCGGCACGCCGCTGATGGGCTTCGCTGGCACCCCGAAATGGAACGGCCTCGACGTCTTCCTGCGCTTCGAGCTGCACGAGACCGAGACGGGCAAACTCGAGCACTGCTTCTTCGGTGAGGGGGCGGACGCGCAGGGCAAGCTCCTGCCTTACCTGAAGTTCAGGGACTCGGGCTACGGCGCCACCGTCGATTACGACCAGCTGCAGGAGCAGGTCGTCGTCGTCGAGTTCGAGGACTGCAAGCGGGCCGTCTCCCGTATGCGGCGCTTCCTGCTCGAGCAGGCCGAGCCGGGTATCGCCGTTCACTGGCTGCGCATGCAGCGTAACCAGCTGGCTGGCTGGCAGGCTCGGAACGGCGGCAAGCCGATCATCGACCTCGACACGATCGAGCCGCTGACCTCGCCCAAGGCCAAGCCTCGGGGGGAGGACGCACCGATCCCGATGCGGCGGATGATCGTGAAGAACCAGCGCCCCTACCGGCACTTCGACGCCGAATTCTGGGCCAGTGAGGACGTCCACCCCACCGAGGACATGTTCATCGTCCAAGGCAACCTGAAGGAGTGCTACCCCACCAGTAACGTCTACCGTGGAATGTCGACCAACGAGTTCGCTGCGAAGTGCGCGAAACTCCGCGTGGCCGGCGTCTTCGACGGGAACACCTCCGTCTTCTTCGTCAGCGCCACGCAGGCGAAGCGGGTGAAGCTCACGAACGTCATGGAGCGCATCCGTGAGATCGTCGAGCAGAAGTTCGGCACCAACGTCTCCCTCGAGGAGGAGACTTGGGAATACCGGAAGAACCGGCAGATCGCCCAACAGCTTCGGGGCCTCAAGCTCACCCTCCCGAAGGATCTCGCCGACTTCGCCAAGTTCTACCCCGAGACGCAGTCCACCCTGACCTCTGACCAGGTCGAGGTGATCAAGGAGTGGATCCCCACCGCCCGCACCCGCACGGCGGATCACGTCCACGCCGACCGCCGCGGCAAGATCTTCAACACCTACCCCCTTCTCGAAATCACCAGTGGCCGTGAGACCCACCTGCGCCACTACCTCAAGCTGGAGCTGAAGAAATGACTTTCCCGTTCACCTTCTCGAACAACGTCCTCTCGATCTTCGTCGCCGGTCGTCCCCACACCGTCGACAACACCCACCCCTGCTGGGAGGAGATCTTCGCGATCGCCAAGGGCCAGAAGGCAGCCACGCCTGACGAGCTGAAGGCGCTGCTCGACACCCGCGCCAAGGTGAAGGCCGAGCTTGAGGCCGCAGGCGCGGCCCTCACCGGCCGCGTGACCGTGGGCCATGACGCCGTGCTGCTCGACGGCAAGCCGGTCCACACCTACCTGACGACCCGCATGCTGGAGATGCTGAAGGACGGCATCAACGTAGATCCGTGGGCACGCTTCATGGAGAAGCTCTACCAGAACCCGAGCCGCACCGCGGTGAAGGAGCTGTACCTGTGGCTGGAGAAGGCCGGCATGCCGATCACCAGCAACGGCAACTTCCTCGCCTACAAGAAGGTGCGGGACGACTACAAATCCTACTACGACGGCAAGACCGATCACCCGATGGGTGGCGTCGTGTCGATGCCCCGCAACGAGGTCGACGACCGCCGCGACAACACCTGCTCCTACGGCCTGCATTTCTGCAGCTGGTCCTACCTGCCGCACTACAACGGCAGCCATGGCCGGGTGCTGGTGCTCGAGATCAACCCGGCCCACGTCGTGTCGATCCCGTCCGACTACCAGAACGCCAAGGGTCGGGCCGAGCAGTACCTGGTCCACAGCGAGATCCCCGAGAAGGACGCCCAGTTCGCCTTCGATCGGATCCACGTTGTCGACAGCCGCTGGGCTGAGGAGAATGAGGACGAAGACGACGTCTACGATCCCGAGGACGACTACGACTACGCCGACGAAGCCGACTGGAACAGCACGCTCGGCCTCTACGTCTACCCCTCCGGTGTGATCGACCTCGACGAGTCGGAGTTCGACATCACCGACTACGACCGCGGCCCGGTGAGGGAGCTGCCGGGCGCCGGCTTCGAGCAGATCGTCACCGATGGGCCGGTGTCCATCACCGTTCGCTTCGACAACTGCATGAACGTCATCGAGGCGATCGTGAATGACTACTGAGCTGCCCCGCCTGACGAAGGAGCAGGCCGCGATCATCGGCGCCCTCACCGGCATCGCCTGCGGCCCGTTCCGCGACATCCATGAGTATGCCGAGCGAAAGCTCGGCAGACCCATCTGGAGCCACGAGTTCGGCCAGACCGACTTGTGGGTCGACCTCAAACGGGCCGCCCACGAAGACTTCCTCGCCATCTGTCACAAAGGAACCAAGACAGAATGACCTTGCTCGCCCTCACTTTCGCTCAGGCCCTCGAGAACCGCCTATCCGATCTCGATGCTGACCCCGACCGCAGCTACACCATCATTGTCGGCGAAGAGCCTCGGGGGGTCGTAGCTCACGGCCTCGGATGGCTCGAGTTCGACCTCGACGGCCAGACCATGCTCGTGAATACCGCCCTGCTCCCCACTATCACGGTGCAGGTGGTCTGATGCGACTCCATCTCATCGCCCTCGTGGCGATCACCCTGCTGGCCGGCTGCTCCGACCGGAAGACGGCCACCCGGGTGCTGACCAACAACGGCTACACCGACATCCGAATCGAGGGCTACAGGCTCTTCGCTTGCAGCGAGGACGACACCTTCTCGACAGGCTTCACCGCTTCGTCGCCTGCCGGAATGACCGTCCGCGGCGTCGTCTGCTCAGGTCTGTTCAAGGGGGCCACGATTCGACTGTTCTGACCGGAGCGGTACGACACAACGTCATAACCTACCCTTCTGGTAAGACACTCTAACAGCCCTGTCACAAACCGTGACAACCCCCCTGAACTTAAGCGGAACATCGCTCATCACCTCGGCCCCGTCGTCCCCACGACGGGGCCTTTTTCATGCGGGAAGATCCATGCTCTACAAGCTCACCCCGATCAGCAGCAATAAAAAGACGGGGCCAATTCCTGTCTCGATGACCCATAAATCGACGTGCCCTCCCTCTTGCCCACTGATGGATAAGGGATGCTACGCGGATGGCGGCCCCATCGCCATCCACTGGTCGACCCTCAACTCCGAAAAGACCGGAATGCCATTTGACGCCTTCATTAAAGAGGTTCGGAAATTGCCTCGCTCGATCTGGCGTTATGGTCAGGCGGGCGACCTCCCAGGTATTGGCGATGAGATTGATGCTGACCAATTGGAGCACCTCGCTCGGGCTAACCAAGGTCGGCCAGTAATCGCTTACACCCACAAGCCTTTGACGGAGGGTAACAAGAAGGCTCTCCGGCGAGCGGAAGAGCTGGGCTTTCACGTCAACGTCTCAGCAAACAAGCCCTCCGAAGCCGATGAGGCCCTCTCTGAAGGCTTCTCAGTTGTGACTGTCCTGCAGACAGACTATGGAAGAACGATACGAAATGGCGAATGGACAGAACCTCTGAACGAGTTCAGAGTTCGCACTGCGGGACTACCAAGAACTACGCCTAATGGGACTAGAATAGCTGTCTGCCCTGCAACCTACACGAGCACCAATTGCCAGAGGTGCGGGGCCTGCGCAATTAGACGCCCACAGAACCAGGCGATTGGTTTCCCTGCTCATGGCAATAAGGCCAGAGCCGTATCCGACTGGATCACAACTGGGGCAAAGAATAAAAGTGATAATGACAAAAAGCCGGGACGAGGAATTGATAGCCGTCATCAGCGAATTGGTGAAGGAGCTTTCTTCTGAATTAGACCTCCACTACGAGGACAACGAGATGTTTGCCCTCGAACCCACCATTCAGCAGCTGGAGCGGGCCAAAATTCTTCTTGAACGTGAGCGGCAACCTGTGCCAAACGTGCTTTGCCACCTACTGCGGCGGTTCAAGCGTAACTATCACTGACAGTTCATCGGTTGCCAGAATGGCTCATAGCTCGCCCACCTACGTGGACGTTCCCCACGTAGCACGCCTCCTGAGCGTGCCGGAACGGACAGTCCTGTACTGGGCGAGCCGAGGCACCCTCCCCGGATCCTTCAAGATAGGTCGAACTTGGCGCTTCAACCTGACGGCGCTAGAGTCGCACCTCCTATCATTGCAGGATCATGGGGTTTCTAAGTGTCAGCCCACATCTACCCTCGGGACAACAGTCCCTACTACTACTACGACGTTGCCTACGACAACGAGCGCAGACGCGGCTCAACTCGTTGCAAGAGCAAACGAGAAGCTCAGAAAAAGGCCGACGAAGTCGAAGCTGCTCTCATCCGAGAGGTAGAGGCAGCCAAGAGCGTCAAGCTGTCCGACGCCACGGCGCGCTTCTTTCAAGTGAAGAAGCTACGGCCAAACTCGGTCGAAAGCTACCGTTACTCCTTCGAAGCCATCTACCGACACCTCGGAGATTTTCATCTCGCCTCCCTTACAGACGAGATGCTGAGAACCTATGTGTCCGCCAGACAGGAAGAAGGTGCCACTGTGAGGATCCGGCGTGATCTAGCATTCCTATCCTCACTCTACACTACTGCCAAACACTGGCCCGGCGCCGGCGTTACCACCAACCCCGTCAAGGCCTACGACAAGTCAGGCCTCGCGACCGCGGAGGAGCGCACCACCTGGCTCACGAAGAAACAGGTCGAGATGGTTCTCAACGAGTGCCGCACGGCACAGCATCGTCTGTTCGTCGTTCTGGCGATCGACACCGGCATGCGCCGGTCGGAGCTGCTCAACTTGCAGCTGAACGAGATCGACCTCGATGAGGGCCTCATCACCCTCGCCAACGTCGATGACGCCCGCACCAAGACGGAGCGCGGCCGGCGGGTCATCCCGTTGAGCCAGCGCGCCCTTGAGGAGCTGGGCAACTACCTAGAGTCACACTTTCCGGCACACTCGACACAGTTCATTTTCGAGAACAAGCACA